>ERZ894236.1265-NODE-1265-length-19394-cov-11.8876_pt1 | contig 19394 bp, 21 predicted proteins | sample MGYA00380297_ERZ894236 | MGnify/ENA primary metagenome ERZ894236 (study PRJEB32331, sample SAMN06328420) | human gut metagenome | biome: human gut microbiome; feature: stool | host: Homo sapiens | collected 2014-08-04 ... | reverse complement strand
AAGCTTTTTCATGACTTATTTGTGCCTTGAGCGAAGCGAAAGGAATGGTGAAAAACATGATTGGTATTAAGACAACTCCATATGGAGGTATGAAATGAAAGGAATCGGTATCAATGGAAGCGCCAGAAAAGATGGCAATACAGCCATTTTGATAAAACGGGTATTGAAGGAATTGAATCAGGAGGAGGAAAATTTGTGCCGAACGGATTGTAAACTTTGAGCTTTAATAAACTTGACGCATAAGAAAAGATATGGTATCCTTATTAATAGACCGACGGTCGGTCTAAGAAAGGAGCCATACCATGAGGATTGTAAAGGAAGCAGATGTCCGCAAGAACGAGATATTAGATGCAGCCGGGATTTTATTTTCGGAAAAAGGATACGACAATACAAGCGTCACAGATATTATGAATGCCGTGGGGATTGCAAAGGGTACCCTTTATCATCACTTCAAGTCAAAAGAAGATATTATGGATGCGCTGATTAAACGTCAAACCGATGCCATTTTTTTAGGCGCTAAGAAAATAGCAGAGGATAAAAGCATTCCTGTAAAGGAGAGGATCATCCGGACCATCCTGGCGCTTCATGTGGACCGTTCGCAGACCCAGGGGCAGAAGATGATGGAACAGCTGCACAAGCCGCAGAATACACAGATGCATGAAAAAACCAAAAAGATTGTTTTCATGGGGGTCCCGCCAATCCTGGCCGATATGGTAGCGGAAGGGGTCCGACAAGGGATTTTTGAAACCTCACATCCTCTGGAATGCATGGAGATGGCATTGTGTTATTTGGATGTCATGCTGGATGACAATGTGTTGGGGCTGACGCAGGCCCAACGTCAGGAAAAAATCCAGGCCTTCATCTATCACCTGGAAAGGCTTCTTGGGGTAGGGGAAGGTGAACTCGCAGCATTTGAACAAGCATTTACAGGAAGGCAGGGTGAATGAAAAATAATACAGGTAAATCCTTTGGGGCATTCATGCTGCTCTGGTCCGGCGGTTTTATTTCAGCCATTGGAAGCGGCCTCACGTCCTTTGGCCTGGGCGTTTATATCTTTCAGCAGACCGGGAAAGCATCCCAGATGGCGCTGGTCACATTGCTTGCGTTCCTGCCCTCGCTTCTGTTAGGCCCCGTGGCAGGGGTGTTAGCGGACCGGTATGACCGCAGGCTTTTGATGGTTCTGGGAGACAGCCTTTCCGCGGTGGGCCTGCTGTTCATCCTGGTGAGCCTGATGCAGGGTGAGGCGCGGCTTTGGCAAATCTGCGTGGGCGTGACCATCAGCTCCGTGTTCGCGTCCCTCCTGGAACCCGCTTATAAAGCCACCATCACAGACCTGCTGGATCCGGAACAGTACAGCAAAGCCAGCGGCCTGGTACAGATTGCCGGCTCTGCCAAATATCTGGTTTCGCCTGTTCTGGCCGGTTTCCTTCTCACCATCTCCGATATCCGGCTGCTGCTTCTCCTTGATATCTGCACCTTTTTTGTAACGGTTTCCACAACCCTGGCAGTGAAAAAAGGTCTTAAGGGCAGGAAAGCGGAAAAAGGGTCCTCGTTTTCTGCAGAGCTGAAAACAGGCTGGGACGCCCTGACCGGCAAAAAGGGGATACTCACCCTGGTTGTCATGGGCGCGCTTATTACCTTTTGTCTGGGGGTCATACAGACCCTTGCCTCACCGATGGTCTTAAGCTTTTCAGACAGCGCCACCCTTGGGACGCTGATGACGGTTATCACATTGGGAATGCTGGTGTCCAGCGCGGTCCTTGGCGGGATCAGCATCCAAAATGGATACGCCGGGCTTCTCTCCCTGTCCCTTTTTGGGGCCGGGATCTTCATGGCCTTATTCGGGCTGCGGGAAAATGTTGTGTTCATGGGCGCGGCCGGCTTCCTTTTTTTCGCCATGCTGCCGTTTGCCAATGCCAGCCTGGATTACCTGCTGCGCACCAATATTGAAAACCGCTTACAGGGACGCGCCTGGGGCATGATTGGGCTGATCTCGCAGATTGGATACGTGGCGGCCTATGCGGTTTCCGGCCTGTTGGCGGATTACGTGTTCACGCCTCTGCTTCTGGACGGGGGCCCGCTTTCAGAAAGCGTTGGAAAAATCCTTGGCACAGGGCCGGGCCGGGGCATCGGACTTTTAATCATCCTTGCCGGGCTGCTGCTTTGCGTCACCTCAGGCATCCTGCTTTGCATGAAATCCATCCGCAGCCTGGAAAACGGAGGATTATATGAACCGTAAAATGATATGGAAAAACCTTGTAAGAGGCAAAGCAGTGCCGCTTATCACAATCCTTTTTATTTCCGTGGCCGCTATGCTGCTGTCACTTGCCGCCATCCTCACCGTAAACCTGTGTGGTGCGGTTGACCGGCTCATGACGGATGCAAGGACGCCTCATTTTATGCAGATGCATACAGGGGACATTGACATGACCAGGCTGGAGGACTTTGCGGACCATAACAATAATGTGGCGGATTTCCAGGTGGTTCCCTTTTTGAATGTGGAAAATACCCATATTATCTTAGATGGGAACAGGCTTACGGACAGCGTCCAGGACAATGGGTTTTGCACCCAAAGCAGACAGTTTGATTTCCTCCTTGATTTGGAAGGGCGGCCGGTAAAACCGCAGGGCGGTGAATTATATGTGCCTGTCTGTTATTTTAAGGATGGGACTGCAGACGTGGGTGATCCGGCTTTTATATGCGGCAGGCTTTTTTCCGTGGCAGGCTTTATCCGTGATTCACAAATGAATTCCACCCTGGCTTCGTCCAAACGGTTTGTGATAAGCGAAGAGGATTATTCCCGGCTTGTAACCTTTGGTAATGTGGAATATTTGATTGAATTCCGCCTGCATGACCTGTCAGGACTGAGCGCTTTTGAGACTGCTTACAGCGCGGCCGGACTTCCGGCCAACGGGCCTGCGCTTACATGGCCGTTGTTTCAGATGATTAGCGGGATTTCAGAGGGCATCATGATTGCAATCCTTATCTTGATTGGGCTCTTTGTAATCGTTGTTTCGCTGTTATGCGTCCGTTTTACGCTTTTAGCGAAAATTGAGGACGATTACCGTGAAATCGGAGTCATGAAGGCAATCGGGATGCGGGTATCGGATATCAGGGGGATTTACCTGGGGGTCTATGCGGTCATGGCAGCCATTGGAAGTGTTTTTGGATTCATCCTTTCCCTTTTGTTCCAGGACGTATTACTGGAAAGCATCCGCCTGAATTTAGGCGGCAGCGGGAATCATGTCACGGCCCTGCTGTTTGGCGGCGCGGGCGCAGCGATTGTATTCCTGCTGGTTCTGCTTTATGTAAATGGGAGCCTGAGGCGGTTTCGGACCATTTCTGCGGCGCAGGCAATCCGGTTTGGCGCACAGGCCGACCCCCCACACAGCTTAAGGACGGTCAGGCTGTCTGGGAACAGCGTCTTTTCCTCCAATTTCATGCTTGGGCTGAAGGATGTCCTGGCAAGAAAAGGGCTCTATCTTACGATGACAGCGGTAATCATCCTGGCAAGTTTCATTATGATTGTACCGCAGAATCTGTACCATACCATTTCTGGGGATGATTTTGTCACAAACATCGGGGTGGGAAAATGCGATTTGCGCATGGACATCCAGCAGACCGGGCAAATCCCCGAAAAGACAGGGGATATTGGCCGCTATCTGGAAAATGACCCGGAAATTACAGACTATGCCATGTTTGTCTCCAAGATTTTTCAGGTCAGGCTGGACAATGGGGGAACCGGGAACCTAAAGGTGGAACTGGGCAATCATGCCGTATTTCCCCTTCAATATACACAGGGCCGCCTGCCTGTTAAGGAAAATGAAATTGCCATTTCGGCCATGTGCGCGGATGAAATGGAGAAGCATGTGGGCAATCAGATTACCTTGCTGACGTTTGACGGGGAAAAACAGCTGACGGTCTGCGGGATTTATTCTGACATCACCAATGGAGGAAAGACCGCCAAGGCGGTTTTTACAGATACCTCCACGGCACCGGTTTGGAGCCTGGTCTGTGCGGATCTGGCAGACAAAAGCAGGTTATCTGACAAAATTACGGAGTATGCAGCCCGCTTTTCCTATGCAAAAGTTTCAGGGATTGACCAATACATGGAGCAGACCTTTGGAGGGACCCTGCAGTCGGTACAGGCAGCGTCGCGGATTGCAGGCCTTGTCTCAGCGATTATTGTGTTACTGGTAACATTATTGTTCATGAAAATGCTGACGGCAAAAGACCGATATTCCATTGCTGTGCTGCGGGCCATTGGATTTACCGGCTCAGACATTAAACGGCAGTATGCCTGGCGCGCGTTTCTGGTACTGTCCGCAGGGATATTACTGGGAACGGTACTGGCGGGGACCCTGGGAGAAAAGCTGTCCGCTGCAGCAGCGTCCTGGTTGGGGGCGGCGGCATTCCGCTTTACCATTAATCCGCTGTCCACTTATTTATATTCCCCGCTGATTTTGGTCTGTTCCGGTCTGCTGGCAACCATATGGGGAACCGCTGATGCAGGCTATGTAGAATTATGCCAATCCATAAAGGAGTAAGCCATGAAACAGTTATTATCCGGTAAGAAAATCATAAAAACCTTTGGTGTTGGAGAAGAAAAACACAGGGTCTTAAATGAGGTATCCGTTACAATCGGCAGCGGCGAGTTTGTATCCATCATGGGGCCCTCGGGTTCGGGAAAATCCACACTGCTTTATGCCCTCAGCGGAATGGACGGCATTGACAGCGGGGAGGTGGCCTTTGAGGGGCGCAGACTGTCCGGTTTGTCAGACGATGCGCTGTCTGATCTTCGCAGGAACAGGATGGGTTTTGTTTTCCAACAGCCAACCCTGTTGAAAAACCTCAATATTTTAGACAATATTATTTTACCCCAGACCCGGGACCGCAAAAGGAACGTGAAGCAGCTGACTGCAAAAGCCAGGCTACTGATGAGGCAGATGGGGATTGAGGATCTGGAGGAGAGGGATATTACCCAGGCTTCAGGCGGCCAGCTCCAGCGGGCCGGTATCTGCCGCGCCTTAATAGGTGAACCGGGAATCCTGTTTGGCGACGAGCCCACCGGGGCCCTCAATACAAAGGCGGCAAAAGAGATAATGGAGCTTTTTACAAAAATCAACCAGGATGGCATTGCAATCCTTCTGGTTACACATGACCCGAATATAGCAGCCAGGACCGAGCGGGTGCTGTTCCTGAGTGATGGGGAAATCGTTGACCAATGCAGATTATCAAAGTATACGGAAAGGGATTTTGATAAAAGAGTAAGTGAAATCATAAGAAGGATGCAGAAGATGGAAGTTTGATAGATATAATTTAAGAAGTGATAACTTCTGTTTGCGGAATGGAATCCGGCTTAAAAAGAACCGGGAGGACAGCCAATTCCTGACTGCCAAGCCCGGTTCTTTCATGGGGGATGTTTTCTGTGCCCAGCCCTGCCATCCGTCCGGATTAAAGCAGATAATCTGTGCTTGGCATAACCGCAGCAAATTTACCATTCAATGAAGCCATGTATACATGATTGACAAAACCAGCAGGCAGCGTTTGCCCATTCCATCCCAAGTCTTTTGCTGCACACCCATTTTTCAATAAACCTAGGCTGTTTTAATCATCTCACGAATAATAGGCCATAGGTATTCCGTTAAATCATCATGCCCGCTTAAAGGAGTAAGTCCTGTTTTTCTGCTTCGGAATTCTGCCTTCTTTCCTGCCTTAACAGCCTTTGCTATTTTTGCTGAAAAATATGTGAAGTAATGTTATACTTAAAAAGTTGTGGGGGATTGTCAAAAGAATCGAGGAACCATATATGGGAAACGCAATAAAAGACAGATATAATTATGAATCGCTCCGCAAACTGGCCTTGGATATTAAGTCAGTTTACAGTGATTTCCAAACAGATGTTTTTTTGCAGTCAACAATTGATGAAACGTGGGAGGCGCGGGAGTTAAAGGACCGGATTACAAGGATCAGTGAAAATCTGGGGAAATACCTGCCCGCGGATTTCGAAACGGCGGTTGGTATTATAGATCAGATTGTCATGAACTATGGCTCATGGCTTGATAATTACGCAGGCTTCTTTCCTGGTTTTGTTGAACTTTACGGGCGGGATGAAGCCAATTGGGATATTTCCATGGCGGCTTTGGCAAGATATACGCAGTACGCGTCATCGGAGTTTGCGGTAAGATGGTTTATCATAAACCATGAGGAGCGTATGATGAAGCAGATGTACGCCTGGTCAAAGGACGAAAATGAATGTATCCGAAGGCTTGCAAGCGAAGGCTGCCGCCCGGCGTTGCCGTGGGGGCAGGCATTAACCGGTTTTAAAAAGGACCCTGCTCCGATCCTGCCCATATTAAGGCAGCTGAAGGCCGATCCCTCCCTGCATGTGCGTAAAAGCGTGGCCAATAACCTGAACGATATTTCAAAAACCCATCCGGACCTTGTTATGGAACTTGCAAAGGACTGGTATGGGAAGAATGCATATACGGATTGGATTGTAAAGCACGGGTGCAGGACCCTGCTTAAAAAGGGCAGCTGTGAGGTATTGGCCCTCTTTGGTTATGAGTGCGCGCCTTCAGTGGAGGTTCAGGATTTCAGACTGGGGGAAACAGCTATTTCGATTGGGGAGGATGTGACATTCTCATTTGAAATCCTTGCAGAAGAAGCATCGAAAATAAGGCTGGAATACGGGATTGATTATGTAAAAGCCAGTGGAAAGAGAAACCGGAAACTATTTAAGATATCTGAAATTTCATTGGGGAAAAATGAGAGAAAGGCATATAAAAAGAAACACTCCTTTGCAGATGTGAGTGTAAGGAAGCATTATCCGGGTGTCCATTCCATTGCCCTGATTGTAAATGGGACGGAGCGGGACACAAGGGATTTTAGGCTGAATCCTTGAAATGGCTTTCGACAGCAGCGGCCGGCCGTCCTGTGCTTGCCGCTGCAGCCAAAGCCGTCCTGTTCATCCCTGCCGCCGCTGTCTGCAGAGCATGAAGTCAGCCCCATAAACTGAAATTGATAAGACTTAGCTGTCCTGTGGCTGTGAAGCCGATTGACGCACAGTAACTTCGGCACAGATCAGTTCAGCTATATGCTCCGCTGTTTCATTGGTCAGCAGGAAAAACATTCCGTCATTCCGGCATTTTTTATATGTTTCGCCATCCAAGTCATAAACAAAACCTTTAACACAGGTTTCACTGCAGGCATTAGGGTCAATAAGCCTCTTGCAGTCACGGGAAGCAGTCATTTTTTTCTGCATTTCAGCAGGAAGGGAAGCAATCACATCCTCATATTTACCGGCATTGTCACCGTAAATACGCGCCATAATGCCTGATTTGCGAAACACCCAGTTCATCACAGTCTTTTTCTCCAGCTGATATGAAGCAGTGTAACCGCTCTTTGCTTCCTTGATTACAAGGTTACAGCCTAGTTCTATCAGCTTGTTATTAAGTTTATCGACAAACGCCTGGTGTTCCGGCGCAACTGCCGATTGAAACTCTTTGAATGATACTTTTTCCTTTACCATCATCTTTCCTCTCTTAAATCCCGATTGGTTTAATACGATTCAAAATAGTTTTCCGGCTGAGGATGGGATTGCATCCCTGCCGGACAGCTACGGTTTTTGTAGTATAGCATATAATGAAAGGATTTACAATGAACCCATTTTTATGTCATTCTTTTTCGCAGTTTGGCCGGTCAGGGGGTGGGATTGACAGCGTCATTTGTAAGCGGATGCAGGAAAAGGGGAAGGGTATTCTTAGACCGTGTTTTTATTCCAACCATGGATCGGCATGATGGCCCCCGTACATATACCATCTGGGGCTATCAAGCTGCCATGGCTCCCCGCTTCCATACTGCATCAGTAACAAATCCGCCTCATCCTCCGGGAAAAAGCCTTCACGTACAAGCTGCATTTCCCCGTCTACAAGCTGCTGCTCCTTCAGATAGATGCCTTTAGCTGACCTGGCCGTCATTTCCTGGCCCTCAACAGGCTCCACATTTGTTGAATGCCTCCATAACAGGTCATTGGTAACCGTAAATTCATAATCCACATAACGGTAGATGTAATAACCATGGTCGGTTCCCGAGCCGCCGGCAGAGTAAACGCACTGCTTCTCGTGGTCTATGGCGGGATTGCATATTTCCGCAAAGGAAGGGCAATGCTCAAAGACCCATGTTACCGGGTTCCACAGCCAGCAGTCATACCAGGTATTGCTGTGTGCGCCGCCAAAATCTTTTAGGATGATAACGTCCTTATAACCGTCAAAATTCACATCCAGGATATGCAGGCCCATGGTATCCATCATGTTGAAATAGATAGGATTTCCCGGTTTTCCATCTGTGAAATCAGCATGGAGCGGGATGCGTCCATTTTCATTATATACCGTCAGGCCGGTGATGTACCCCACAGACCATTCATCCGTCCCCGATGCGATACCGGTTGCTTGATACCTGTATTCCGGAATGAATTCATTGACCCGTCCCGTGACTTCATAAACATATTCCGCCGCTTCTTTTTCAGATATAATCAGTTCTTTTAAGCTTTGAATAAATTCATCCCAGCCTTCCGGATAGTGGGTTGCGCCATATTCCCGGTAGGAGCCTTTGTCATAATCCACTGAAAAATCAAACAGCTCAATCATGGTGCAGTAATTATCACTTGCAGGCCAGTAGGGCTGGTCTTCATAGACAGTAAGTGCATATTCTGAGAGCAGGCGTTCCAGCCCATCAATCTGCTTTTTATCCAACAGATATTTTTCAGGGTCCCCATCAGGGGCCGTGATGGAAGCAATGGCACTCTTAAGGTTAATCGTATAATACTCGGCAGCCGGGCTGTTATTTGAAAGTGTGTTTTTGATGGAAGCATTTATGACAGACGGAGCTTCCCGCAACGTTTGGAGTCTTTTCAGCTCCGGATTAGAACGCACCTTTGCCAGGCCTGCATTCATGGAATCCTCATATATCTGGTCCTGTCCGCTTAAAGGCGGTGTTTCGCTTTTTCCGCATCCCGCCAGCCCAAGCAGCAGTCCTGCTGCCAGGATGGCACCGGTTTTTTTATACATACCCGCCCTCCCCATATATACCTATTCAAAAAGTTTGGAATTAACAATAGTTGATAATCCTTGGATTGCCTGATTATATGGCAGAATCTCAAACATCAACTTGCCCGTGATTTCATGCAAATTCATATATGAGCTTCCATTCAATTATTTTTTGTGCGGCCTTACCCAGTAATTGTAATATCTTATGATTATCGGTTCTGACCTGGGTTCTGGCCTGTTTCACCCGTATAGTACGGTTCCCTATCATAAGTGTCCGTCCTTTACTGGATTCTCTGTTTGAACATATTTCCAGCTGAACGGGAAACTGGGAGGTAAGTGCAAGCTGATTGGCCGCAGCCAGTCCTGCAAAATATCCATAAGTCTGTCTGCCGTCTGTAATATATTTACTTCCTTAAACCAAAGGAGTGGTTATGGTATGATTAAACAATCAAGCAGGGACAAAGGCACGCTCTGCGGTCATCTGGAGTCTGCGGTCATATGCAAGGCGATATATAAAAACAGGAGGGGTTGGGGGCGATACCGGACAGAATGATTATCATAATGTATAGCAGGAGTTCACGATTGCCACCACCTTGAGGCTTCCCTCATACTCCTCCATCACAATCTTCAAACTGGACCAGTCCAGTCCGTCGAACTCCTCTGTTCCCGGATCATGGTATTCCACAAAAACGCCGTCGGGGAACAGCTCCCCTGCATTTTCAGGGCAGTTCCCGGTTCGGGACACCTGGTTGATTCCCACCTGCTCACAGTGCAGATAATCCTTTGTATACACATAATCATCAAAATAGGCATCTGCCGTCTGATTAATCCGCGTTTCACTGGAGCAGAAATACCCCCACTGACAGTTGCCGCCGGAATCAAACGCCCGAATCTGCGCAGGCGTAAATACCGGGTCCTCATTATAGTCCACATAAGGGTCAGGCGAGAAGAGGATTCCCTTTTCCGGGTGGGCATATTCCGCCAGCAGCTGGTAATCATAGGTACTGATGGACATCAGCACCTCATATGCCGTATCATACGCCTTCTGTTCCTTTGGAGGACGGTTCGCCGGACTGGCAGCCGGGTCGCATGCCTGGATTTCCTGATTAGCCTGCTCCCCTGCGTCTGTGTAATGATGTACATAGTACATTGCCGCATTGACTGCGTTTGTAACCGCATTGGACGTGATGGTTGCCCCGCTGATGGCGTCTATCTCCGAATCCCCGGGATTCCCGGAATCCGTTACGGTCAAAGCCTCCTTGCCCTTCCCTTTAAACTGTTCCCTGAACACATCCTCCCTTGCTCTCATACCCAGTCCGGGGGTATCTTCCAGCTCCAGGAACTCCAGGCCCCGGATGGTGCCGTTGCTCTCAAACGCCACGGAGACAGCCACATTTCCCATGTAGCTGTCCTTCGAATGGGCATTTACCACCCAGCCCATCAATGCGCCGTCCCTGTCCTTTACAGCTGCCGCCGCGTCCACGCCCACATCACCGAAGTCTGAGGAAGCCAACTCCTTATTACAGTCCTGTGCAAGGCCAGAATCCATGGCCTCAAAGCTGTCTGCCTCCGGAAATGTCTTCCGGAATCCCTCCTGCTGCTCATTGGCCCGTTCCTCATCCGTGGTATTCAGCTCCTTCTCCACGCGCTTTAGCTCATCAATGGTCACCACCCACCGCAGATCATTGTAGCCGTAAAAACCGCCCAGCAGGTCAATGGCCGCCTCGCCCTTGAAGTTAACCCCTAAATTGTCGCTGGATTCAAGATAGAGTCTGGCGGTCCACTGTCCGCCCGGCAGGTTGGTCTTCCCGCTTTCATCCTTCAGATTCGTGCCGCCGGACAGGACATCTACTGTAAAATGAATGCCTGTGGGGTGATCCGGCTCCCCGGTCTCAAAGGTATTGGGACCGGTTTTGATGAAAGTCTCCGTGTATTCGAACGCAGGATTATTTTCCAACTTCCAATGGTACGTGGTAAGGTCCATTTCCTGGGTTACGTCCTCTGTCCGGCGCTCCACATCCCAGGTGCCCTCAGAGGGGTCATATCCGCAGGTCTGGATCAGCTTTCCGGACACCGTATAGGGAATCACCGCCTTGTCCATGGCCAGGACAAAATCATAGACCTCCTCATAGACATGGCCGTCCTCATCCTTCATGCCTCCCTCCAGCCACTTTGCTTCAAAGCTGCTGTGGGGAATCTCCGCAAATGCCTCCTCCGGCGCAAACACCTCCTTGGGCGCCTTCACACGGCTCCCGGAACATCCGGTGGACGCCAGCACACCGGCAATCAGCACGCATATCATAAATGTTTTTTTCATAAAACCTCCTGCACGCAACGTTCATTTGACAGGTCCATTATACCATAGACGGTTCCCTTCCGAAATAAGTTTTGTCTGTCTGGAAAGCAGTCATTGCGCACAGGCGCCCGAATTCCATTGGCGGTAATGCGAAGGTATGGATTCGTACCATAAGGAATAGATATTCCTCCCTTCCGGAAATCAGGCAAGGGGATTATGAGGACCTGAAAATATTTTCCGAAAAATATGACATGCTCATGTCGCATTCCTAATGATATAATGGAAGGGAATAATGAACCATGCTGTAAAAATCAAATCCCGGAGGAGGATACAAGATGGAAAAGCTGATGTACATGGTCATGCTTGAAAAGAGCAAGACCTATAATAAGATGACAAAGAAGGTTGTTACAGAGCATGTGGAGAATATAAGAAGGCTGGATGATGAGGGAAAGCTGGAAATCTGCGGCGTGTTTAAAGGATATCCGGGAATGGCAGGTATGTATATCCTGAAAGCAGACAGCCGGGAGGAGGCAGAAGCGCTATGTGATAGGGAACCCTTGGTCATGGGAGGATATGCAGCCTGTAAATTGGTTGCCCTGCAGATTGCGGATCGGGAAAATAACTATCTGCTGTAAGCTGGGTATAAAACAAAGGAGAAATCTGATATGCCATTTACCGAACTATGTATTTACCAGGTCAAACCGCAAAAGACGGAGGAATTTGAAGCGCTGATGCTTGAAGCGAAAAGTTTTCTGGAAGAACAGGAGGGAATGCTTTTCCTTCGTCTTATCAAAAGAGGGTATCATATAGATATGGAACAAATTAAAGAGGGGCTTGCGCCGCTTAAACTTACCCGTATTGTAAAAAGCGTTAAGTATATGCTCTATTGGGAATTTGATACGAAAGAAAACTATGGGGCGGCGCAAAAGAATCTTTACAACAGCTACTGGAAACCCATTGAAAAATGTCTGATAGTCCCGCATGACAAATATTTAGGAGAGCCGCTGTTTAGCGGAACACCAGCCCAACCGCCTGCCGGATGATGGAGAGGGACAGGGGGATGATATGCAGATAGACAGATTGATTCAGATTATATTCCTGCTGTTAAGCCATGAGAATATAACGGCAAAACGGCTGGCAAAAGAACTTGGTGTTTCCACCCGCACCATATATAGGGACATTAACATACTTTCGGCCGCAGGCGTACCGATTATATCACAAAAAGGGTATGGAGGGGGAATTTCCTTGCTGGAAGGTTTTTCATTGGATAAGTCCTATTTCACGCAAGCAGAGCAGAGAAATATGGTTCAGGCATTGCAGATCCTGAAATCCTCAAATTACCCGGATGCGGATAAGGCCTTAAACAAAGTTGCCGGGCTGTTCAGCCACAATTTGCAGCCGCAGTGGCTGGAGATTGATTTTTCCTATTGGGGCAGCCCTGAAAAGGAACGGGACAATATCACTGTTTTAGAGCGCGCAATCATCAATAAGTATGTGATTGCATTTACTTATTTTAATTCTGAACTGACGGTAACCAATCAGCTGGCCGAGCCGCTGAAATTGGTTTTTAAATCCCACGCCTGGTATCTTGTTGCTTATTCAAGGCACAAAAATGCTATCCGTACCTATAAGATGTCCCGCATAAGGAATCTTCAAATAACAGATGCCTTGTTTGACCGTGAACTGCCGGAGGACTTTTCCATTACGCCTGCCTGTAAAGAAGAAAACGATATACCTGTATTCAAATTGCATTTTTCTGAAAAGATAGCGTATAAAGTATACGACGAATTTCAAGAGAAGTATATTAAGAGGTTGGATGACGGTACGCTGGAAGTGACATTCAGATACCAGCTCAGTGATTGGACATTCCTTTACCTGCTTTCCTTTGGGGAGTATGTGGAAATAATCGAGCCCGCCAAGGCCAGGGATATATTAAAAGAAAAGGCAGGAAAGATATTTTCTATGTACGGATAAATGGACAGGCAGCGCAGCGTTTCGTAATTTTTTCTGTTTTAGCCATTGCGGGTATGGTATAATAAGTAAAAAATGGATTTGGCTGTATACGTGGAGGGAATCATGACTGAAAGAGAAAAAATGTTATCCGGACAGCTTTATGACTGTGGGGATACTGAACTTTTATCACAATGGCACAAGGCAAAGGATCTGGTCAGGGATTATAACCAGACTGATTCTGCGGACACAGAAGAAAAAGAGCGCATCCTGAATGAACTGTTAGGCGGAAGGGGAAAGAACCTGTGGATTACGGCGCCCTTTTATGTGGATTATGGGAATAACATTTATTTTGGCAATCATTGCGAAGTAAATATGAACTGCACTTTTTTAGATGATAACAGGATCATAATCGGGAATAATGCCTTAATTGCTCCAAATGTTCAAATATATACTGCGTTTCACCCAACCAATGCAATGGAACGGTTTGGAAGCCCAAAAGAAGATGGGACGTTTGAATTTTGCAAAACCCAGACAGCTCCGGTCATAATTGGAGACAATGTGTGGATAGGCGGAGGAGCCATCATCATGCCTGGGGTGACAATCGGCAATAATGTCGTGATTGGGGCAGGCAGCGTTGTTACAAAGGATATACCGGATAACACTGTTGCATATGGGAATCCTTGCAGGGTGATGAGGGATAACAGCTAAATTCAAGTGTTGGGGATTCCTCATGCATGGAGAAAATGTATGGATAAGCTGTGTACATACAGAAACTGAAAAAATGGACATACTGAAAAAAATGTAAATTCTGCCAAAAGCTGTAGATTGATATTTACCTATTGATAGTTTGTAATGTTTCGTGTATCCTATTTTTAGTAAATCTGTACTTGTAAAGGAGAAATTAATATTGGACTATAAGAAAAAAGCAATTGATTGTGTAAAGGACACGGTTCTGCCCATTCAGCGCGCGCAATTTGAAGAATGTGGATGCAGCTTAGATGAGCAGTATAAAAAATATGGCAACACGGAAATGCTCATTGCAAGAGTAATCGAACCTGGACATATCTATGAAATAGGATATCCTAAATGTGTCTGTGATGAGGTTTTATCTGGCAAGGTAACGGATGTGTCCCATTGTGAATGCTCAAGGAACAGCGTCTTATATATTTTACAGGATTTGATGCCGGACAAGGATATACAAGTTGAAATAATACATACTGTATTAGGCGGGGCGGATGATTGCCGGTTTAAGGTGACGGTTAGCTGATACACTTCTACAAAAAAGGATGCTGCGGATTCTGGCATAAACTGCCCTTGTTGACGCAGCATCCTAAAAAATTGTCTGACTGCCATGCAAATGAACCGTTCTCTTATTTTATCAGCCCCATACATCGTTTCGTTTCCTCTGTGGTGTCAACACATGGGATGGATTTAAGGAAGTCTTCTGCATTTATATGTTCATAGTATGCCTTAACTACTGTTTGGACCAGTCCTAAGGACACCACCTCCCGCTCCATAGGCGTAAACTGCCCGTAGGGGGTGGAAAGGCGGATCCGTTCCATTTGCTGTTCTTTTTCCTTATCAATGATGGAATAAGTTTGGAAATCGCCCTTTGGCAGGTTGACACGCACCTCTGCGACAAACTGGTTGTCTATCCCGTAAAACTGGAAAAATCCATCCTGGGACTCCAATATCAGGAAATCCTCTCTGCCCTCTTCAATCATCATGATGTAAGGAGTGATGTCCCGGTATGGCACATTTTCTATAATCTGACCCGAGGGCAGCTGGGCATTGATGGCGCGGTGGACAATGTGTTTGGTGGGGAATTTACCATCTGCGAACAGGAGTGCCACATCGCAGAAGCTTTTTACATTGTCCTCAGGCCCATTTAACATCCGTTTGTGGGCCTTTGTAATGGGGGATATCTGAGCGCTTGTCCGGTTCTTCAGGACCGGCATTCCGTTGTCCATGTACCACGCAAAGCCCTTTTCACCTAACTGAAGGCGCAGCATGGTCTCACCCAGGTAAATACCATAGTGGACAGCAATATTCCACAATGTATCCGCACCTTCCTTGCCGTCGTATTCTGCAAGATGGTTATAATACTCCCCTAAGATTGATTCCACTTCCCCAATGCTTTTTTCCGAATAATCAAGTATGATGCCGCTCTTTAAGGCATGTGCAGCGGCCCTGTCCGCAATTTCCTGATAATTTAAATCCATTCCATCCTCCTTTGTCCTGGTTGCCGATCCAAACGGTTTTCCCTGCCGGGCTCTTACTCACAGCCATAAGAAGCAATATAATTGACTTTGGGTACGATCATATAAGTCTGGACCTGTGTAATGCCAGTCCCTTCTATCAAGGATACATTTAATATATAGTAGTATGATTCCTCATCATAATGCTCATGTGCGGTAAAGTAACATAATATTTTAGATAGTCACCCACTATTCCGAAACAATAGTATTTTTAATTACTTTTAGAAAATCATAAGTATTTTTACTTTGTTGATTACCAAACACAACCAAGTTTATATTTATGCTTTTAATATTTGGTGTTTTCAAAATGAATATATCTTCTTTATCCTCAATAGTTGAGTATGGGAGTAGTGAAATCCCCATACCAAGTGAAACAGAACGAATTATCGCATCAACAGTATCAAATTCGATAATTTGAGGTGTAGACGGGTTTTGAGAAGCAACCCATTCTAGTAAAATGCTTCGGTAAGGGCAAGTACGAATTTTATTGGTAATAATTGGCAATGTTTTTAATCGTTGTTCGTCACTTTGAGGAGGTGCTATGATACACAGTTCTTCGTTAAATGAAAAAAGTGAGTGTAATTGTTTTGATATGTACTTTTTCTCCACAAAGGCGCAGTCAAGCGTTTGACAACACAATAGTTCTATAAGCTTATCTTGATTATCCGTAATTACAGATACAGCAACATCAGGAAACTGTTTTTTATAAAGTGACAACCAATAAGGGAGTCTGTAAGCAGCTAAAGTTTGTGTGGCTCCGATATGCAGGTCAGATTTTTCTTGCTGAAATTCGTATGTTGCCTCATCAATTAAATCAAGTATAGAATTTGCATAAAATAATAATTTTTCGCCCTCACTGGTTAAAGTTATACCTTTATTGTGACGCACAAATAAAATGCTATTTAACTCTTTCTCTAATTTCTTAATATGAGCTGTAATATTCGATTGAACATAATTCATATTTTCAGCTGCTTTTGAAATAGAACCAGCTTTTGCGACTTCCCTAAAAATTTTAAGTTCTAAACTCTCCATAAATAATACCCCATCATTTAAAGTGATAGCCAACATCATTAGCAACTATTATACACCACGACTAAGGAAATGTATAATAAATCGTGAAAAAATAAGTTATAGCGGATTATAAAGGAGGACTTATAAATGATAGCCATGCAGTATAAAATTTCTTTACCAGATGATTATGATATGAGAATTATCCAAAAACGAGTTCAAGACAATGGAAATAAAACAGACGGGTTTCAAGACCTGCTTTTCAAAGCCTATCTTATTTCTGAAAAGGGAACATTTGGAAACAAAAAGAATGAATATGCGCCGCTATATTTATGGAAAAGAAACCAAGGAATGAATAAGTTTATCTTTGGCGGATTTTATAATAACATCTTAAACTCATTTGGCTGGCAGCAAATAAATATTGGTATTGTATCAACAGATGAATTAAAAGATAACTTTTCAAAATCAAAGTATGTCTTAGAAATTGAAAGTGCAATTCCAGTAACACAACATATGAAAGCATTAAAGTTTTCTTTGGATTTTGATGACTGCACAGGTAAAGTAATTATTTATAATCCAGATAAGTGGAGATATGTAGAGTTTTATTTTTTTGAAAAAGTCCCTAATGCTGCATTCAATTCAAAAGTCTACAGACTGTTGCACTTATCTATGTAATTGACCGATAATTAGCAAACCCAGTCGAGCCAGTCAACGGTCAAGATAAACGGGCTATGAGTGCTGCCGCCCCTTACATCATAAAAGGCAACTATCAACCAGCCACTACCCTTTATGGAGGAAAGGGGGAATTTCCATGACCTGTACAGAAGAATATCAAGAACGCATTGAGTACACGTTCCATGCCTTTTGTAAAGTCGTTATCCGCAATGCCATGTATACAGCGTTAAGGACACGGAGCAGGAAGAACAAAAGAGAAATATCCCTTGATTACCTCACAGAAGAAAAGCACTACCCTTTAGGCACAGAAGATGAATATTTCATAGTACCGGAGCCGGACGAGCAGTATACGCTTATTCTATGTGGCGATACTGTCCTGTTTAATAATGGCTTGCTTGTGGAAGCTCTCTCCCGCCTGCCAGCGCAGGAGCGGGAAATGCTTTACCTGTCCTTTTTCAAGCATATCCCACAGCGTGAAATCGGCAGGCGGTACGGACGCAGCCGCAGCGCAGCGGGCTACCATATCCGCAAAGCCATACGGCAGCTTTACGAGGAAATGGAGGAACTGGCGCATGAGGAATAACAGGCTTCTCCCTTATGACACAATCGTACAGGCTACCAGCGGCGAACCGGAAGCGGTCAACACAGTCTTGCAGTATTACAGCCGCCGCATACGGTATGCTGCTCTTGTGGACGGACAGGCAGACGAGGACATAGAGGAATACATCATTGAAACACTTCTGAAAGCGTTATTCAAGTTTCGCTTTGAAGTGTAGTCGATACCAACAACTGAATAACCGCCGCCATGCAGCGGCACACCGAGCAGGAAATCAGTGACAAGGTTTCCTGCTTTTTTGCGCCTTGCGGTTGCCGGAATCGCCTTTTCTGCATTACTTATGCAAAGCAAACCAGAAAAATATGCTGCTCTATTCGGCGTTTTGAAAAAATCTCTGTATTATCTGGCGAAAAGGGGAAATCAGATAAAAATTCTTAAAATCTCCGTCATTTTTGCCTTGTCCAGTGTTGAAGGTAATGAACGGAGATATTTCACAAAATGCCGCCCGCAGAGTTGGCAAAAAAATATTTTTCTCCGTCGAGGGAAATAGCGGGTAGAAAAGCCCTTTTGCGGTGTCTTGTTAGTAGAAAGCGGGCAGAAACCGCCGCTTCAATCGCTTTGTTAGCGGGAGCCGGAGAAGCCAGAACACCCCGCCGGATTTGTAGTATGAATAGACGCAGCCGGAAGCGTCACTTTTTTAGAGCAAGATTCTACCACAGTACCAAATTTCGCCTATCGGCTCAATTTGTCCTGCGGGAATCTTGTTGGGGTTGCCACCCCAAGCCCGCCTTTTTGCGGCTTGCGCCGCTTGAAAAAATCCACCCACGAAAGGAGGTTCACAGCCATGAAAAGATACAACACGCCCCACCGCCACCGGGTAATAAAGACACGCTTGACCGAGGAAGAATACGCCGAGTTTTCCGAGCGTGTCACTCTCTGCAAAATGAGCCAGTCCGAGTTTATCCGGCAAGCCCTTACCAAGTCAAGAATACAGCCCGTTATTACCGTTTCCCCGGTCAATGATGAATTGTTATCTGCCGTTGGGAAGCTCACCGCCGAGTACGGGAAAATCGGCGGCAACCTCAATCAGATTGCCCGCTGTCTGAACGGATACGGCGCACCCTATAACGCCCTCTCCCAAGAGGTACGAGCCGCCATAGCGGAGCTTGCCGCCTTGAAGTTTGAAGTCTTGCAGAAAGTAGGTGAAGCCGTTGGCAACGTTCAAACATATCAGCTCTAAAAATGCCGACTATGGGGCGGCTGAACAGTACCTAACCTTTGAGCATGACGAGTTTACCATGAAGCCCACACTGGATGAAAACGGGCGGCTTATCTCCCGTGACGATTACCGCATTTCCTCTCTGAATTGCGGCGGCGAGGATTTCGCCATAGCGTGTATGCGCTCCAATCTCAAATACGGCAAGAACCAGAAACGGGAGGACGTAAAGAGCCATCACTATATTATCAGCTTTGACCCCCGTGACGCTGCCGACAACGGCTTGACCGTAGACCGGGCGCAGGAGTTGGGCGAGGAATTTTGCAAGACGCATTTCCCCGGACACCAAGCCCTTGTATGCACCCACCCGGACGGGCATAACCAC
>ERZ894236.1262-NODE-1262-length-19439-cov-9.65895_pt1 | contig 19439 bp, 16 predicted proteins | sample MGYA00380297_ERZ894236 | MGnify/ENA primary metagenome ERZ894236 (study PRJEB32331, sample SAMN06328420) | human gut metagenome | biome: human gut microbiome; feature: stool | host: Homo sapiens | collected 2014-08-04 ... | reverse complement strand
CAAATATGCCGCGAAGTGGGGCGTGCAGATGGCGGGAATGAATTTTCAAACACGCCCTAGCTCATCATTACGATTCCAGCTTGGCATAACCCACGCAGGAGGTTTCCCGCCCTTTCAGGGCCGCCTGCCTGGCAATCCTGCAGGTCAGCCGCTCAGCCATGGCCGCCGATGTCAGTGTCACATATATCTCCAGTGCGCTGCTTATGATCCCGGCTGCCGCCAGAAGCAGCACGGACCCGCACACAATGGCCAGCCAGCCATATAGGTACCTCCGGTAAACATGAGGATATATCTGATACTGGGACCATATGACCAACAGCAGGAATAAAAGCACCAGTAATGCGGATAAGAATGCAAATATGATATGTAACACTGATTTTAGCGGAAGTTCCTCAGGAAGATACGGCGTCGTGATGGCAAAGAACAGCAGTGCCAGGGCCGCCGGGACCATCCTCCCACAGACAGGATTCAGGGTAAGCCTGGATTTGACCTTTCTGTGGATTATATAGAAAAAGCTGCCCACCAGCACGCCCCACAGGAAAAAAGACCGCTTTTTGTCAAAAAAGTTGCCAATCACAGAAAAATTGGTGGTGAACCAGTTGTATCCTCTTGTAAATAAAACCGTATATACGGGAATCAAAAAATATGCCCAGAATTTCATCCATTGCCCAGTCCGTTTCTTTTGTTTTCTACAGTATAGCAGACAGTTGGAAATTTATATTTAAGAAAAAATGATTTCTTTCTGAACAATTGATAAAATATTATTACGTCCCTCCCCTATTCCGTACGGCTTAGGGTCTGTTCGAAAATTCATTCCCGCCAGCTGGCGGAAAGCAATTTTCAAACATGCCCAAGGATCCTTTCTTCGAATTCATCTGCCGGCATGGGTTTTGCAAAATAGTATCCCTGCCCTATGTCACAGCTGACCGATTGCAGGAACCTCAGCTGGACTTCATTTTCAATCCCCTCAGCAACCGTTGTGATTGAAAGCGCCTTGGCAAGATGGATGATGCTTTCAATCACCACCTGGCCCCGGGGAGAGGTGGACTGTTCCGACAAAAACTCCTTATCCAGCTTCAGTTCCGCAATGTCCAGGTCCTTTAAGGTATTCAGGGAAGAATAACCGCTGCCGAAATCGTCCATGGATATGGAAAACCCCATATTATGGAGTTTACTGATTACCATCTTGACCCGTGCCAGATTGCTCATGGCCACGCTTTCCGTCACCTCAAGGATAATCATGTCCGGGTCAATGCTGTACCGGTCCACTATCTGGCGGAACTTATCAAGGAACTCTTCATCATAGAAAAATATCCTGGACTGGTTCACGGATATGGGCCGCACCTTGTATCCCAGTTCCGTCCAATGGGAAACCCGGCGGCAGGCCTCCTCCAGCATATACATATCCAGTTCAGTGATGAATCCGTTCTCTTCGAATATGGGGATGAACTCATCCGGATAATGTATGATTTCCCCGTCCGAACACCAGCGGACAAGGGCCTCCGCACTGTGAAGGGACCCATCCTCCAGAAAATATTTGGGCTGGAGATACATATGGAATTCCCCATTGGCCAGCGCAGCCTGCATCTGACTGGCAATCTCAATCTTCCTGCGCGCCTTCTCATGCATTTCCTCATCATAAAATGCAATGGGGTTGGCAGTATTGCCATTGACGCTGTTAAGGGCCAGCAGGGCGCCGTTAATCACGGTATCAGGCGATAGGGGGGCCTGTCTGTCCGGGCCCGGCGCCTGTATGAGATAGACCCCGAAATTGCAGTTGATACGGTAGTCCTGATTCGGGCTTACGGTATATTCGTTTATGTCCTTCTGTATTTTCTTAATCCGGTCCGTCAGTTCTTCCCTGTCCTGGTAATAAACCAGCATCCCGAAACGGTCGGCATTGTCCCTGTAATAGCGTTCCCCCTCCCTGATGCTGCCGCGCAGGACCCGTGCAATATGCAGCAGGAAAAGATTCCCTTTCTCAAAACCGAAAAATTCATTCACAAACTTAAACCCGCTTATATTCATCAATACAACGGCGCGGTCCGCTGTCTCCTTTAACAGGCCGGGCAGTTCCGACACAAAACGGTTCCGGTTGTCGGCTCCTGTCAGGCTGTCCTTATATGCAAAGAGCCTGAGGGATTCATGCTCCCTTTTTAATAAGGTGTAAATATACAGGAACAGGACAGCGAATAAAAGGAAAATGCAGGCCATCACACAGGCAAACACAAGAAATACGGTATCAAAATTATGATTCAGGAATGTCTGGGGCACCAGGCAGAATATCTGCCATCCATTCACCCCCACCGGAATGAAGGTTACCCAGTAGGCATTGCCCTGATAATGGAAAACAGCAAACGAATCCCCTCCCGTTCCAATGTCGGCCAATATGGATGAGCGGACTTCATCCGTGATATCCCCGTCTTCAAAGATGTTGTCCATCTGTTTATTGATGACCGCATGGCCGGAACGCAGGACGAAATTCCCTTCCCGGTCAATGATATGTACATAAGCAATGCCGTCAAAAATATCCTGGCTGATGATTTCCGAGAGATTGGATGTGGTCCGGGTAGCCGTGACCGCGCCCATGACATTCCCGTCATGAATGACCGGAACCCCGTAACAAACCACGGTATTATCTGACATTTTGTCTTTCATGATTCCGGAAACAGCGGACCTGCCTGACAGGGTCCTGGATATGAAGTCTTCATCGCTGATATCCACCCCATCGTGCCGGTTGCCGTCCGTATCGATAAAATATCCCTTGCGGTCAGGATAGACAAAACCCATATGGATAAAGTCATTGTGGCTGCATTCTTCCTCCAGATAAGACAGCACCGTATCCAGGTCCACGGCGCCGTCCTGACCTGTTATGGCAGCAACCGCGTCCAGGGTCTGGATATCCCCGTCAATCTGTGCCCTAATGATATTCTTATACTGGGATACAATCTCCTTCATATACTTCTGCGCTTCTTTTTCCTGGGTGCCTTTTATACTGAAATAGCTGACGCCGCCTATCAGCACCAGAATGACACTGACAATTGAAAACAGGGCAACCGCTATGGCAATCTGCTTTTTTACATCCTCTCTGGCCAAGGCTTTTCCTCCTATGCATCACAAGAACATCCTGATTTTTATCATACACCATAATTATAAGTTATTCAATCATCACAAATAATAAATAAAATTTGTTTTCCGAAACCTGCCCCTATCTGTAAATACAAAAAAGCGGCCCGGAATCAAGGGCAATGTATCCCAACAGAAGACATCTGTTCGTGTTCATATCACAAATACATTTTGTCAAAAAATGTCCGCCTGATACGGATATTTTTCTTGATATTTCAGCTGTCTGCACTTATAATGGATGTATAAGATACTTGGAAATGAGCTGTTTTTCACACTCGCATATGTAGCAAGGGGGTTATATCATGCAGGATCATACCATGTGGGCTTTAACAAAGAAAAAGCCGGAAGCCGGGCTCTGGATGGAGCGTGTCCCGGTTCCGGAAGTAGGACCAAATGATGTGAAGATTAAAATTCACAAAACAGCCATCTGCGGTACAGACGTACATATCTATCAATGGAATGAGTGGGCGCAGCACACAATTCCCATAGGCCTTACGGCCGGACACGAATATGTGGGGGAGATTATGGAGGTCGGTTCCGGGGTGGACGGACACACCGTAGGGGACCTGGTATCCGGGGAAGGCCATATCACCTGCGGCAGGTGCAGGAACTGCCTGGAGGGACATAAGGAAAACTGCAGGGACGCCAAGGGTGTGGGCGTGAACCGGAACGGCGCTTTCGCGGAATATCTGGTAATCCCCTCCTCCAATGTATGGAGCTGCCGCCCCAATATACCGGAGGAGCTGTATGCAATATTTGATCCCTTCGGCAATGCCACCCATACGGTGCGTTCCTACGACGTGCTGGGCGAGGATGTGCTCATTGCAGGCGCAGGACCGATCGGCATCATGGCTGCGGCCATTGCAAAGTTCAGCGGCGCCCGCCATGTGGTGGTTACGGATATGAATGAATACCGCCTGGACCTGGCCAGGAAGCTGGGGGCCACCAGGACCGTGAACCTGAAGCAGGAAAAGCTGAGGGATGTAATGAAATCCATCGGAATGACCGAAGGCTTTGACGTGGGACTGGAAATGTCCGGCAGCCCGGCAGCCCTCTCTGACATGATTCTCAACATGAAACACGGCGGCAACATTGCCCTTCTCGGGCTTCAGGGACGGGAAACCATTGTCAATCTGGAAACCGTGATTTTCAACGGCCTGAATATACGGGGCATTTACGGCAGGAAGGTCTGGGATACCTGGTACAAGATGACCACCATGATAGAGGCAGGGCTTGATATCTCCCAGATCATCACACACCGTTTTGATATCCGGGACTATGAAAAGGGATTTGAAGCCATGATTTCCGGACAGTCCGGCAAAGTAGTCCTTAACTGGTCCCACATAAATGAATAACCATATTGAAAAGGAGATGTAGAGATGGCCCGCAAAAATGATATATTAAGTATTTATGCAAAAGAAGTAGTGGAAATCAGGGAAGCCGGACTTTTTAAGGGGGAAGCCCCCATTGCCTCTGCCCAGGGCGCACGGGTAAAACTGGAGGATGGCCGGGAGGTCATCAACATGTGCGCCAACAACTATCTTGGCCTGGGCGACAGCCAGAGACTGATTGACGCGGCCAAGAGGACATACGATGAAAGAGGTTACGGCATGGCTTCGGTCCGCTTTATCTGCGGAACCCAGGACATACACAAACAGCTGGAGGAACGGATATCCCATTTCCTTGGAACCGATGACACCATCCTCTATTCTTCCTGTTTTGATGCCAACGGAGGCCTGTTTGAGACAATCCTGGGCCAGGAAGACGCTGTGATCAGCGACGAGTTAAACCACGCTTCCATCATAGACGGGGTACGCCTGTGCAAGGCCAGACGCTACCGCTACATAAACAATGACATGGCTGACCTTGAAGAGCGGCTGAAAGAAGCGGACGCGGCCGGAGCAAGGGTTAAGCTGATAGCAACCGACGGCGTGTTCTCCATGGACGGCATCATCTGTAACCTGAAGGGCGTATGCGACCTGGCCGACCAATACAACGCCCTGGTCATGGTGGACGACAGCCACGCAGTAGGCTTTGTGGGTAAACACGGCCGGGGCACTGCGGAATATAACGGCGTGGAGGGCCGGGTGGACATCATTACAGGCACCCTGGGCAAGGCCCTGGGCGGCGCTTCCGGCGGATATACGTCCGGCCGCAGGGAAATCATTGACCTGCTCCGCCAAAGAAGCCGTCCCTACCTGTTCTCCAACACCCTGGCCCCTGCCATTGTGGGCGCCAGCCTGGAACTGTTTGACATGCTGGAGGAGAGCACCCAGCTGCGGGACCACCTGGAGGAGACCACTGCTTATTACAGGAAGCAGCTGACCGACAACGGATTCGATATCATTCCAGGAACCCATCCATGCGTGCCGGTCATGCTTTACGATGAGAAACTGGCAGGGGAATTTGCCAGGAGGATGATGGCAAAGGGGGTCTATGTGGTTGCATTCTCCTTCCCCGTGGTGCCAAAGGGCAAAGCCAGGATCCGCACCCAGGTGTGCGCAAGCCATACCAGGGAAGATATTGATTTTATTGTGGGATGTTTCAAGGAAGTGCGGGAAGAGATGGGGCTTAAATAAGGTTTTATGATCTGCCCGGATCAGATAAAAAAAGGGGGCAGCACAAGCAGCATATGCCGGTTGTGCTGTGCCCTTTTGCGTTCCCTATACCAGCGCAAAAAACTGGTCTATGGCCTGCTGGATGGTCCTGCACTGCAGTTCCTGCTTCTTAATGCCATTCTCTTCAATACTGACCACATGGAAGGCATAGTCATTAATGGGGACATAATCCATTTCAATCAGCACGTTTGCATCCAGGTCCTGGACCAGCACAACCGTGGTCTGCGTACTGTTTATATAACCCTGGACCCTGGATAGGTATCTCAGGCAGTCTGTTTCTTCCCCAAATGCGTCTGCCAGTTTATCAAGCGTATCTGCCCTGTCCCCTGCCGTACATTTTGTGTATTTCCACATAGCTCCTCCTTGTCTGATTGGATTGAATCCGTTCTCTGTCATCATTGCTCCGCATTCCATTATACCAGTACGGGCCTGAATATTCTATGTCTTTTTCATCCGGGAATCCAGCTTTTTCCGTCCCCATGCCGTTGAAAAATACGATGCAACACTGTATAATCAAGTAAAATGACATGCATATCCATAAAGCAATGACAGGGATGCAGTACGAAAGTGTGGTTTACCATGGACACCAAGCAGATAGAATACATTTTAAAAATAGCCGAGGAAGGCAATATCACCCATGCAGCTGAAAAACTGTTCCTTACACAGCCCGCGCTGAACCAGCAGCTCCTGCGCCTGGAAAAGGAACTTGGGACCCGTCTGTTCGTACGTTCCCGCACCGACTGGCGTCCAACCGAGGCAGGCATGGTCTATCTGGAAAACGCAAGGAAGATGCTGCAGCTTAAGCAGGACACCTACCGCATCATTGGCGACATGGTCTCCGACCAGAGGGGACGCCTGTCCATCGGCTTCACGCCTGGTCGTGGAATCCATATGTTCTCTGCGGTTTACCCAAGATTCCACCAAAAGTTCCCTGATGTGGCCGTGACCCCCAATGAACTGAGTGTCCATAAACAGCAGGTCTTAATCAGCCGCGGGGAACTGGATATCGGCTTCATGACGCTCAGCGAGGACCACAAGACAGGGGATGCATATATTCCCATTGCAATGGAAGAAATCTACCTGGCGGTTCCTGGCAGACATCCCTTAAGCAGCCTTGCCCCGGAAACCGGTCATGCCATTCTTGATATTTCAGCGGTCCGGAACGAACCGTTTGTGCTCATGTATAAGGAATCCACCATCCGTTCCCTGGTGGACGGGATATTTGCCCAGGCCGGCTTTGAACCCACGGTGCTGTTTGAGACCTCCAACAACGGCACGATCCTCACCATGATACAGTCCAACCTCTGCTGCGGGCTGCTGCCGGCCTATTATGTACAGGATGACCCGGATGGCATCACCTGTTTCCGGCTTCCCTCCAGGCCTGTCTGGGAAGTGGCGGCATCCTACCAAAAAGGCAGCTACCTGACCCAGGCCGCCAGGTATTTTATTGAATTAACAAAGGAGCTCTGGAATCCATGACTGAAATTCCAGATGCTCCTTGTTCCATCAGGTGATTGGGGCAGGGTTGAAAATACACAGGTCATTATGGAGTCTGTACTGTTCCGCGAAGCTTTGCCTGCGTCCGCTTGCCACATCGATGATTTCCATGAACAGCCGTGTCCCTATCTCAGGAATGGTCGCCTCCCCGGTCGCGACCGGGCCAGCGTTGATATCAATCAGATCCTGCCACTGTTCCTTCATCTCATTCCGTGAGCAGACCTTTATCACAGGGGCAACGGCCAGTCCATAGGGGGTGCCCCTTCCGGTCATGAATACCTGGAGCCCGATTCCCGAAGCCAGCTGGCAGGGCCCGCAGACAATATCGCTTGCCGGGGTCGCCGCGTATATCAGCCCCTTTTTCGAAGGTTTTTCAGCAGGTGAGAGCACTTCCACGATGGGGGAGGTTCCTGATTTTGCAATGGAACCCATTGCTTTTTCCACAATATTGGCTAACCCGCCCTTTTTATTGCCCGGAGTGGGATTGGCGCTCCGGTCAACCTGGCCCGCATCCAGGTAATCATCATACCATTTCATCTCTGCCGCCAGTTTCTTTCCCACTTCCTCATTAACGCACCGGTGTCCAAGCAGGTATACGCCGTCCCGGACTTCCGTGACCTCTGAAAACAGGACCGTGGCGCCGCCCTTTACCAGCATGTCCGCCGCATAACCCGCAGACGGATTGGCCGTGACGCCTGAAAATGCATCGCTGCCCCCGCACTGCATACCGATCAGCAGGTCTGAGAGGGGGAGTGTCACACGCCTGCGCCGGTTCAAAATTGCCAGCTTCTTTTCCGCCATTTCCATCAGCGCCTCAACCATTGCATGAAAGCCTTTTATCTCCTGGAGGATGATGACATTCTCAGGGCATATATCCGCCTTGTCCAGGAGCATTTCCACGGTGAATTTCTCGCAGCCAAGGCCCACCACCATCAGCTGCCCGCCAAAATTGGGATGCTTTGCAAGGTTCCTGAGGGCCCGTATGGGCACTTTTGCTTCCGGTGCATTGATTGCCACACCGCATCCATACGCATGGTTCAGGGGGACAATGTCATCCACATTGGGATACTTTGGAAGAAGTTCCTTCCTCATCCTCTCCACCGCCACATTCAGCACGCCGGTCACGCACTGGACCGTGGTGCTGATGCCCAGGATGTTCCTGGTGCCTGCCGGGCCTCCCCATGGGTTGGGATAACCTTCCCAGGTCATGACAGGCGGCTGTGGCAGATCCGTGACCAAATCCGTGGCAAATTCCATATCATCCACATCCGGCGGCGTGGGAAGCTCCAGCATGTGTTCGTTAATCCAGTCCCCCTTTTTTATCCCGTCCACAGCGTATCCAAGGACCACCCCATAGCGGATGATTGCCCCGCCCTTTTCAATATCGCACAGGGCAATCTTGTGGGCCTGGGGGATGTCCTGGTGGGCAATGACCCCATCCATTACTTCTGTCCCTGCTTTGATGTCCTTCACGGCAATGGCAACATTATCCTGGTCTTTGATTTTTATGTACAATGGCTGGCTCATGGCGTTTCCTCCTGCTGTTATTTAGAATCTGGCTGATTAAAGCGGATGTTCCCGCTTGACTGCCTTTATCATATATCATCCTAAACAATAAGTAAAATTGATTAATCTTTTATATCTCTAATTTTTTGTTTGAGTACTCATGTGCGTCTGCAAATCCTGCCCTCATAATACAGGTCTTTGGTCACCGGGTCTTTTGAAAACTTTGTAAAATAATCATTCCATACAGACTCACATTCACTTGGCCAGGTTGCATGGGCCTTGGTGTCGGTTTCCGTCAGATGCAGCATAGGAACCCCATCCCCTGTCTCAAACACATAGTGGGCCACGAGTCCGTCTTTAAAACTGCAGTTCTTCCCTCCGTCCATATAGGTGTAATCCGCCCACCTCTTAGTCAGGCCATACCGTCCGCACCAGTAGTCCACCAGTTCCTGTGCCTGTGTAAACCCGCCTTTAAAGGCAGCGTCGCAGCAGCCCAGGTTGGCTATTATGGGAATCATGGAGCCTTCCACTGGCGGCCTCTCCCTACTCCCATGTTCCACTGCCTCTATATCGATATGTCTTGCGGAAAATGGGGCCGCTGCCGCAAAATAGTCCGGGCGGTAAGCGGCGCAGGCCCAGCTCATCATGCCGCCGGAGGACTGTCCGCTGGCGTAGATGCGGCTCTTATCAACCGGATAATGTTCTGTCAGCCACTGGTACAGGAAGTCTAAGAACCTCATATCCTCCGGACGCTCCGGCTGCGGCCCGCCAGTGTTCCACATGGCCCTGAAAATGTTATTGGTTCGGATACCACTGATGGAACGCACTTCATTGGGTTCGGACGCAGTGGGCATGATTATCATGAAGCCATATTTATCAGCCGCATGGCTCCAGCCTATACGGTCCGCAATCTCATCCCCGCTTCCTCCGGCACCGTGGAACACAAACACAGCCGGTATCGTTCCGTCCTTTGGCGCGGACTCCGGAACGTATGCATACCATTCCCTCCGGTAGGTATCGCGTCTGTCCCCATAGTATCCGCCCCATACATCGGCTGAAAACTTTTTAAATCCTCTTTCATATATATTGCCTGCCCGCCTCAGGGCGCCATTGTTATTACCCGGATAGCGGTAGATTCCGTCAAACAGTTCTGTCAGGACCGCCTCGCTGTACTTCCGGTCCACGCTCTTTTCCCATGGTCCGAAATCCGCCACCACATTGGCACACCAATGTTCATCCACGGTGCCGCCTTCCTGCGGGACCCAGGTAATCCTCATCCCATCCATACCATCGGATGCAGGATTGGATGAGGCGCCGGACACTGCACTGGAACCGGCCCCGGATACAATACCGGAATCCCCGCTGTGATTCGCATACCTGTAATAGCCAATCTCCCGCTCTGCCGCTTCATCCTTTCCTGCGAATAAAAGCCACACAGGACACTGCACCTGGCTGTAACAGACGCCTTCCACACGGGACTGCGTTGTCCTCAAAGCCTCTGCCTCTTTTGCTGTCATCCCGCTGGTTCCAAGCAAAGCCACCGCGGCATAGGCCCTGGGCATCCTCCTGCTCTGGGCGCCCACCGCGTCCGCCGCGTCCCCATAGGCAGCCGCATAGAAATTGGCCTGGAAGGAACAGAATAAAGGCCGCACCGCAAGGTCGTTGTTAAGGGCGTTGAGATAATCCATGTCAGCCTGGTCATTCCTCCAGACTCCCCCGTCCCCTGCTTCCATCAGCACCAGATAAAGCCCGTAATAATCCGAAAGCTCCTTCCATCCACTTTCCACCATGAAGTCCCAGGGATTCCTTCCTCCCGGTATACCGATAAAGACAGTGGGCTGGTTGTAGATGGAACCCTCGGGTATGTAAAATTTCGCGGAGCGGGTCACTGACTCGCTGACAGCGCAGTCAAACTGGTAATACCCATGAAGGAACTGTCTGTAATAATTCTTTCTGTCTATTGTCACCAGGGAAGCGTCCGGCAGCGCTTGGGCCACCGGTTCCTGTAAATATGATTTCATAGCTAATACCTCACCTTTCCATATTACATAAATTGCCTGACAAGCCCAACACATCCTGATCCTACGCCGGATACACCGGGAAGAAGATGCTGGCTGAAATAACAAGTGTCACAACCGCTATCAGCAGATAGGGCAGGGTAAACTTAAGAAGTTTTCCCGGTTCATGCTGTCCAATGGCAAAGGCCAGGGCGCACTCCGCGGAGCCGCTGGGAAAGGCAATGGCCATGATGGATGCAATATTGATGATCAGGACAATTCCCCTTGGGTCCATACCCGCAACCATGGACAGGGATGCCGCAATGGGAGTAAGGACAGCAGCGGTTCCCGTGTTAGACATAAAGGTGGTCATCACAATGGCGGTGACAGCAAATACAAAAAGCACGAAAATGCCGGAGGGCTTATCCCCAAGAAGCACAAGAAGGCCATTTCCAATCATATCACCCACACCGGACCTGCCGATGGCATCTGACATGACCAGGACGCCTGCAATCATCCACACCATGTCGCCGGTCAGGGAATCCACTGTTTCCTTGGCGGTCAGGGTCTTTGTGTAAAGCAGCACCAATACGCCTGCAGCCGGGATCACATACATCAGGCTGCCAATTTTGGCCCCGAAAATGAATCCTAAAAGAACGCCGATAAATACGATATTAATAATCATCTCGTCACGCCTTGATATGGCCGCGGTCTCCTTGATTTCCTTTACATCAGAGGTATTGACCGCATGCCTTGGAATGGATTTCCATGCAAATAAAGCATAGATGGTAAGGGCGGTTGCCGGTATAAAGGAAACTTTAATAAAATCCCCAGGCAGAAGCATCAGGGCCGGATTACTTATGATCCCCTCATAATATGCATTGGCTGTCGGGGACATGGTTGCTCCCAGCCCCACCGGGAATTTAAGGCTCCATGCAGCCATGACGGCAAATGCAGCAAAAATCATGCGGGAGGCACAGATTTCATCCTTATCATCAAGGGAAACCAGGAACAGGGCAACAATGGAGACAATAGCCGTCCTTCCCATAAGCTGTGACAGTACAATGGTTACCAGGAATAAAAAGACGATAAACCCAAGCCCGCTCTTTCCCTTAATCCTCTCCATGCTGTTCCTGACCTTATTAATAAGGCTTGTCTTGCCAAAGGCATAGGCAACCGTAAACATACAGGCTATCAGGATCGTTGTCTTGTTGGCCAGGCCTGAAAACGCCGTTGAAATATCAAACACACCTGTTAAAGCAAGCATCACACAGCAGGTCATGGTGGTCACGCCATAAGGAACCTTGTGTGTAAAAAACATGGCAATCATAAAAACCAGCAAACCTAACACAATATACATCTGCATAAATGTACCCCTCATACTTTCTTATCGATTAAGTAAAATTCATTAATTATATTCATACTTCCGATAACCCAAACCTGTATTCCATCCTATGCCGGCCATTAGATGCGGTTGTGTCATCCTTATAAATCTTATGTTTTCAGTATAGATTAAATATTTCTTATTGACAACCATATTAAATTCATGTTAATTTTAAGTAAAAGTTATGGAGGTTTGCCATGGACTTGAAGGACCAGAAATATATGGCGGCACTGGCCGGGGAAGGTTCCCTCACCAAGGCGGCCAGGCGCCTTAACCTGTCACAGCCAGCCCTTTCCAAATGGCTCCGGGACCTGGAACAGGAACTTGGCTTGTCATTGGTCATACGCTCCAGGCAGGGCCTGATTTTCACGGAAGCCGGGCAGATTTACCTGGAAGGATGCAGGGAATGCCTGGAAGCCGCACTTGATATAAGAAGGAAGCTGGACGCCCTGTCCCAGAAGGCAAAGCAAAGCATCATCCTGGGCGGAAGCCCCATACGGGGCGCCCAGGCTTTTGCCAAAATATTTCCGGATTTCCGCTGTCAGTATCCGGATATCGACCTGCAGTTTGTAAGCGATAAAAACCCGGTGCTGAAAAAAATGCTGTCAGAGGGCGAGATTACCATGTCCCTGCTGGGCGCCATGGAAACCAGCCTGCCGGGCCTTGAATACCTTAAATTCATGGACGAGGAACTGCTGCTCATGCTTCCCAAGGGCCATCCTCTTTCCTACGATTACAAAAAATGTCTGCCAGGCCGTCCCTATCCGGTCATGGACCTGGCAGATTTGGGCGACACCCCCATCCTTGGAAGCGCCCCCGAAACCTCTTACGGCAACATGGTCCTCTCAATTTACCGGAATGCAGGACTGGAGCCCAATATCATATTCCGCTCCAACGTGGTGCCCCTTCTCTACGAAATGGTGCTCAACGGCGTGGGAGCGGCCATGATTCCGGATTCCTATTATAATCCGGACGACGGCATCTGTGTGTATTCCCTTTCACCGCGTATCATCGTATACCAGGGAATCGGCCTGAGGAGCGGTTATCCCCTTTCAGAGGCAGAGGAATACCTAATCCACCTTGTGATGAACAACTGGGGCTCCCCCTATTACATGCACCAGTATGCCGATTATTATCTTGAACAAAGGAAATTAAGGATAGACGCCTATGAATACAACCAGATTTGAATACCTTTTGGCACTAGAACGGATCGGCACCATGACCGGGGTTGCGAAGGCATACTTCATCTCACCCTCCGCCGTCAGCCAGTGCCTTAAAAACGAAGAAGCCCAGCTGGGCCATCCGTTGTTCAGAAGCGAAAACCACAGGATGGTCCCAACCGAGGCCGGGCAGATTTATCTGAACGGAGCCAGGAAAATCCTTGAGATACGGGAAGCCACCATGGACAGGCTTAACATCATTCCCCAAAAGCACCATTCCATCCGGCTTGCAGTGGCTCCCATGCTTTATGAAAAAACAGCTTCCGTCATCATCCCGGAACTGAACGCATTGCTTCCGGGCGCTGATTTTGAGCTGATGCGGGCAGCTTCCATGGTTAGCGCTGCCTATCTTCTTAACGACCTGGCCGACTTTGCGCTGCTCTGCTCCCAGCCCTTAAACCATACCCTGCTTTCAGAAGATATCCTGGGCCAGGACCAGCTGCTGCTCATCGTCCCCAAGGCATATCTGCGCAGGCAGCTGACCGGCCCCCCAACCATAGAGGACTGCGGTCCCCTGCCCTTCATCCTTTTGAAAAACGGCTCCTATACCCGAGGCATTGAAAATGAAATCCTTGCAAAACACCATATATCCCTGAACCGTATATATGAAGTGGACGACCATATCATGGCCAGGAATTTCCTTGAAGAGGGACGGGGCGCCACCTTCCTGCCTTCCTCCATGATTCCTTCCCATGCAGAACAGCACTTTTTCATACTCCCCCTCCATCCACCGAAACCGTTTCATTTCATACTGGCATATCCTAATTACAAAAAACCGGATAAAGACAAAAGGGATGTGCCGGGAATCATTAAAAAGGCGTGGGGGAAGATAGACTTTGATTTTTATGATAAGTTCCATAAAGCCACCCCGTCCCAGAGTCCCCCCGGATAATTGGTTGTATAAAATCAATCCAAATTGGATGTTGATATACAGACATTTTCCGTTTACAATCCCATCATACCCAACCAATCGGAGGCAGGCATGAACATCCATATTGATAAATCCAAGAAAATCCCCTTATACAGGCAGATAGCGGAACAGATCCAGGCGCAGATTGTCTCCGGTGAAATCCCCGAGGGATTCAGGTTTCCCTCAGAGCGCCAGCTGGCGGACGCCCTTGGCGTCAACCGGACCACCATACTGAACGCCTACAAGGAATTAAAGGCCGACGGCCTGATGGATTCCCACGTGGGAAGAGGGACCACTGCCGTCCGGCCGGGCAGTAGCAGACCGGACAGCGGCAGGCCGGACAGGCGTCCCTATCCCAAGGAACCCATGTGGGAGTATCTGTTCAGCGATTATCTGAAACATCATGATAATTTTGATGTAAATAAATATCTGGAGATAGCCAACCAGAAGGATGTCATATCCTTTGCGGCCGGGATTGCCTCGGTTGACACCATCCCGGCCCAGGCCTTTGAAGGGATTGAGGACCAGCTGATAACCGGCCGCGAACGGCTGCTGGTCTCGCCCGTGACAGGCTTTTACTCCCTGCGCAAAGTGATATGTTCCTATATGCAGAAGCGCACCTGTTTCTGCCAGCCATCGGAAATCATGGTACTATCCGGTTCGCAGCAGGGCATTGACCTTATCACAAGGGCTTTCATCAATCCCGGGGATGTGGTGATAATCGAAGAACCCTCCTTCTTTCCTGCCATACAGGCTTTCCGTCTGGCCGGGGCGAAAATCATGGCCGTACCCATGGACGGGGACGGGATGAATGTGGAAATACTGGAACAGCTGCTGGCCCGTTATCAGCCCAAGCTGATCTACACCATGCCGGTCTTCCACAATCCATGCGGCGTTTCAATGAGCATGGACCGGCGTATCCGCCTGCTGGAACTGGCCGGCCGGTACGGCATCCCCATATTGGAGGACGACCCCTACAGCGAACTGTACTATGAGGCCCAGCCCATGTCCCCCTTAAAATCAATGGACCAGGACGGACATGTGATTTATCTCAGCACCTGCTCCAAGACAATATCCCCTGGCCTGAGGCTGGGATGGATGTGCGCCAGCAGGAAACTGATATCCCGGCTGTCCGGCATACGCCAGCTGACCGACCTGCATTCCAGCTGCATTTCCCAGCAGATTGTGGAACGTTTCATGGGCAGCCGGGACATGGAGCATCATCTCGCCTTTATCCGCAGGGAATACCGGGAGCGGCGCGATATCATGATAGAAGCCCTGAACCGATACGCGCCTCCCGGATTATCCTGGAACCGGCCCGAAGGCGGTTATTATCTGTGGTGCAGGCTTCCTGAAGGAGTCCCTGCGTCTGAACTTACTGCAAAAGCAGCAGCAGAAGGCGTTGCCGTGCTGCCCGGTGTGCCCACCTATCTGTCCCCTCAAAAGGGAGATGGCCATATCAGGCTCAACTACACCTATCCTCCAAAGGACCGGATTGCAGGCGGGATAGAAATCCTGTGCAGCGCCATCCGCCCGTTCATTGCCGCCCAAAAGGAGGAAGAGGCAGTGACTGCCGGCGAAATCAATCCTATCCTTTAATAAATCCAATTCCATAAGGAGAACCATCATGAAATATAACTACGCAAGAAGAATGGCGGATATGAAAGCATCCGAAATACGAGAACTGTTAAAGCTGACAGAAAAGCCGGAGGTCATCTCCTTTGCCGGAGGCCTTCCTGCCCCGGAACTGTTTCCCATAGAAGAAATCAAACAGGCAAATGATTATGTCCTGGACCACCATGGCTGCCAGGCCCTGCAGTATTCCACCACGGAAGGCTACCGGCCCTTAAGGAAATGGATCGCACAGCGCATGAACACCCAGTTAGGCACTTCATTTGATGTGGATGATATCATGATAACCAATGGCTCCCAGCAGGCCCTTGACCTTTCAGGAAAATTATTTTTGGACGAGGGGGATGTGGTACTGTGCGAAAGCCCCACCTATCTGGCTGCAATCAGCGCCTTCAAGGCATATGGATGCAGGTTTGTGGAGGTTGCCACGGATGGGGAGGGCATGATCATGTCTGAACTGGAACATGCATTAAAGACTGAACCGGATGCAAAGCTGGTTTATGTAATCCCTAATTTCCAGAATCCAACGGGAAGGACATGGAGCCTTAAGCGCAGGCAGAAGCTGGCAGAACTTTCAGCCGCATACAATGTTGCGGTAATCGAGGACAATCCTTATGGGGAACTCCGTTATGAAGGCAGCTTCCTGCCATCCATAAAATCCTTTGATTGTACCGGCAATATCATATGCACCGGGACATTTTCAAAAATCCTCTGTCCGGGCTTGCGCATCGGCTGGATTGCCGGGGAAGCGGAGGTCATACGCAAGTATGTCCTTGTCAAACAGGGTGTGGACCTGCAGTGCAGTACCATTGCCCAGATGGTCATTTCCGCCTATCTGGAACAACATGATATTGACGCGCATATCAGGAAAATACGCGAGGTCTACAGAAAGCGCCGGGATGTGGCCCTTGACGCCGTAAACCGCTATTTCCCATCCGATATAAAATACACGAAACCGGAAGGCGGGCTTTTTCTTTGGATAGAATTAAATGATGCCGTTGATACGGTTGCGCTGCTTGAAAAGTGTCTTGAGTACAACGTTGCATTCGTGCCCGGCAATTCCTTCTATCCCAACAGGAATAAACCGAACACCCTGAGGATTAATTTCTCCAATATGCCGGAGGACAGGATTGAGGAAGGGATTGCGCGGATAGGACAGGTACTGGATGTATAGGACAGTCTGACGGCAGTCTTATTAATTCACCGGGCATTTAGGCCAAGGATAACCGTACGATGTTAAATTACATGGTCTGGATTGCCCGCAGCGGTGCTCCCTGGCGGGATCTGCCAGAATCAGACACATTTTGGTAAAGCGCTTATTATCTGATTTAAGGTAGAAATATTGCAAGCCAACTGATAATTTAGTGAAGGCTAATCTGGGTGACGGCGACTGGAAATGAGGGCGTTTTTGATGGATATGGGATAAAAAACAGACGAACCGCTCTCACCGGCGTGGGATTTTGAGAGGGAATTTCTAAGAATCATTTGAAATTGTGGAATGGATTGATTATAATAGAGATGTAAAAAGAAAACACCCACTCCAAAAGTGGATGCTCCCAAAAGGTTATGTTATGTCCTTACGGACACCGCTCACCCTGTGGATCAGACAGGGTGGGCATTTTATTTTCGCTTATTCCTCTTATCGAGAAAGGCGCTAATCGCTACAATCAAGCTTCCAAAGGACATCAGCAATGCTAATATACCTATAAAGATTGAAATAATCTCGTATGCTGTCATAGGCGCTACCGTCTTCGCTCCGCTTCGGTCCTCGCTAAACGGATGTCCACCGGACATCCAGCGACCTTTCCTATGTATTCCGGCGAACCGGTTTTACTAAGTCTGGGAGGTGCCACTCCTGTCGTGAGTGTTTTCCTAATATCCATTTTGGCATAAGACATATTCATTTTATCTTCTTCTAAAATTTTTTCTTGTTTTCTTCCGGCAAATACTTCACCAGTTCCTCTACCAACCCATACACCTTCGTTCCTGGTGCAATATCTGCCGGCATTTTGCCTTGTCCATCTTTCATGATACGTTTCGCATATCGTCTTCCACCTTGCTCCAGTCAATCGTAACATCTCCCTTATGGTCCGTATCCAGCCATTGGACAATGGTACTGCCGTCCAGGACTTCCCTTTTGCTCCCAAAACAATATGTTACCCTTATATCCATATACGGCTTCCATTTCTCCATCTGATTGGCCAGAATCACTATTTTTTTACCATCCTCATTTTTCTTTAGGGGAGTTTTTTTACACCCCCTTCATTGACCATATCCTGTCCCCTATCACACCATATGCTTATCCGCAAAATTCATATACTGGTTCCAATCATACTCGTCCATATCATGGTCCCCGGTTTTATGGTGATGCCCCATACTGCCTTCATGAAGCGGGCTCTCCGGCAGGGGAGGCTCCGACTGGTCCAGTCCCTTAAGGCCGAACAGCCCATAAACAGGCGATGCCTGGACCAGGGATTCAAACTCAGAAGCAGGATCCGCCCAGCTGTCATTGGTCTTTGTTGAGGTGTATACCAGCCTGGGCGCCATCAGTGCTACCAGGAAATGCTGGTCAAAGGGCATTTCCTCCTCATGTCCTGCATATTTCTGATAATTCTTCGCAAACCAAAACGGGAAGCGGTTCAGGATCTGGCCGATGCTCTCTCCTGTTTTCCCCCGGGAAATCGCATCCCCGCTGTTTCCCGAACAGCTGCTGACAGCCATTGCAAAACGCTCATCCTGGGCCCCGCACCACAGGGCTGTCTTGCCTCCCCTGGAATGGCCTACCACAGCAGCCCTTTTCTCATCTATGAGGGGCTCTGTCTCAAAGTAATCCATCACCCGGCTTGCAGCCCATGCCCACACCGTAATGGTCCCCCATGCATCGTCCGGGCGGGAATCCTGGTATTCCGGAAACAGCCGGTGAAAACCAATGGAAAATCCCTCCTCATAATCCGGGGCCACCTCCTGGGTCCTGAACACGGCGCATGCATAACCTCTGGAAATAATGGTTTCAGCCGGGTAGAAGGAACTGTAAAACTCCCTTGCCGGGTCACAGTTCATTGTGCCCCTGTTGCAGATTTCCACAAAAGCCGGAACCGGTTTATCCGCATTGGCGGGAATGAACACCTCGAAGGTGAAGATAAAATTCCGGTCCCCGCGGATTGCCTCAACCTCCACGGTCTTACGGATTGCCCGTCCGTTCATGATTTTCCCGCCCTGCCTCACAGCGGCCACACGTATGTTGATCTGCACGTCGCCCATATCCGGGAGACATCCATACTCTTCCTTTCTCAAAATCCCTAAAATCTCCGGTCTGCGTTTTCCTGTCCAGTCCTCTGCGGTTTTCACCTCTGTTCCGTCAAGACAGGTAAATAACGAGGGGACATTCCTCTTGTTTTCTGGTATATGTATCATTTAGGATTCTCCTTTTTCTTATATTCATTTCATTCCTGCAAACAGCCTGTGCATCTTGATTCCAATTTTCAGACACGCCTTAGTACTACAGCGAACTTTGATTGCTTTATTTAAATATCCCCCTGTTTTTGATAT
>ERZ894236.1257-NODE-1257-length-19529-cov-12.1443_pt1 | contig 19529 bp, 18 predicted proteins | sample MGYA00380297_ERZ894236 | MGnify/ENA primary metagenome ERZ894236 (study PRJEB32331, sample SAMN06328420) | human gut metagenome | biome: human gut microbiome; feature: stool | host: Homo sapiens | collected 2014-08-04 ... | reverse complement strand
CGCACGGTGGTGTGAGAGGTCGGAATTTCTCAAGAGAAATTCCTCCTACTCGATTAAATCCGTATGAAGGAAAAACGGCAATAGAAGAAACCCTAAAATAAGAAATCTTGTAATAATTTGTGCATAATACACTATTTATGTCAAAAAATAACAAGAAATATAATAATACAGCTAAAAATTCGTATATAAGTAAATGCCCTGGTCTGCTAAAATTCTGTTATAACCATTTACAGATAAGAGGAGGATGTATGATGAGGAAAAATTTTGTAAAACGCACATCGGCCCTGGCGTTAGCTGCATTCATGGCAGCATCAGCAGCAGGCTGTTCATCGGGAGGCGGCAGCCAGACCGCGGCAGCGCCGGACACAACGGCCCAGGCAGCTGCATCCGGTGAGGAAGCCAAGGTAGATGGGGATAAGGGGGAAACAGAACGTTCAGAGGAACCGGTTACCATCCGTCTGGTACACTATATGGGCGAGCAGGCCAAGAGGGACGCGCTGGATGCCATGCTGGCTGCATTTAACGAGGCCCATCCTGAAATCCATGTGGATGTGGAAGTGGTTGCATCTTCATCCTATATTGCAACCTATAAAAACTACATTGCTGCCGGGGAGGCGCCGGACATCATGTTCGGAAAACCACAGACCATGCAGGAGTTTGTGGACGGCGGATACTTCATGGACCTTAAGGATGAAGCGTGCATGACCAATGTGCTGCCCATGCTGGTGGATGAGTGTACGGTGAACGGCGGCGTATATGGTTTTCCCATTGATGCCCAGGTAAAGGCAACCTTTTACAATAAGAAAATGTTTGATGAGGCAGGGGTGGAAGTGCCCAAGACCAAGGATGATTTCTTCAAGGTATGTGATACGTTCATGGACAAGGAAATTTACCCCATGATCCATCCCTATAACTTCATACACGGCGTGTTCCATGAACTGGATTCTTTCTTTACCAGTATGGCGGCGGGCACGGGCAATGAAAATGTATGGATGGATTCCCAGAACGGCGTAAAGGATTTATCCGGCAACCCGGTGGTTGTGGAAGCCATGGAGATGTTCTCAAAGTTTGCCTCCTATAAGGATGCCGGGGATACGGCGGTTGACCAGACCCAGGGTATCCAGAACTTTGCGGCAGGCCAGAGGCCCATGTATATGAACGGCGGATGGCTGATGGGGGATGTGATTGCCGCTGCCCCGGACGGGGATTTCGGTATGTTCCCCACGCCATGGTCGGATGATCCGGAGCAAAACAAGCTTTGGATCGGTATTGATGACGTGTTTATTGTTTCCCAGCAGACCGAGCACAAGGATGAGGTCATGACACTGCTTAATTTCTTTGCCGGTGAGGAATGCTCCAAGACATGGATGGGCACTGCCAAGCTGATGACCAGCAACATCACGGTGCCAACCGATGATGCTGATGCATTCATCAAGGAAATAAAGACCTATATTGACAATGACATGATTGTGTCAAAGAGCCTGGTTCCGGATTATACCTCAGAGTACTCCACTGCATTCCGCACCAAGCTGCAGGAGTTTGTAACACTGGATGACAGCCAGAGGGATGTGACCAAGCTGCTTAAAGATATTGATGATGAGATAGGGTCCATCCGGCAATAGTTTTTCAACTTCATAAAAACCGGTGGGGTGTCAATGACAAGGTGACATACCGGTACGGAAGGTCAGGGAGGTCCGGTTGCCGGGCCTCCCTGATGGATAGTGTACTCTCGGAATCCCCGCCCCAAAGATGGGCGCCGGGCAGACTCCGGGAGTGCACATAGTGAAATGGAGGAGAGAATGAACCATAAGACGAAAAAAAGGTTTCAGGAATTTACATTCATATTGCCGGCCCTAATCATGTTTTCCATTTTTGTGGCCTATCCATTTTTACAGGGCTTTCCCATATCGTTTACCAAATGGGATGGCATGAGCCCGGATAAGACATTTGTGGGTATGAGCAATTATCTGAGGATTTTTAAGGATGCAAATGTAATGAATGCCACAAAGAATACCCTGGTATTTACAGCAGTGACCATGATAGGCTCCAATCTTCTGGGCCTTATGTTCGCCCTGATGATTTCCAGGGTATCAAAGCTTAATAATGTGCTCAGGACCTGCATCTTTGTACCCTACTGTCTCAGCCTGGTATTGTCGTCCTACATATGGAGATATGTGTACAGCGATGTATTTTATGATATATTCGGAGTACCCAGCCCTCTGGGAAGCACCACCTGGGTCATGCTGGGCCTGGCCGTGATTTCCGTGTGGAGGGATGCCGGTTACTGCATGGTGGTGTACATTGCGGCCATACAGGGTGTGTCTTCGGATTACTATGAGGCTGCTGATCTGGAAGGCGCCACACGCTGGCAGAAATTTAAAGATATAACATTTCCCATGATTGCCCCGGCAGTCACTACCAACTTTACCTTGCTCCTTGCCTGGGGCATGAAGGTGTTTGATTATCCCATGGCGGCAACGGCAGGCGGCCCGGGACGGGCTTCGGAGACAGTGGCCATGCTGATTTATAATAATCTGTTTACCTATTTCCGGGCCGGCTACGGCCAGGCCATTGCAGTGGTGTTCACCATTGCCATATTTGCCGTGAGTACCATTGTGTCCAGGACTTTGAGGGCAAGGGAGGTGGAAATATAATGAAACAGACCGTAAAAGACAGGCTGTTCCTGGTTTTTAAGCTGGCCGTTACCTTATTTGTGATCAGTCCGTTTTATATTGCAGTCATTTATTCGGTTAAGTCCAAGCCTGAGATGGTAAGCAACAGGCTGGCATTTCCCAAAATAATCCACTGGGACAACTTTACAAGGGCCGTTGAGACCTCGGGCTTCGGACAGGCTATGAAAAACAGCCTTGTGACCACGGTGGCGGCCGTGCTGGTCATCACATTGATCTGCACCATGTCAGCTTATATGATTGCAAGAAAGAATAACCGGTTATACAATGTCATTTATTATATTTTTGTGGGAGCCATGATCATCCCCTTTCAGTCCATCATGACGCCTTTGTACATTGATATGACAAAATGGGGACTGCTCAATACACTTCATGGATTCATCATGGCTAAGATAGGGTTCCAGATTGCATTTACAGTGCTGCTGGTGTCGGGATTTGTAAAGAGCATACCCAGGGAGCTGGAGGAGGCTGCGGCCATTGACGGAGCGGGCCTGTATTCCATATTTTTCAGGATTGTGTTCCCGCTGATGAAGCCCATCATCCTCACATCCGTGGTACTTAACACACTGAATGTGTGGAATGATTTCCAGATGTCCCTGACCCTGCTTCAGAAGAAAGCGGTCCGCAATGTGCCCCTGACCCAATATTTCTTTTTCGGTGAAAACAGTATTGAATTGGGGCTGGCATTTGCCTTGTTCATCCTATCCATGATTCCTATCCTGATTCTGTACCTGAGCCTGCAGAAATATATCATCGGCGGCATTACTTCCGGGGCAGTGAAAGGATGAGCATACCTGTATAAAAGCCCCCGCACGCATTGACATGATTAAGGCCAGTTGTTATATTTGGGAAAAAAAAGAGCGGGATATGACAGGTGTTCCCGCGAAGGCGGAGGTACGGGGATGGAACAGCAGGGGAACAGGATACATTTCAGGAAGACATTATATTGTAAAATGATTGTGGTCACCCTTCTGCTGGGTATCACGTTCTTTATTGCCCTGCTGTGGATATATAAAGCCAGCTGCAGCCGGTTTGAGGAAGAGCTGACATACCACTCGGATACGCTGACAGGGCAGATCTGCCAGAATGTGGATATTACCTTAAAGGAACTGGCGGAGAAGACGGTGCCGCTGACAGCCACCAATGAACGGTTCGGCTTCCTGCTCAGCGGGGTGAGGAAGGAGGATAAGGGAAAGGAAATCCCTTTCCAGCGCCTGAGGATCCGGAACCATCTGGAAGAGATGCTGAGTATGAATGATGACATCAACTGGATTGCGGTGATTGACAGGAGGAACGAGGTTTATATGGCCTATCGTGATTCCAGGCCTAAGGGTACTGTGCCGGGAAGCATCGAACTTCTTTCCCTATACATGGATAACAAGGAAAACCTTTCGGACAGGCCCGGCAACATTGTGTGGCTTACAAGCGCCAATGAGGATGGGATTGTGCTGATGCGCAGCCTTTTTGACACCAATACCATGCAGTTTTGCGGATACATTGTTGCGGAGGTGAAAAACAAATCCCTGAAAGCCATATTTGAGCACATTGACAGCAGCAAAGTGGGAAGCTTTACCCTCTATGACAGGAATGGTATTCCCATATATTCCACGGATCCTTCCTATGGGCAGGACACCCGATCCGGGGAAGAACCATTCAGTGAAGGGCAGCCCTCCCGGGGGCGCCCGCGCGGTTCTCTTTACGCTGAATACCCCATTAACAGGGGGAAGCTTAAGATTGCCCATGTCATAGACATGACGGAAAAGAATAAACGGTTTTCAGACCTTTTATATCTTATATCGGGAATCGGGCTGCTTGTGTTCCTGGTAATTATCATTTCCCTGTGGCTGATGTTCGGGAACATGGCAAAAAACCTGAAAATACTCCTGGAAAACATACACCGGGTATCCAAGGGGGACTTTGACCTGGAACCCACATTGTTCCGCAAAGGGGATGAGATGGATGTGCTTGCATTCAATATCCAGGAAATGTCAGGCAGGATTAAGGCATTGATGGACCAGGTCGTGCGCGATAAGGAGATACAGCAGCAGAACCAGTACCAGCTGCTGGAATTCCGCTATCATGAACTCCAGTCCCAGATCAACCCCCATTTCCTGTTTAATATCCTTCAGTCCATTAACGGGATTGCGCAGATCAACGGGGACAGTCAGGTCAGCAGGCTGATATGCATGCTGTCCAAGTTCTTCCGGGGAAACCTGGAGCGGAGGAATGTTTCCTGCCAGCTCAGGGAAGAGCTGGAATATTCCCAAAACTATCTGGAGCTGTATAAGGATATATACCCTGACAGGCTGAATATTGAATGGGATGTGGATGAACGCTTCCTGGATGTGGGGATACCGACCTACATATTGCAGCCCATTGTTGAAAACTCCCTGGTCCATGGCATGGAACCCATGATTGGGACCTGTACCATCCGGATCAGGGTCCGGGAGCAAGGAGGCTGCCTGGTCATCTCTGTATGGGATGACGGCGGGGGAATCGCACCTGAAAAGCTGAAACAGCTGATGGACGGAATGGGTGAGTCCAGACATATAGGGATACGGAATGTGCAGGACCGCATCCAGATGCTTTATGGAAAAGAATATGGGCTTTCCATCCGGTCAGAACACCACGAATATACGGAAGTCAGGCTTACGCTGCCCCTGAAGTGCGGATTTTGACCGGGTTTTGCCAGCGGTACATCCTGAGAAGAGTACTCTCGGAAAGGAAAGGGAGGGATGAAGAATGTATTCAGTGGTAATCATAGACGACAATAAGATTGCAGTGGAGGCAATTTCCAAATCCACGGACTGGGAAAAATGCGGCTGCCGCGTGGCCGGGACCGCATACGACGGGATTGCCGGACTGGAACTGATCCACGATGCGGCGCCGGACATTGTGATAATTGATATACAGATGCCTGGCTTTAACGGGCTGGATGTGATAAAGAAAATAAAGGGCGCCAGGAAGGATATCCAGTTCATCATCATTTCCGGTTACAGCCAGTTTGAATATGCCCAGCAGGCCATACGTTACGGGGTATGTGATTACCTTCTAAAGCCAATTATGACGGAAGAGATGGAACAGGCGCTTATACATGTGGCAGACACCCTGCGCAAAAAAGAGGCAGAGGCCGTACCCGCCCGGATGGACAGCCTGGAGGCCCGTCTTTATGCAATCCGCTCCGGCATACCGGGTTACTCATCCATGGTATCCCAGGCAATCAGCTACGTGGACCGGAATATCCACCGGAATATCTCGCTTAGTGATGTGTGCGACGAGCTGCTGGTTTCCATGTCACACTTCAGTAAATGTTTCAAAAAGGAGACAGGAGCAGGTTTTTCCTCCTATGTCACCATGTTGAAAATGGAAAATGCCCGTATCCTGTTAAGGAACCCCAAGAACAGGGTCAATGAAGTGGCCCGCATGCTTGGGTACAGTGATTACGCGTATTTTTTCCAGGTTTTTAAAAAGCAGTTTGGCTACGCGCCCAGCGATATAAAATTCAATGTAAAAAAGGAGGCCAGGAACAATGATTCAGATGCCGGAGAATAAAAGGAATGTGCCGCCGGTCCTTACCTGTCTGGACGGTACGGATGTGAGTGACAGCAGGATATGGTATGAAAAACGCAGGCCGGAAATCCTGGAACTGTTCCGGAGTCAGGAGTATGGACGTCTGCCTGACATGAAGGATGTGAAAATAAAAATCCGGGTGGCGGATTCCAGGCAGGGAATGGAGATTATGGAGGGCCGGGCCCTGCGCCGGACAGTGGAAGTGGAGGCCATCCGGGGAGGAAACCATTTCAGTTTTAACTTTGTCGTGTTCATCCCGGTGGGACAAAGCCGGCCGGTACCGGCATTCGTAACAATCTGCAACCGGGGAATCAGGGACAGCGATCCTGCCAGGCATTTCCTCAGCCCGTTCTATCCGGCTGAGACAATCATATCCAGAGGATATGCCTGCGCGGCCTTCCGTACCCAGGAAGTTGCACCGGATTACGACGAGGGATTTAGCACTTGTTTCCACAAGCTGTTCCCGGAATACAGGGAGGACCGGCCTGGCGATGCCTGGGGCGCCATAACCGTGTGGGCCTGGGCTGCCAGCCGGATTATGGATTACTTTGAAACAGACCCTCTGATTGATGAGAAGAGGGTGGCCGTAGTGGGGCACTCCAGGGGAGGGAAGACAGCCCTGTGGTGTACGGCGGTGGACCAGCGTTTTGCCATGGCTGTGAGCAGCTGCGCAGGAAACAGCGGGGACGCCATTGCGCGGGGGTCCAGGGGAGAGAGGATAAAGGACATTGTTAACCGGTTCCCCTATTGGTTCTGTCCTAATTATCAGCAATATAAGGACAATGAGGAAGCGCTTCCTTTTGACCAGCACATGCTGCTGGCCCTCATTGCCCCGAGACTGGTATATACCACTTCCAAAACATTTGACAGCTGGGCGGATCCGGAAGGCCAGTTTGAATCCTGTGTACAGGCAGACCCGGTCTACCGGCTCCTTGGTGTGACAGGGATGGCCTGCCGGGAAAAGCCCATGCCGGAGCATCCGCTGCATGAAGGCAGGATTGGACACCACCATAAGACCGGGAACCATGATATGGATGAGTATGACTGGAATTGTTTCATGGATTTTGCGGACCGGCATATGAAGTGAGGAAGGCTGGCAGCAGGGATTGGTTTAAATGCAACCGAATCCCTGCTGCCGGTTTTTTTATGGGCTTATCCTTTTCTTTCTTAACTCTCTTAACAAAATAAGGATGGATTTTGTGATGGATTCGTATGGTTTAACGAAGGAAGATATTGGAAAGAACAAAAAAAGGTGAAAATTCATAAAAAATATGTAGAAATTTTGAAAAAATATTGACTTTGCACAAAGAGTGTGGTAAATAATAGATATGAGTTACTTAAGGGGATTAAGTTAGTCCGAAAAGCTTCTGAATATAAGGTAAAGGGGGATGGTAATTTGGACTTGGTAATAGGGGTGGATTTCGGAAGTGACTCTGCCAGGGCAGTTGTGATTGATGCAAAGGATGGACATAAGGAAGGGGAGGGTATCTGTGAATATCCCAGGTGGATGGAAGGAAGGTACTGTGATTCCTCCAGAGGAATGTTCAGACAGCATCCAAAGGATTATATAGAGGCATTGGAACAAAGTGTGAGGGAAGCGCTGGAAGATGCGGGACCGGATGCAGGGAAAAAAATAAGGGCCTTGTCCGTTGATACGACAGGTTCTACCCCATGTCCGGTTGACGGGAACGGGATACCTCTGGCATTACTTCCGGAATTTTCAGATAACCCCCATGCGATGTTTTATCTTTGGAAGGACCACACTGCAATTGCAGAAGCAGCAGAAATCAATGAAGCGCTTAGTAACTTTGAAGGGGAGGATTATACTAGGTTTCAGGGAACATACTCTTCAGAGTGGTATTGGGCAAAAATCCTGCATGGAGTGAGGACGGATGCAAAAGTAAGGAAAAGGGCTTATTCCTGGGTGGAACACTGTGACTGGATTCCCGGGATGTTGACCGGTCAGATGGAACCGGACACCATGTACAGGTGCAGCTGCGCAGCAGGACATAAGGCATTGTGGCACAGTGATTTTGACGGGCTTCCGTCAGCAAAGTGCCTGGGAAATGTGGATCCCTATCTAGGGACCGTGATTAAGCGGTATGTTTCAGAGCCAAGGACCTCGGTACACCCAGTGGGAAAAATAACAAAGGAGTGGGCCGGACGGTTAGGACTGAATGAGGATGTGGTCATTGGCGGAAGTTCCCTGGATGCCCATGCCGGAGCAGTTGGCGCCGGAATCAAGCCGGGCATCCTGGTCAAGGTAGTGGGGACCTCTACTGTGGACATGCTGGTAAACACAAGGGAAGACCTACGGGGCAGTGACCTAAAGGACTGCTGCGGACAGGCTGAGGATTCCATTATCCCTGGGTATATAGGGATGGAGGCAGGACAGGCGGCTTTTGGCGATATTTACTCATGGTATCGCAGGCTTTTGATGTGGCCGGTCAAGGAACTGGCGTGCCAGATGGGGATGGCAGGTAAGGAAAAGGAACAATACATAGCCATGATGCAGAAGGAACTGATTAATAAGCTTTGCCAGGATGCCATGGAATTGGATGATGACGCAGACCTGATTGTACTGGATTGGTTTAATGGCAGGCGCTACCCCATGATTAATGAGTCGGTCAAGGGCGCGGTCAGCGGGCTGACCTTGGGGACAAGTGCAGTGTCATTGTTCCGGGCCATTGTCTTATCAACTGTATTTGGTTCCAGACGTATTTTTGATTCATTCATCACCCGGGGTATTAAGATTAACGAGGTGATTACGGTGGGCGGCATACCCAAGCGTTCCCCGCTGGTGATGCAGATGATGGCTGATGTGTTGAAAAGGCCCATTAAAGTGGCAAGATCCGAACAGGCCTGTGCCCAGGGCGCTGCCATGTATGCGGCTGCCGCAGCAGGCATTTATACAGATTTATTGGAAGCCCAGGAGCATATGGTGGAAGGTTTTGAAAGAATTTACACACCTGATGTGAAAATGTTTGGGAAATATGATATTCTATATAAAAAATATCTATCATTAGGACGTCATATTGAACAGATGCAGGGAGATATGTAATCCTTTTGAGGAAAGAGAAGGATACATATGCAAAAGGGTGACAACAGTTTAATCAATTTTACCAATAAAGTAAATGTACTCAATCTGTTATGGAAAGAACCATCAATCTATCGCGCTGAAATTGCAAGATGTACCAGTCTCTCCATACCTACTGTCATGAAAATCATAGATGATTTGTCTGCCAGGGGTCTGGTAAAGGAAGTTGGCAAAGGGGTCTCAAGCGGAGGAAAACCGCCTGTGATGCTGGAGTTCAGTAAATCGGCATATTACATTATCGGGGTTGACATCAATGAGTCCTGGACCGAAGTCGTTCTTGTGAATCTTTTGCTGGAAATAGAAGAAAAAAGGATTCAGGATATACGGGTAACAGATACAGTTGATTCAGTCACCCAGCGGGTCATAAAGGAAATAAATACAATCCTGGAACATAATAGTGACAAGGAAGGAAGGATTCTTGGCATTGGAATGGGGATACCGGGTCTGATTGATCCCAAACAGGGATATATATCCTATTCTCCGGAACTTAACTGGCGTGATGTGAGGATGAAGGAAATATTCCGAAAACATTTTGATGGCGGGATTGTCATTGAAGAGCGTACCCGTGCCATGGCATCTGCCGAGATGCGGATCGGCAGGGCACAGAATGTGAAGAATTTCCTGTATGTCAATATCAGTTCGGGTATCGGTTCTGCCATTGTAATGAATGGGAATCTGTATTATGGAAATAACAAATCCTCAGGAAGGCTGGGCCATATGGTAGTGGAAAAGGACGGTTTTTCCTGTAATTGCGGAAATCATGGATGTCTGGAACTTTATGCTTCCGGCAATGCCATAGCAAGGAATGCAAAGCAAATGATACAGAGGGACCATAATTCATTGATTTATGACCTGGTTTTTGGGGATGTGGAAAAAATAGATGTATATACTGTATTTGAAGCGGCCAGGAATAATGACAGACAGGCGCTTAAGGTGTTAAAGGATGCAGCGGAATATCTTGGAATGGCGGTTTCCAGCGTCATTAACCTAATGGATCCCCAGCTGATTATATTTGAAGGTAAGGTCTGCAGGACCGGGGACGTATTCATGAGCCTGTTTGAGCAGGCGCTGAATGAACGCTATGCCGGATATATTGACAATGAGTTTGAAATCGTTATTGGCAAAGGAAGCAGCAATATGGCTTCCATTGGAGCAGCTACTTTTATATTGGAGCGGTTCCTTGCCACAGGGGGAGATTTCGGCAGGGTCCTGGAGCCGGTGGAGAATGGTATGGGAGAGTAAGCGCCTTAAGGGAGATTGTTTTTATAGCAAAAACAATGGAATGTATTAAGGAGGTATTTATGAGAAAGAAATTAGTTGCAGCAGTATTAAGTATCTGTATGTGCCAGTCCTTGCTGGCAGGGTGTGGACAGAAGGAAGAGGAAAAGACAACAGGGGCGCCGGACAGCACGGTTCAGACAACCGGACAGGAGTCACCGGCAGCAGAGGTTAAGGAAGGAGGGGACATTACCCTTAAATTTGCCACATGGGAAGCCAGCGACCTGGAACGTCAGGCCATCCAGCGAGCGATTGACGGATTTGAGGATTCTCATCCCAATGTATCCGTGGAATATACGGTAAATTCCTTTAGTGAGCATCATGCCAAGCTTAACACACAGATTAATGCCGGTGATGCCCCGGATGTATTTTGGGTGAATCCGGAATATATGAGGGACTTCGTGGACCGTGACCAGCTGATGGATCTGACTGACCTTATGGATAAGAAGGGCGTGGATGTATCCGATTATCTGCCCTCATCCCTTGAGAAAATGCAGTATGTGGGAGAGGATGGGGATACGCATATATATGGTGTTGACTGCTGTATTGTAGGACCGGTCATTTTCTATAATAAGGATTTGTTTGACGAAGCAGGAGTGGAATATATTCCTACCAAGAAGGAAGACCAATGGACCTGGGACGAATTTGTGGAAAACATGAAGAAACTTACTAAAGTGGAGGATGGTAAGACCGTACAGTACGGCACCAGCAATTTTGAGGAAAAATTCTCCCTATACACAACGCTGGAACTGTTAGGGTCAAATGGCGCTAAATGGTTTAATGATGATTATACACAGGCAGTAGGGATTGATTCGGAAGCAACCAGGGACACCCTGACTAAAATTAAGGAGCTCAGGACCGTGTACGGTGTTGCCCCCAACCCAACGGCGGTTGGTGTTGACACAAGCCATTCACCGACCCAGATGTTCATGACAGGACAGGTTGCCTCCATTTTTGTAGGCTCTTATGCGCTCCAGGAACTGTCACAATCAGGAATCAATCTTGGTGCAGGACTTCCTCCCAAGATGGCAGAAGGCACAAAACCAATCGGCTCAGCTAACCTTGACTGTATCTGGAAGGATACAAAGCATCCGGAAGAGGCATTTGAACTGGTGCAGTACCTGACAAGTGTTGATGTATGCTCAGATGTTTATAAGACAGGGCTTTGGATGCCTAACCGGGTTTCACTTTACAAGGAAGAGAACCAGGATAAGTGGTATAACCCTGAAGTATATCCGGAAGGGTGGCTGGATATGACATGGCTGTGGACAGAGGCGTCCCTGAGGCCATTTGACCATCTGCGCAATACGGACGAGATTTATGATACATGTACCGTTTATATGGAGGATTATTTCTATAATGATGGCAATCTGGACTCCATACTTCCGGAGTGGCAGGAAGAGGTAAATGCTCTTCTGGAAGAATAGAAGGTTTGATTTTAAGTTGACTTACAGGACAGGACGTGGAGGGTACAATGGGTAAGGGACGAAAGAAAGTTGTGTACAATGATGCCTTCTGGGCAGGCATATTCCTGCTGCCCAGCCTGATTGGGCTGGTGATATTCACAATCTATCCGCTGTTTAAATCATTATATCTGAGTTTTACGGATTGGGATTTTGTGCATAAGGCTAACTTCATAGGTGCTGGAAACTATGTTAAGATGGTTTCGGATACAAAGTTTTTAAGGGTTCTGCAGAATACCCTTGCCTATACAGCAGTTACGGTTCCTGTCCTGATTATAGTTCCGCTGATACTGGCGGTTGCACTTAATCAGAAGATAAAAGGAATCCGGTTTTTCAGGGCAGCTTACTTTGTTCCGGTCATTGCCTCCACGGTATCGGTTTCATTAATCTGGCAGTGGATGTTCAATGCGGACTTTGGGATGGTTAACTACATTCTGGGGTTGCTGGGGATTCCCGGCCCTAACTGGCTGACGGATAAGTCGTATGCACTTCCGGCGGTCATGTTTACAAGCATTTGGAAAAATGTGGGATATAATATGATGCTGTTCCTGGCAGGGCTGCAGAATATACCGGGGGATTATTATGAGGTGGCTGAATTGGAGAAGATAACCATCTTACAGAAGTTCAGGTATATAACCGTACCGCTGTTAAAACCCACTACATTGTTTGTAACAATTATTACAATCATTAACTCCTTTCAGGTATTTGACCAGGTTGTCATCATGACAGGAGGCGGACCAGCCAGACATTCATCCGTCCTTGTACATTACATTTACCAAAATGCATTCAAATTTTATAACATGGGGTATGCCTGTGCCCTTGGATGGGTACTGGCTGCCATTATATTCATACTCACATTAATCATGTTCGTGATTAATGGGCGAAGTGACGGTTAGGGGGTGCGGTATGAAAAAGAAAACAAAAGAACGGCTTGTAAAGACCTTTTCAATGGTTATCCTGTTGGCTGGTTCAGCACTGATGCTTCTTCCGTTTTTCTGGATGGTATCCACTTCCTTTAAGGATTTAAGCGATGTATTCGTGTATCCTCCCAAGTTTTTTGGCTCATTCATAAAATGGTTCAATTATGTGGATGTACTGCAGCGGTTTGATTTTCTTCCCATGTTTTCCAATACCCTTCTGGTGACCATTGGGGTATTGGTGACTGAACTGATTACAAGTACCATGGCGGGATATGCATTTGCCTGCCTGAAGTTCAGGGGAAAGAACATATTGTTTTTGTTTTATCTGATTTCCATGATGATTCCATTCCATGTCATGCTGGTTCCTACTTTTGAACTGCTGAAGAATATGAATCTGCTGAACTCCCTGTGGTCGCTAATCTGGCCGGTCCTTACACTTCCTTTTGGCGTATTCCTGATGAGACAGTTTTTTGGGGACCTTCCGATTGAACTGGCAGAATCTGCCAAGATTGATGGGTGTACACCCTGGGGAATTTTCACTAAGATATATCTTCCCCTTTCAAAACCATCCGTTGCAACACTATCTATTTTTATTTTTATTGCTACATGGAATGACTTTTTAAAGCCTTTGATTTATTTAAGTGACAGTAAGAAGAATACGCTGACATTGGGAATCTACCTGATGCAGGGAACCTACTCAACAAACTGGCCGGTCCTGATGGCAACCTGTACGTTGAGCCTGCTCCCGGCACTGATACTTTTCCTGTGCATGCAGGACCTGTTTGTGGAAGGAATTGCAATGTCTGGTATTAAAGGTTAGGAGGATGTATGATGCTCGAGACACGGGAACAATTAGAAGAACTGTTAAAAAACGGGGTCAGTGATATTGAAGCTGCAGCGGAAATTGCTGACAAAGATCCAATGAGGCCAAGGTATCATTTCCATTCCCCGTCCCAATGGATGGATGACCCGAACGGTATTATTTATCATAAAGGGTACTACCATATGATGTACAGCTTGAATCCCAATACATCAAAGCATCGCGCAGGGATGGTATACAAGACTGCCCACCGGGTGTGGGACCCTGGGCATGAGGACTGGACCGGCGGAATCACGGTTTGGGGGCATGCGCGCAGCAAGGACATGGTGCACTGGGAGCATCTGCCCATAGCCCTTTACCCTGTCCTTGAAAAGGGAGAGCATTTTATCTGGTTTGGGACAACCGCGTTAAATGAGAATGGAACCCCAATTGCTGTCTATACCAGTGTCGGTCCTGACAAGCGGCCGGAGGACACGGCGGACCAGTGGCTGTGGTTTGGGGACGATGACTTGATAAAATGGAAACCGGCTGAGGATAATCCTATATTGGATTATGATCTGCATGGGGATGAACGGCTTACAGAGTGGAGGGACCCCTTTGTCGTGAAGCATGATGGGAAAGGCTATCTGATTCTGGGAGCCAGACGCGTTGGGAAAGAAAAGAATGATGCAGTCATTGCCTTATATGAAGCACAGAATCCTGAATATACGAAATGGTCCTATAAAGGTGTCATTTTCAGTTTAGAAAACCGGGAGGTCCCTAGCTGTGAGTGTCCTAATCTTGTGAAGATACAGGATAAATGGGTCATACTGGTATCCCCTCATGGCGCAGTTGAATATTATGTGGGGAATATGGATTTTGAACATGCACAGTTTACTGTGGAATCCAGTGGAATGGTTGATTTTAGCACAAATTTCTATGCAACAAATGTACTTGAGGATGACAGGGAACGCAAAATCATGTGGGGGGCAATAGAGGGCTTTTGCAATACAAAAGGATGGAATGGGTGCGTATCCCTTCCGAGGCAGCTTTCTGTTTCCCAGGACGGTCATCTGTGGCAGGGTCCGGTAAAAGAACTTGAATCCCTTAGGAATGATTATACTGCATTTTCCGGTTTGGTGACGGGAGATAAGAGCCAGAAGCTTTTCGACATCAGGGAAGGCACCGCAGAAATTAAGCTTTGGGTCAGGTCCGGCAGCGCCGTCAGACTCATCCTGCCTCCGGGACCGGTAGGGGAAATCAGGATAGGAAGTGATTTTGTAAGCGCCGGTACTAAAAAGGCTCCTTTGAAGAAAAAGGATGAACATGAACTGACCATATTCCTGGACAGGACGGTTATAGAGATGTTCCTCGATGACGGCACATGCCTGACATCCGTACTGCCTCAGGCCATTACAAAGGGAACTGTGGAAGTCGTAGCTGAAGGCGGGCCGGCAGAAGTTAAGGCAGATGCATATAATCTGCATTGTGCGGATTTATTTTCAATGGAGTTATTCCGCTAGTGGATGATTGCAGAATATAATGGCAGGCGGCTGGATGAAAGGGATTGATTCATTCAGCCGCTTATTTTTTGGAGGGAAAAATGAAGGATACGGAACTTAGGAAGAAAGCAGTAAAAGTGCGCAAAGGTGCGCTTGAAGCAATCTATGGGGCTGGTTCAGGACATCCGGGGGGTTCGCTTTCAGCTGCTGATTTATTTACATATCTTTATTTTGAGGAAATGAATGTGTCGCCGACATTGGCCGACAGTGCGGACAGGGACCGATTCGTGCTGTCAAAAGGACATACGGCGCCTGGTCTGTATTCCGTTCTGGCGGAAGTGGGATATATTCCCAGGAAGGACCTAAGGACACTCCGGCACATCGGGTCTTATCTGCAGGGACATCCGGATATGAAGCATACCCCGGGAATTGATATGTCTACAGGCTCCCTTGGACAGGGGATATCTGCAGCAGTGGGAATGGCTCTTGCAGCTAAAATGCAGAAAAGGGATTACCGCACCTATGTGCTGGTGGGGGATGGTGAGATTCAGGAAGGACAGGTATGGGAAGCAGCCATGTTTGCCGCTTTCAGAAAACTGGATAATATGGTCGTGATTGTGGATAATAACGGACTACAGATTGATGGAAGGATTGAAGATGTCTGCAACCCTTATCCGATTGCGGATAAATTCCAGTCCTTTGGATTTCATGCCATATGCGTGGACGGACATGATTTTTCAGCACTTAGAAGTGCTTTTTTGGAGGCAAGGCAGATAAAGGGAAAGCCTAGTGCCGTTATCATGAAGACCATAAAAGGAAAAGGCATTTCTTTTATGGAACATCAGGCAGGATGGCATGGGAAAGCGCCCAATGAAGCGGAATACCGGATGGCAATGAAGGAATTGGAGGAATTGGAGGCAGGATTATGCAGGGAGTAAAAATGACCGCTACAAGGGAGAGCTACGGTAATACCCTGGTCGAACTGGGAAAGGAAGATAACAGGATTGTGGTCCTGGATGCAGACCTGGCAGGGGCTACCAGGACGGCTTACTTTAAAAAGGCGTATCCTGATCGGCACATTGACTGTGGCATTGCAGAAGCTAATATGGTTGGAATTGCAGCAGGACTTGCCACCGCTGGTATGATACCTTTTATCAGCAGTTTTGCTATGTTTGCAGCAGGAAGGGCATATGAACAGATACGTAATTCTGTTGGATATCCTCATCTAAATGTAAAAATAGGGGCAACCCATGCAGGGATATCGGTGGGAGAGGACGGCGCTACCCATCAATGTAATGAAGACGTGGCATTAATGCGCACGGTTCCAGGCATGGTGATAATCAATCCGGCCGATGACGTGGAGGCAAGGGCGGCAGTCCGTGCCGCTGCTATGTATGACGGACCGGTATATCTGCGGTTTGGCAGGCTTCCTGTGCCGGTCATCCATTCTGACCCGGATTATAAGTTTGAGATTGGAAAAGGAATCCAGCTGTCAGAGGGGGAGGACGTCACCCTGGTCGCTACCGGCCTGATGGTTGCAAAGGCACTGGAGGCAGTAAAGTACCTGGAGGCAGACGGGATTCATGCGGGTGTAATCGATATCCATACCATTAAGCCGCTGGATAGTGAAATCATTCTCAAGGCGGCCGGAAAAACAGGAAAGATTGTGGTTTTGGAAGAGCATTCTGTGATTGGGGGCTTGGGGAGCGCTGTATCAGAGCTTCTGTCGGAACTGTTTCCGATACCTGTGAAGCGTATCGGGATAAATGATGTGTATGGACGGTCCGGCCCGGCAGAAGTACTGCTGCATTATTACGGACTAGATGCAGAAGGAATTTACCGCCAGGTGAAAGGATTCCTATAATACCATAAAGTTTCCTCCCTATGGTACGATAATATAAGTAACAGAAAAAGAAATTTACTATCGGCCAAGAGGGAGGATACAGGATGAGGATTCAATTTAGTGCGGGACAGCCCCGTAATCCGGTCATCAATGCTGCAAGGGTCAATGCATCTTTTGCAAAAAGGGGGGCTGCAGGCAGCCGGGAAAGCCAGGGGAACAGGGCCAGGAAGGACCGTCTGACGCTTTCGCCCCAGGGGAAGCTGATGAGCATGATAGACAACCTGACAAAGCAGAAACAGTCCATCATGGACCGGAAAAACAGCCTGATTGAGGACACGCTTAAAAACGGCGGCAAGGTGGAGGATATTAAGGACCAGCTGAAAAACTACGGCAGGCAGCTGGCTGATATTGATAAGCAGATTGCAGGACTCTATGCCCAGCAGGCCAAAGAGGCCGCTGGCCAGGACGATAAGAAAAAGTCAGGCAGGTCCCATACCGCCAGGACAGAAGAACAGGCTGAGACAGAATATCTGAGCAACCTGGCCAATCTGTCTGAGGGCATTAAACATGCGCAGACGGTTTCTTCGGTGAAAGACCGTGTGGAAGGAGAGATTCATGTCAAGGAAGCCGAGCTTGGCATGGGGGAACTTCATGTGGATGTGCTGTCAAGCAAAGGGGAGGGCGTTACGGTCAAGGACATGATTGATAATGAAATGGGCGCCCTGGAACGAAAGGAAAGGGAACTTGCCGGTTTAAGGGACCAGGCGGACCAGCTGGCCGAAAGCCAGGGTAAGGAACTGAAGGACTCTGTGGAAGAACTGAAGGAGAGCAAGGAGAGCGCCGGCCATGCAGACGAGGAGGAACAGGCCAAGGGGGCGCTGCCGGAAGGACAGGAATAGGGACACCCATAAAGGGGCTGATGCAAAAAGACTGGTGGGCCGGGGGAAAAACCGGAGGATGCCTGTCTTTTTGCGCCAGTCCTTTTTTGCTGCAATATCCAACCCCCATCATGGGTTGCAGGCCCTGTCCCAGGAACTGTCTCAGCCCTGTCCAAGCCCGGCCCGGTACAGTTCCCAGGCAATCCGCGCGCTTTCCTCCAGCTCTTCCAGACAATAGAAAGCGTCCATGACGGATTTGCCCGGTACCACCGGCCCGTGGTTTTTAAGCAGGTATCCGTTGCTGTCACCGATCCGTTCCCTGAATGCTGAGAAAAGGGCTTCGGAGCCAGGCTTTTCATAGGGAATCAGGCCCACGGTCCCCAGCTTCATTTTCAGATAAGGTGTGTGGTCCGGTATGCAGTCAGACACTGACCGGGAAGGAACAAAACTCCAGAGTACGGAGTAGGTGCTGTGGGTGTGGATGACCGCCCCTATATCTGCGGATTTTCCATAGAGCGCCAGGTGAAGGGGCCACTCCTTGCTGGGCTTTTGGTCCCATACAGGTGTGCCGTCCATCCTGACTGCAGCGAAATCTTCCCTGCACATGGTGCCGAAACAGGAACCGCTGGCGCTGATATAAACCAGGTCATTGTGCCTGAAACTCATATTTGCGGAAGAACCAGCGGTCTTTCCACGTTCAAACAGGCTGTGGGCAGCCCATACGGCTGCTTCCAGTTTTTCTATTAATAGTAAATCTTCCATGTTTCCTCCTTTTGGTTATTGACCCGCCCCATGGAACGGGGTGTTTGGTTTTGCTGTCATTGCCAGGGCGCGTCCAAAGAAATCCTCCTGCCCAAAGTTACCGCTCTTAAGGATCAGGCGGATATCCGGTCTTTCCGCCGGTACCATGATCGGCACCCCGGGAGCCACGCTTCCACCCATCCAGTAGGAGGAAAAGCCCAGGCCCTTGGTAACTGCCCCGGAGGTTTCGCCCCCTGCGGATATGATTCTGGTATATCCGGACTTTACTGCGCGGACAGCCAGTGCGGCTGCTGCGCCCTCCAGTGCGGCGGCCACCTTTTCCGCCCCCAGTTTCTGGTATTCCCTTACTTTTTCCGGGGTGTCGGAGCTGTATACAAGGACGGCGGCGGTTTTACCTGCATGTTCCTCCACAAACCTCCATGCGTCATCAACGGTCTGCCTTCCCTCCAGCATTTCCTTTGGGTTCAGCTGGTAGCAGGGCCCGCCCTGGCCCTGGTACCATGCAATCTGTCTAAGGGTGGCCTTGGAACAGCTGCCTGCCAGGAGCAGGGCCATTCCCGCAGTGGCATTATCAGGAATCTTTCCCTGGGAGGAAAGCTTTTCTGTCCATTGTCTTGCCAAGGGCTCCAAAAGGCCGCTGCCTCCCGTAAGAAGGGGGAGATGTCCGAAAATGGATACGATTCTTTCCCCGTCATCCTGGTTCCTGTAATCCGGGATGATATAGAAT
>ERZ894236.1247-NODE-1247-length-19750-cov-10.2509_pt1 | contig 19750 bp, 16 predicted proteins | sample MGYA00380297_ERZ894236 | MGnify/ENA primary metagenome ERZ894236 (study PRJEB32331, sample SAMN06328420) | human gut metagenome | biome: human gut microbiome; feature: stool | host: Homo sapiens | collected 2014-08-04 ... | reverse complement strand
GCGGACTGCGTGGCCATCACGCTGCCGGGCACGACGGCAACGAAGGGTATGTTTGACGCAGAGCGCATGGCGAAGATGAAGGACGGCGCGATTTTATTAAACGTCGGCCGCGGGATGATCGTCGACACAGATGCGCTGTGCGCGGCGCTGGAAAACGGAAAGCTTGCGGGCGCGGGCGTGGACGTGACCGATCCGGAGCCGCTGCCCGCAGATCACCCGCTGTGGAAGATGGAAAACGCGGTCATCACACCGCATATCTCCGGCGGATACCATTTGCAGGAGACGCACGACCGCATTGTGCGTATTATGGCGGAGAATTTAAAGCGTTTTCTGGCGGGTGAGCCGCTTAGAAATGTGGTCGATTTTTCGACCGGCTACCGAAAACTGTAAGGGATAATGATGGATACGACACAGGAAATTTATTTGGACAACAGCGCGACGACGCGCGTTTCAAAAGAGGCGGCGGAAAAGGCGCTTTACATGATGACGGAATGCTACGGTAACCCCTCTTCGCTGCACAGCAAGGGCTTTGCGGCGGAAAAGGAGATGACTGCGGCGCGGGAAATCATCGCCGAGAGACTTTCGGCGCAGCCGGGGGAGATTTATTTCACGTCCGGCGGCACAGAGAGCGACAACATTGCGATTTTGGGTGCGGCGCACGCGAAAAAGCGCGCGGGCAACAAGATTGTGACGACGGCAATCGAGCATCCGGCGGTGCTCAATACGATGGCACAGCTTGAAAAAGAGGGCTTTGAGGTTGTGTATGTGCAGCCGGAGGCGGACGGAAATATTCCGAAAGAGAAATTTGACGCGGCCATTGATGCGAAGACGATTTTGGTCAGCGTGATGGCGGTGAATAACGAAACAGGCGTTTTGCTGCCGCTGAAAGACATTGCAGGCATGATCAAGAGGAAAAAGGCCCCGGCGCTGTTTCACACGGACGCGGTGCAGGGCTTCTGCAAAATTCCGCTCCAGCCGAAAAAGCTCGGTGTTGACCTCATCAGTGTTTCGGGCCACAAGGTGCATGCGCCGAAGGGCGTGGGTGCGCTGTACGTGAAAAGCGGCGTACGCATTTTGCCGCACAGTTTCGGCGGCGGGCAAGAGAAAAATCTGCGCCCCGGCACCGAGGGCGTGCCGCAAATTTGTGCGTTCGGCGAAGCGGTGAAGCATATGATGGCGGAAAAAGAGGCGCTCACACACGTAAAAGCGGTGCAGGCGCATTTGATTGAACGGCTGAAAGCGATGCCGGAGGTTGTTTTGAACTCGCCCGAAAACGCGCTGCCGTATATTGTGAATCTTTCGGCAGGACGCGTGCGTGCGGAGACGATGCTGCACTTTTTGGCGGAGCGAAACATTTTTGTTTCAAGCGGTTCCGCGTGCGGCAAGGCAAAACCGAGCCACGTTCTGAGCGCGATGCAGCTGCCGAAGGAACGCGTTGAAACATCGCTGCGCGTAAGCCTTTCGGCGGAAAACACAGCAGAAGAAATGGACGCGTTTGCGGACGCCTTGAAAGAGGGCCTCCAAACGCTTTCGCACGCGTAAGCGTGAGTTTATAGACGGAAAGGAATTTTGTCATGCAGGAAGTGATTCTGGTCAAGCTCGGCGAGATCGTCTTAAAGGGATTGAATCGCCGCACGTTTGAAGACCGGCTGTTAAAGAACATTCGCCGCCGCATTGCGCGCGCGGGCAACTTTGAGGTGTACTCCATGCAGTCCACCATTTACATTGAACCGAAGGACGAGGACGCGGATATTGACGAGGCCGAGGAGCGCATCTCGAAGATTTTCGGCGTCATCGGCTATGCGCGCGCTTGCGTGTGTGAAAAGGACATGGATGCCATTACCAAAATGGCGCCGGAATACCTCAATGACACACTCGCGGGCTTTAAGACGTTCAAGGTGGAATCGAAGCGTGCGGACAAGAAGTTCCCGCTCGGCTCCATGGAAATCTCCCGCGAGGTGGGCGCGGCGCTGCTGCGCGCGAACCCGCACATTTCCGTAGACGTGCATAACCCGGAGATCACGGTGCGCGTGGAAATCCGCGAGAAAGCGGCGTATATCCACGGCGAGACGAAGCCCGGCGCGGGCGGCATTCCGGTGGGTACGGGCGGCAAGGCGGCTATTCTCATCAGCGGCGGACTCGACAGCCCGGTGGCGGCGTGGATGATGGCAAAGCGCGGCGTGGAGCTGACGGCCATTCACTTTGCGAGCCCGCCGTACACGAGCGAGCGCGCACATGAAAAGGTGGTGGCGCTGCTGAAAAAGGTCGGCGAATACGCGGGCAGAATGGACATGATTACCGTGCCGTTCACCGAAATTCAGGAGCAAATTCGAGACAACTGCCCGGAGGAGCTTGCGACCGTGATTATGCGCCGCTTTATGATGCGTGCCGCCGAGCGCATTGCACGCGAGCGCGAATGCAGCGCACTCATCACGGGTGAGAGCCTTGGGCAGGTGGCAAGCCAGACCATTCAGGCCATCGCCTGCACGGATGCCGCGGCGAATATGCCGGTTTTCCGTCCGCTTATCGGCAGCGACAAGTCGGAAATCGTGACGCTTGCGCACCGCATTGACACGTATGATATTTCCATTGAGCCGTATGAGGACTGCTGCACGGTGTTTACGCCGAAGCACCCGCGCACCCGCCCCACTTTAAATGTGGTGGAGGCTGCGGAACAGAAGCTTGATGTGGAACAGCTTTTGAAAAATTGCCTTGAAAAGACGGAGATCCGTCATCTGTAAGAAAGGGGAGTTTTACCATGCAGGCAGAAGTATTATCGGTAGGTACAGAGCTTTTGCTCGGCCAGACCGTGAACACGGACACAACAATCGTTGCAAAGGCGCTTTCGGCGCTCGGCATTGATCTGCTCTACGCCGCCGTAGTCGGCGACAACGTGGGCAGATTGGAAAAGGCTGTTTACGACGCGCTCGACAGAAGTGATATTCTCATCACGACGGGCGGCCTTGGGCCGACGGGCGACGACCTGACGAAAGAGACCGTGGCGGCGGCTGCGGGCAAGAAGCTCGTTTTGCACGAGCAGAGCTACCAGCATTTGCTCGATTACTTTGCAAACGGCGGCATGACCGAAAACCAGATGAAGCAGGCGATGCTGCCGGAGGGCTGCACCGCGCTGAAAAACGACAACGGCACTGCGCCCGGCTGCGCGTTCCGGACGGACAAGGGCAAGATCGTCATCATGCTGCCCGGCCCGCCTTCGGAATTGACCCCGATGCTGCACAACTATGCCGTGCCGTACCTTGAGAAATTCCAGAGCGCGGTCATCGCTTCGCACAGCGTGCATGTGTACGGCAGAGGCGAAGCGCCGGTGGCACAGATGATCGAAGACCTGATGGAGCAGAGCAACCCGACCGTGGCGCCGTATGCCAAGGAAGGCGAGATGTTCGTGCGCGTGACGGCGAAGGCCGCAACGAAAGAAGAAGCGGACGCGATGTGCGTGCCGGTGGTGGAAGAATTGAAGAAGCGCATCGGCAACTTCGTGTACGGTGTGGACGTGGAGACGCTGGAGGAGCTTGTGGTCAGTGCGCTTAAAAAGGCGGGCAAGAAGCTTGCGACGGCGGAATCCTGCACGGGCGGTATGCTTGCAAAGCGCATTACGGATATTCCGGGTTCCTCCGCCGTGTTTGAGACGGGCTGTGTGACGTATGCAAACTGCGTGAAGGAGCGTTTGCTCGGCGTACCGCACGAGACGCTTGTGACATACGGCGCAGTGAGCGAACAGACGGCGCGCGCGATGGCGGAAGGCATTGTGCGTGAGAGCGGTGCAGACATCGGCGTGGGTATCACGGGCATTGCGGGTCCGGACGGCGGCACAGAAGAAAAGCCGGTGGGCCTTGTGTACATTGCGTTGAGTGACGGCAAGAACACGTGGGTGGCAAAGCGCCAGCCGATGGGCAGACTGAAATCCCGCGAATGGCACCGCCACTGCGCGGCCTCCAAAGCACTCGATATGGTGCGCCGCTACCTTGCCGGTTTGCCGGTGGACGAGGCGTAACGCGTGCGGCGCAAATACCGCGAGCCGGAGAATATGCGGCGCGTGGCGGTCTATGAAGACGAAGAAAGTATGCAGCCGAGAAAGCGGAGAATTCTGTTCCCGGTGCTCATCACGCTGTTTTCGGTGATTTTTGTCGTTTCGGCGACGGTGCTTGTAATTGAGCTCATTGTGAACCCGTATGTGACGGATAAAAACGTAGGTGAGATTCAGAAAATCTACTCCGAAGCGGGCGACACGGAAAGCGTGGCCCCGGTTTCTTCCGAAGACGACACGGCGGACAGCGAACGCATGGCAGAGCTGGAGCGCCGTCGCGAGGCTGTTTTGAAACTGCAAAGTGTGAACAGCGACATTACGGGCTGGGTGCAGCTGGACGGCACGGACATCAATTTTCCGGTGCTGACGCCACCTGCAGACGACCCGCAGTATTACCTTTACCGCAACTACAAAAAGGAAAGCACAAAGTACGGCAGCATCTTTTTGGACGGTATGTGCACGGTGGACTCCGATAATCAGGTTTTGCACGGGCACAGCATGCAGGACGGCAGAATGTTCTGGCAGGTGATCGGTTTTGGCAGTGCCAAGACCGTGAAAAGCTGTCCGGTATTCCGCTATGACACCGAAAAGGAAGCGGCGGAATGGAAGATTGTTTCGGTATTCAAGACGAATACATACGATAACCAAGGGGAGCTGTTCAACTATCTGCGCGGTGATTTTGACTCTGCGGAAGACAAGATGCAGTTTTACTACGACGTGATGAAACGCAGCATGGTGAACACCGGCGTTGACCTGAACGAAAACGACAAAACGGTGATGCTTTCAACATGCTCGTATGAATATGAGGGCTTCCGCACGGTGATCGTGGCGCGCAAGGTGCGTGACGGCGAAGATGCGACCGTGGACACCTCAAAAATCACGGAGAACGAAAACGCGTTGTACCCGGACATTTGGTATCCCTCCGGCAAAGCGCCGGACTACTGGCCCGACTACTTTGAGGATGCTGTGCAAAACGGCATGGTGGATTGGTACACGGGCAATCTGTACAAAGATTAAAAGCTGAAACAGAAAACGAAAAACGCCCTCCCGCTTACGGAAAAACCGCAGCGGGAGGGCGTTTTGGTATGTTATCTTTTATTCTTTGTACTTCAAAGCGCGGATGGCGTTGAGAACCGCGATAATCATGACGCCGACATCCGCAAAGATGGCTGCCCACATGTTCGCAAGACCGAACGCGGTGAGCGCGAGACAGCCGAACTTGATGATGAGCGAGAACACGATGTTCTGCTTGACGATGCCGATGCACTTGCGGGAAATTTTGATGGCCTTTGCAATCTGCATCGGGTCATCGTCCATGAGGACAACGTCTGCGGCTTCGATGGCGGCATCGCTGCCCATGGCGCCCATGGCGATGCCGATATCGGCACGGGTGAGCACCGGCGCATCGTTGATGCCGTCGCCGACGAACGCGAGGTTTGCTTTCTTCGGCTTATTCTGAATGAGCTTTTCGACTTCGTTGACCTTATCGCCCGGGAGCAGCTCGCTGCGAACTTCGTCGATACCAAGCTCTTTGGCGACCTGATCAGCCACACGCTTGGCATCGCCTGTGAGCATGACGGTTTTTTCAACACCGGCGTGCTTCAGCTTCTGAATGGCTTCCTTGGAGTGGGGCTTGATGACATCGGAGATAACGATGTGACCGGCATATTCGCCGTCGATTGACATGTGAATGATGGTGCCGACGCTGTGGCAGTCGTTATGTGAAATATTGTGCAGCGCCATGAGCTTTGCGTTGCCGGCGAGGACCTCGTGCCCGTCGACCTTGGCGGTGATGCCCTTGCCGCTGACTTCTTCAATGTCCGTTACGCGGCTGCGGTCGATCTCTTTACCGTAGGCTTTCTGCAAACTTTTGCTGATGGGGTGGGAGGAGGCGCACTCGGCGAGCGCGGCGTACTCGAGCAGCTTTGCTTCGTCCATCGTGCTGTGGTGGACGGCGGTGACCTCAAACACGCCCTGCGTGAGCGTGCCGGTTTTATCGAACACGACGATTTTTGCATCGGAGAGGGCCTCAAGATAGTTGGAGCCCTTGATGAGCACGCCCTCATGGCTTGCGCCGCCGATGCCCGCAAAGAAGCTGAGCGGGATGGAAATGACAAGTGCGCACGGGCAGCTGACGACAAGGAAGGTCAGCGCGCGGTAGATCCAATCGACCCAAGCGGCATCCATGCCGAACGCCATGCGCAGGAGCGGTACGGCGATGCCGAGCAGTACAGCGGAAATGCAGACCGCCGGGGTGTAAATTTTAGCGAAGCGGGAGATGAACGCTTCCGAACGGGACTTGCGGGAACTGGCGTTTTCGACGAGGTCGAGGATTTTGGAAACGGTGGACTCGCCGAATTCCTTTGTGGTGCGGATTTTCAGAACACCGTTTAAATTGATGCAGCCGCTGATGATCTCATCGCCCTCTTTGACATCGCGCGGGAGGCTTTCGCCGGTGAGCGCGCTGGTATTAAGGCTTGCGTTGCCGCTTTCGACCACGCCGTCGAGCGGGACTTTTTCGCCCGGCTGCACGACGATGATGCTGCCGACCGCGACTTCGTCGGGATCGACCTGTTCTAACTTGCCGTCTTTTTCAATGTTGGCGTAGTCCGGGCGGATGTCCATCAGCGCGGAGATGTTTTTGCGGCTTTTGCCGACGGCGTAGCTTTGGAACAACTCGCCGATCTGATAGAACAGCATCACGGCGATGCCCTCAAGATAATCGCCGCTCTTTGTCCAAATGGCGAGGAAGAACGCACCGAGGGTGGCAAGCGCCATCAAAAAGTTTTCGTCGAACGCGCGGCCGTTGAGGATGCCCTTGCCGGCTTTTCTCAAAATATCGTAGCCGATGACGAGATAGGCGGCGAGGTACGCGATAAGGCGCGGAATGCCCGTGATAGGTAAGAACTGTAACACGACCAGCATCACGGCGGTGATGATGATGCGGTACAGCGTAATCTTTTGTTTCTTTTTCATGAGGATACCTCTTGTGGTTTTATATAGCAGTTAGATGACACATTACCGTGTGAAAAAGACCGACTGTACCGAGAAAGCGGAGCCGGTCGTTTTTTCTGACTATACGGGTAGACCGAAGTAAATTAAAGCTCGATTTCGCAGTCCGGCTCAACCTTCTTGCAGGCCTTGAGGACATTCTTCATGACAGCTTTAGCGTCCTGACCGTCTTCAAACTCAACGATCATCTTCTGGGTCATGAAGTTTACGGTCGCATTTGCAACGCCTGCGGTTTTCTTGGTTGCCTCTTCCATCAGGTTGGCACAATTTGCGCAGTCAACTTCGATGCTGTACGTTTTTTTCATGGGGAAAACCTCCGTAAAAAATCATTTTGTTTTGAAATGTGGTGCTAACGATTAAATACTTGCTTAATCGTTACAGTTGTAGTATACTGGGGCCGGAATAAAAAATCAAGGGTTTTTCGGGTGCTGCTTCCAAACGGGCGAACGGGATTTCCGAAACGGATAAACGGAGGGCTTTTTATGGCGGATTTTGCATTGCCGCACGACCACGGCAGGCACAAGCACGACGAAGCGCTGCATAGAGAATTGATGAATACGGAACGTTTTTCGGCCGTGGCGGATGTGTTCAAGCAGCTGAGCGACCCGGTGCGCGTGCGCATTTTCTGGCTTTTGAGTCACCGGGAAGAATGTGTTATCAACATTGCGGCGATGATGGATATGTCGAGTCCGGCAGTTTCGCACCATTTGAAGTCGCTTTTAGACAGTGGGCTTATCATGAGCCGCCGCGATGGCAAGGAAGTCTACTATAAGGCGTCGGACACCGAGCAGATCGGGCTTTTGCACGAGATTGTGGAGCAGGTGATGGAGATCACGTGCCCGGAAAAGGAAGTGGACTTTCAGGCTTCGCAGGAGGAGATCATTCGGAACGTGCACAATTACCTGATTGAACACATCAGCGAGCGCATCACGATAGAAACGCTGTCAAGAGAGTTCCTTATGAACACCACGACGCTGAAAACGGTGTTCAAAAAAGTGTACGGCACGACGATTGCGGCGCACATGAAGCAGCACCGCATGGAGCTTGCGGCGGGGCTGCTGCTGAAAACGCAGAACGACATTGCGTCCGTGGCACAGGCCGTGGGGTATGAGAGCCAGAGCCGATTTACGGCGGCGTTTAAGGAGGCCTACGGCGAGCTGCCAACGGAATACAGACGGCGGCACGTGTGCGGGGCGAAGAAGCAGAAGTGTGACGCTTGTGCAAAGTGTCCAATCTGCGAGCCGGAAAATTTTGCGAAAACTGCCTTTGAAAAAGTATTTTCAAAAGAGTAAAATAATAGAAAACGTGTGGCGTATGTGCGTAAATCCGGTTTGCGTATATGCGCCGCATCTATTTTGATAAGGAATGGTGAAATTATGAAACGAATTCAGTCTGCGTGTATCTGTCAAACGTTGCATTTCCAGCTTAAAGAGGGTGTGGTAAAGGATTACGCCATGCGCGCAGTACAGGAGGAAGTTGCGAATTACAAGAACGGGCTGGAACGCAGCCACACAAAGTATAAAATCGTAGAGGAGCATAAGGAAACGGACGGCTCAATTGTGATCAAAATTATTAAGCAGTACAATTCCGCTCCGGTGGGCGACTATTTGAACTGAAGGCATACAAGTTTATAGGTTTCAAAATCGAGCAGCGAGATGCGTAAGTCCGGATTTTCGGGCGGCGTATTTCGCTGCTTTATGATTTAGATTTATATCAGGGAGTAAAGGTATGGAAGAAAACACTAACGTATTTTTGGGCACGGAGCGTGTGGGCAAGCTGATGCGCGGTTATGCAGTGCCGTGTATCATTTCGCTTCTGGTCGGCGCGCTGTATAACATTGTTGACCAGATCTTCATTGCAAATGCGGACTACCTCGGTTCTTACGGCAACGCGGCGAACACCGTTGTGTTTCCTCTGACCGTGGCGGCGCTCGCAATCGCGGTAATGGTCGGCGACGGCTGCTGCGCGTATGTGAGTATCAACCTCGGTAAAAAGGACGTGAAAACGGCGAAGAAGAGCGTAGGCAACGCCGTGGTGCTGGTTTTGCTTGCAAGCGCGGCTTTGACGGCTGTGTATTTGCTTTTGGCGGAACCGATTTTAACGATGTTTGGCGGGCGTGTGAACGTGGAGACGTTTCGTTATGCGAAGGAGTACTTCTTCTATATTGCGCTCGGCGTGCCGTTTTATATGTTCGGACAGGCGCTGAACCCAATTATCCGCGCGGACGGCAGCCCGAAATTTGCGATGGCATCGACGCTGGCAGGCGCGATATTGAACACGATCTTAGACCCGGTGTTCATTTTCGTGTGCCGCTGGGGTATGATGGGCGCGGCGGTTGCGACGGTGCTGGGGCAGATTGTGACGGCGGTGCTTGCAATTTGGTATTTGTGCAATATGCGTGTGATTCGCCCGGGAAAGGGAGATTTTAAGCTGAGCGGCGGGCTTTGCAGGCGCATTTTGGCGCTTGGTATGACAAGCTTCCTCTCACAGATCAGCCTTGTGGCGGCAATGGCGGCCATCAACAACATGCTGCGCAAATACGGCGCACTGGACCCGATTTTCGGGCAGGCGCAGTACGCACAGATCCCGATGGCAGTGGTCGGCATTGTGATGAAGTTCTTTCAGATTGTGATCTCGATCGTTGTCGGTATGGCGGCGGGGTGCATACCGATTGTGGGCTTCAACATGGGTGCGGAGAAATTTAGGCGCGTAAATAAGCTGTTTACGATGCTGCTGATCTCGGAAGCAGCGGTGGGCGCCGTGGCGCTGATTTTGGTGGAGTTTTTCCCGCAACAGCTCATTTCGCTGTTTGGCGCGGCAAATGAAAGCGCATTTTACACGGAGTTTGCGGTGAAGGCGTTCCGTATTTACCTGTGTATGATGATTCCGGCGTGCGTGAACAAGGCGTGCTTTATTTTCTTGCAGGCACTTGGCAAGGCGCTGAGCTCGACGGTGCTTTCCATGTTGCGCGAGGTGGTGTTCGGCGTGGGCTTTGCCATCCTGCTGCCGATTTGGTTCGGCTTGGACGGCGTTTTATACTCGATGCCGGTTTCAGACATTTTGACGTTTGTGGTTTCGGTGGTGCTAATTCTTGGGACATATCGGGAGCTAAACAGCAAAGCGCAATAAAAGAAGAAATCCTCTCCAGACGCAGCCTGGAGAGGATAAATTATATTTAGGCAAAAAGTTTTCTGAAGAAAACTTGACGAAAGACTTTTAATCGCCATTGCCGTTAGCTTAGAGGATAAGGTTTTCCAGCTCCTCTGCGTTATGGACGAGGGTATCGGCGCCGTTTTCTTCGAGCTCTTTTTCGTCCCTGAAGCCCCAGGTGACGCCGGCGGTGAAGAGACCGGCGTTCTGCCCGGTCTGCATATCAACGCCGCTGTCGCCGACGTACAGGCATTCGGCGGGGGTGACGCCTAATTCTTCGCACAATAAAAGTGCGGCGCTGGGATCCGGTTTTTTCGGTACGCCTTCCCTTTGTCCGTGGACGACATCAAAAAGCCCGGTGAACAGCTTTTCGGCGATATAGCACGTCATGTTATCGGGTTTGTTGGAGAGCACGGCGGCTTTGACGTTGTTTTCACGCATTTTTTGGAGCAGCTCTACGATGCCGGGGTAGGGTTTTACGTCTTTTGTGGGATCACTTTCATATAAAGCGTCATACGTTTTGCGCAGGGCTTTGACGTCTTCTTCGGTATAATCGCCTTTGGCGGCGGTGAGCATGCGGCGCATGAGAATATCTGCGCCGTTGCCGACGAATGTGCGGTAGCGGTCTACGGGGAACGTTTTTAAGCGGTGTGCTTCAAGCGCGGCGTTGCCGAATCCGGCGATGGAAGTGAGCGTATTGGCCACGGTTCCGTCCATATCAAAAATAACGGCTTTTACTTTTGCCATGAATATCCCTTCTTCATATTATAGATAATCGAAAAGCGAACGACACTTTTCGCACCGTCAGTATACCGCTTTTTTGACGAAAATGCAACCGGGACGGGCTTTTTGGGGTGTGAAAAAACCATCTGACCTTAAAAATTATATTAAATCTGGCCATTGCGATAATACCAGCGTGGTGCTATACTGGGTGCAATCTTCAAGGCACGGCGCACGAACGGTGCAGTCGCGCCCCAAAGCAAAGGGGTAATCAAAATGAAAAGTAAGAATTCCATCTACAAGATTGTCACCGTGGGCCTTTTGGGCGCGCTGGTGTTCGTTTCCAACTACCTGAGCTTCCCGATTCCGGTGCCGGTGGGCGATATTTCCCGTATCCACCTCGGCAACGCGTTTTGCCTGCTTGCGGGCTTTGTGATGGGCCCGATCGGAGGCGGTCTGGCTTCCGGCATCGGCGCGATGCTCTACGACCTGACGAACCCGGCGTACATCGCTTCGGCTCCGTTTACATTTGTATTTAAGTTCCTGCTGGCTGCGGTTTGCGGCCTCATCGCGCACAAGGGTAAAATCACCGGCAACATGCTGGAGGAAGACTTTACCATTACTGTACCGCGCAGCATTGTGGCGGGCATCTGCGGCAGCCTGACATACATTGTGCTGTATCTCGCAAAGTCCTACATTACGACGGTGCTTGCGGGCAGTGCGCCGGAGGCTGCGGCGATTGCGCTTGCGACGAAAGCGGCTTCGAGCACGGTGAACGCGATTCTCGCCATCATCATTTCCGTGCCGCTCTCCGCTTTGATTCGCAAGGCGCTGAAAAGTGCGCATCTGACGACAAAATAAAATCAGCGTATAAGGAAAGCCGCCGGAACACGCACCGGTGGCTTTCGTTGTTTTTGTGTGACAGAGATTTCTTGCTTTTTTCATGAAACTGTTCACTGCACTTCACATGAACTTCACAGAACTCCGAAATAATATAGATAATCCGAACGGAAAGAAAAAAAGGTTGAAAAACCGTTTGGAATATGGTATCATGTGAAAGGAGTAAGGAACCATGAGTGACAATCATGAGAAATTCCAAAATGGTTTTGACCCGAACAATGGGTCTGAACCGGTGAACACCAATACTTCCGCTAATAACGCTGTAAACAGCACAAACGCCTACGGCACCTATCATAACGCACAGTATCCGACGAACAACACCCCCGCATATACGTGGAACGCACAGAGCGCTCCGCAGCAGAACGCGCCGGTGCAGCCAAACGGACAGCCTGTGTATTACAGTGTGCCGGTGCATCAGCCGCAAAAACAGCCGAAGCCCAAAAAGCACGGCTCAAAATTCGGCTTGAAGCTTTTAGCCGTTGTGCTTTGCTGTGCGATCACCTCGGCGGCGTCGCTTGGCGTATTCGTCGTGATGATTCAAAACGGCGTCATCAATGTGCAGTCTTCCGAAGCGAGCAGCAATGCTGCGTTCACAATCTCGCGCGTGGTGAACGGCGACACGAACTCGGATACGAGCGCGAGCAGCGACGGCACGGTTTCCGCGATGAGCGACCAGGACATTGCCGCAAAGCTTACACCGTCTGTCGTGTGCATCCAGAATTATCAGGTGACACAGAATTACGGTTTCATGCAGACCGACATGTCGGACAGCAGCGTTTCCCCGGCGGGCGAAGGCTCCGGCATCATCATGAGTGAAGATGGCTACATCATCACGAATGCGCATGTTGTGGAGGGTGCGACTTCCCTGAAGGTTATAACCTCCGACGGTGAGACGTATGAAGCGCAGCTGATCGGCAGCGATACCGTGACGGATCTTGCGGTCGTAAAGATCGATGCGACGGGCTTGACGGCTGCGGAATTTGGTTCTTCCAAAGATTTGCGCGTTGCGGATAAGGTCATGGCCATCGGTAACCCGGGCGGCCACGAGCTGAGCTCCAGCGTAACGATCGGTTACGTTTCCGCTTTGAACCGCGCGATTGCCAATAACACGACCGGCTACACGATGGAATACATCCAGACCGATGCGGCGATTAACCCCGGTAACTCCGGCGGCGCACTCATCAACGAGTATGGTCAGGTCGTTGGCATCAACTCCGCGAAAATTTCCGCTACGGGCTATGAGGGCCTTGGATTTGCGATTCCGATCGATACGGCACAGCCGATTATCTCCGACCTCATCCAGTACGGTTATGTGAAGGATAGAGCTGTTCTCGGTATTTCCGGTCAGTTCATCGACAGCATGACGGGCCGCTTCTACGGTTTGCCGCAGGGCGAGTATGTGGCGCAGCTCAATTCGAGCGAGGCACAGGCTTCCGGCTTGCAGGTGGGCGATGTGATTACCGCTATTGACGGCCAGCAGCTGGACAGTGAATCCACATTGCGTTCCGCAATCCTCAGCAAGAAGCCGGGCGATACGGTAACACTTCAGGTGTACCGCTCTTCGACGCAGCAGTCCGCAACCGTGGAACTGAAGCTTTCCGAATACAGCGCGGGTTGATTTAATTTAGAGTACGAGTCTTTTTCATAAATCTCCTTTTTCAAGCAACGAACCCCGAGGTAACCCCTCGGGGTTCGTTGCATTTTGTCGGCTTTTGATTTTGCTGACGTGGGTGTTTCCGGCTGTGATTGAGGGTGCGCAGTATCTCATTCTTTTTCTCGATCAGAGGGAGCTTGAATTTTATACGAAGGCATAAAGTAACGCCGCACTCTCAATGAAAAATCGAGGGTGCGGCGTTACTTTATTTCTAAGAATTCGCTGTGGCGAGTTCTTCAAGGAACCCCTTAATAGGGTTCCTTGCGGCAGAACAGTCCACCGGACTATTCTGCCTATCTTCCTGATTTTTGGTAGGTAAAAAGGTCTCGCCGTTTGTGAACGACGACCAAAGGCGTTGCCTTTGGAAACCACCACCTTTGAAAAGGTGGACAAAACTTTATTCGTCGCTTCGCTGTGGTTTACGGAAGATCAATTCCCTGTAATGGCGTTTAAGGCGGCGGAGACGACTTCACCGGCGGTATAGAGTCCGGAGGAGCCCTCCTGCACGCACACGGCGAACGCATACGGGGTGCTTTCGTCCTCCGAGAAACCGACGATCCAGCAGTTCGGGTTTTTATCGTCGAGCTCGGCGGTGCCGGTTTTGGCACACAGCGAATAACCGTCGAAAAGATACTCGCCGTAGTAATTGACGACGTTGTTGCGCATCATGCTGTGGAGAGAAGCGGCAGTGGAGCTGTCCGTTAAGGTGTAGCTCGTGCGGCTTTTGCCGCCCGTGAGGTATGGCTCCGGTGTGGAGCCGCCGTTTGCGATGGCGCCCATCAAAAGCGCCATGTGGTACGGGTTTGCCATGACATCCGCCTGACCGACGGAGCTCCACGCGAGGTCTATGGCGCTGGTGGAGCTGCTTAAATTGGTACTGCTTTTGTCGGTGGTGACGGAATCAAACGAGAAGTTTTTACCGAAGCCCATTTCTTCGGCTTTCTTTTTGAGGTTTTCCGCGCCGATGTCCTCCGCAAGCTGCGCAAAGTAGAGGTTGCAGGAATAGCCGAGCGCCTGCTCGAGGTTCAGCTCGCCGTGGTAATTGAGACACGTCACCTTGCCGGAGCCGATGTCCATTTCTTCTTCGCAGGTATAGGTGCGGGTGTCCCAATCGGGCAGGTACTCCATGGCGGCAGCCGCTGTGACGAGCTTAAAGATGGAGCCCGGCGTGTAGGTGGAGGAAAGCGTGTGGTCGAGAAAAACGCCGTTGTATTCTTCGTTGTCGTTGAGGTCCTCCGGGACGTTCATGGGGTCGTATGTGGGAGCGCTGACCTTGACGAGTACCTCGCCGGTCTTATAGTTATAGACAAACGCGGAGCCGTTGCGGCCGTTGAAGGCGTTGTACGCGGCGGCGCTGGCGTTGGCATCTACCGTTAAAACGAGGTTGTTGCCGAGGTCCGAAAGCACGGTGCGCGCAAGGCCCGTGATGGGGTTATAGCCCACGAGCTGCGAGCGGTGCACGGCCTGCACGGCGGTGCCGATGTAGCCGCTGGAATCGCCCACAGTGTGGAGCAGTGCGCGGCGAATGTCTTCACTTTCGGCGTAAACGCGGGAGCCGCCCTCCGTTTTGGCGAGCACCATGCCGCTGCGGTCTGTGATGGTACCGGCGGAAACGGCGGTGTCATCGCCGTAAATGTGACCGTTATACGGCTGCGTGGCCCATGTGGAGCCGTTTAACGCGAGGTTGATGAGGAACCAGACGAAGCCGCCGCAGAAGGCGAACAGCAAAATGTAAAGGACAAAAGAGCGAAAGCCGGTCGTTTTCATCGGCGGTCACCATCCTTTCTGCGTGTGCGGGACTGACCCGGCGAGAGGTTTTCTTCGGAAATATGGACGCGATATGCGCCGCGGGAACGCGGGGCCGTGTTTTCGGCGCGGGTATTCACGCGGGGCCGCGGCGTGGGCGGGTCGTTCGGGGAGTAGCGCGGCGGGGTGAAGGAAATCGTGTCTTCGTCGGCCTCGCCTTTCGGGTGTCTTCCCGCACGGCGGGCAGCGTAGGTGCGTTCATCGGACGCTTTGAGGAATGCCAGAAGCCCCCAGACAGAGATCATACTGGAGCCGCCTGCGCTGATGAACGGCAGCGTGACGCCGGTGAGCGGCAGAACATCCGTGGGGCCGAAGACATTGAGCGCGGCCTGAAAGAGCAGCATGCCCGAGACGGCGCACGCCGCGATGGCGTAGAACGTGGAGCGACTGCGTGTGACATCGCTGCGGGCGTAGAGGATAAAGAGGACGAGCGCGAACAGCACTGCCATGCCCATTAAAAGGCCCTGCTCCTCGCACAGCATACCGAACACGAGATCGCTGTCGCCGGCGGCGACATATTTTAAGATGCCGTTGCCGAGGCCGAGACCGAAGAGGCCGCCGCTTGCGATATACGTCATGGTACGCACCTGCTGGTAGCCGAGGCTGTCCTGTGTGTGTTCCCACACGTGCATCCAGCCCGAGAAGCGCTGGGCAACGTAGGGTTTAAACTGCAAAATGAGGAACACGCCGAAGCACGCTGCCGCGAGGATGAGGAAAATGGTGCGGAAGCTGCCGGAGCGCATGAACGCGATGATGAGGAAGCAGGCGAAGAAGATAAGCGCCGTGCCGAAATCGCGCATGAGGAACAGGAATGCGAGGCAAATGGCGGCGAACACGATGAACTCCGTGATGTTCTTTTTCGTCTGCAAATGGTCGAGCGTAGACGCGCCGACGAACACGAATGCGATTTTGATGAACTCCGAGGGCTGGAAGCTGAACGGCCCGATGAAGATCCAGTTGCGGGAGCCGTTGACGTCTTTGCCGAGCACAAGGTTTGCAACAAACAGCAAAATGGCGCCGATGGCGATGTAGAGCCGCAGCTTCATGACGCGCTCGAGGTCGCTCATGAACCAAACAAGGAAGCAGAAAAGCACAATGCCGATGCCGAACGCAGCAATCTGCATTTTAACGGTGTCGAGCCCCTCACCGCTGAGGAGCAGGATGCCGATGCTGCTGAGGAGCAGCCCAACGGTTTCAATCTCAAAGCTGACGCGCTTTAAGATGCGGCGGGAGAAAAAGTACAGCACCCAGCTTGCCGTGAACAGAATCACGAACGGTGCGGCGGGGTAGAGGCGGAATTCGCCTGTGCCGATCATCAGCTGCAAGGTGAGCGACATCTGAATGAGCGTGACGACGAGCATCAGCTTAAAGGGGGACGCCGCCTCTTTGGAAAATCCGGTGAACATGCTGCGCTTTTTCTGCGGCACGTCGGACGCGTTACGCAGCGTGAGCGTGGTGGAGCCCATGCGGATTTTGTCGCCGATCTGCACGAGCGTGGGCTCTGTAATCTGTTTATTGCGCACGCGTGTGCCGGCGTGGGAGCCGGTATCGCACACGAACCAGCCCTCTTCGCGGCGCATTAAAACGGCATGGTCGCGCGAAACGGAATTATCGGGTATTTGAATATCGCAGCTGCGGCTGCGCCCAATGGAATTCTCCCAGTACAAAACGGGGAAATGCGCGCCGGTGGCGGCATCCTCCAGCATGACGACCGGGTCTTTGCGGCGCTGTCCCTTTTTAAACGAGGTATAGCAGCGCCAGATAACGTACAAAACCATCAGGACGGTGACGGCACGCACGAGCACAAGGGCGGTGGAAAGCAGCCCGGAGCCGAGTATGCGCGTGATGAGTTGCTTTAAAAGCTCCATAAAGACCTCTTTTCTTTACGGCGAAGATCAGTCGTGGATTTCGGCGACCTCACCGGCCTTTTTATAGATGTGGTTCGCGGGCACGAAGCCGCGCACCATGGAAAGCGGATAGACGCGTGCGTTTTTGCCGACGACCGTGCCGGGATTCAAAACGCTGCCGCAGCCGATTTCGGCGTGGTCGCCCAGCATGGCGCCGAATTTGCGCATGCCGGTCTCTACGCGTTCGCCGTCCTTTAAGACGGTGACGTTCGAGTGATCCTGCTTTAAGTTCGACGTGACGGCACCCGCGCCGGTGTGGGCCTTATGACCCATGACGGAATCGCCGATGTAGTTATAGTGCGGGGCCTGCGCGCCGTCGAACAGGATGGCGTTTTTCACCTCGGTGGAATTGCCGACGACGCAGCCTGCGCCGATGAGCGCGTTGCCGCGGATAAATGCGCCGGGGCGCACCTCGGTCTCCGGCCCGATGATAGTGGGGCCTGCAATGTAGACGTTTGGGTAAAGCTTGGCGCTTTTCGCGACCCACACGTCTTCACCGCGCTGCTCGTATTCTTCGGGCGGAAGTGTTTTGCCGAGCGCTTTAATGAACTCGCCGATCTTCGGCAGCGCCTCCCACGGGTAGGTGCAGGCTTCAAGCAGCGGGCGCGCTGCGGTGTAGCTGAGATCGTATAAGGCGCGGACGGTCAATTCTTCATGTTTTACGTTCATATTCATGTTCCTTTCTTGACTCAATCGTACTGAAATTCCGACTCTGCGGAACGGACTTGCGACTTTCCCATAAAACCCATTTTATATAGTATAATACAACTCCCCGCACATTTCCAGTCTGTGCGGGGAGAATTCAGGTTTTCTTAACTTTTTTGTATGTTTACAGGTGCTCTAAGGTGCGGATGGCGGCTTCCATGTAGATCTCGCCGGCATCCGTGCCGAGCTTATTTAAGTTGCGGGCGTCCCATTTTTCGCCGGAAAGGGAATCTGCCGCCCACATGAACTGGGCGAATTTGACGTTTCGGAACGCCGCGACGGTCGCCATGGCGGCGCACTCCATCTCGACGACGGAGCAGCCTTGCTTTAAACGCTTTTCAACCTTGCCGCGCGTCTCACGAAAGAATGCGTCGGTCGTCCACGTTTTCACGCGGGCATAGGGGGCGTCCATGTCTTCGAGCGCTTGGCAGACGGCATCTACACAGGCAGGCTCGAGTACGGCTTCCTCGGCGGGCGGGGCGTAGTGGTAGCTTGTGCCCTCATCACGCACGGCGGCGTAGGGTACCAGAATGTGCCCGGCGGTGATGGCGTGATCGAGTGCACCGCAGGAGCCGAGCATCAAAAACTTTTTCACGCCGTGAGGGATCATCTCTTCCATGATGCCGCAGGCAGACGGCGCGCCGACGCGCATGCACATCAGCGCAAACGCGGTGCCGTTCGGCGCAGTGCAGCGATAGACCGGTTCTCCACCGTTGCAGTCCTGATATTGTATGATGACTTCACCGTGAAATTCCGCCGCGTATTTCTCCGTAAGCGGGCGGGAGAACACGCCGATGAGTGCCTCCGGCATATTTTCCATCGGGTGATAGAATTCGCTCGGCTCAATGACGGCTGTTTTCTCCGGGTCAAAATCTGTGTGGATCATGGAATTCCCTCCTTCGTTTTCGCAAACGACAAATTTTATCTATTATACCACGGGGGGGCTTTTTGTCAAGCAAAGGCTTAAATTTACCAAAATATTTTATGATTATATTGAAAAGTTGTGCGGGATACGCTATAATAGTTGCAAATACAACTATTGAGAGCTTCTTAGGGGAAAGAGGGCATGTAATTTGAAAAGACTGGCGGTGTATTTAAAACCGTTTTTGCCGCGTATGGGCGTGGGCATCAGCTTTAAGGCGGTCGGTACGCTTGTGGAGCTCGCGATTCCGTGGATTTTGTCGTATATCATTGACGATCTGATCCCGCTGAAAGAAATTCGCCCGGTATGTCTGTGGGGGGGATTGATGATCGTGTGTTCGCTTATTGCGTGGGGCGGCAACATCACGGCGAACCGCATGGCGTCCGCTGTGGCGCGCGACTGCACGCGGCAGATCCGGCACGACCTGTTTCAAAAGATCTCGTATCTTTCGGAAAGCAGGGTGGATGCGTTCACAATTCCGTCGCTTATTTCGCGTATGACGAGCGATACATACGTTTTGCACCAGACGGTCGGCATGATCCAGCGCATCGGCATCCGTGCGCCGCTGCTGCTTTTCGGCGGCATCATCGTATCGCTGACGATGGACCCGATGCTGACGCTCATTATGGTGGCATCCTTACCCATTGTGGGCGTAATTGTGTTTTACGTCTCGCGAAAAGGTGCGAAGCTTTTTAAGATCGTGCAGAAGGCTTCCGATTCCATGCTGCGCGTGGTGCGTGAAAACGCCGTGGGCGTGCGCGTCATCAAGGCGCTTTCCAAATCGGACTATGAGCGTGCGCGGTTTAAAAAGGTGAACGACGACCTCACCGAAAAGGAGCGCACGGCAGAGAGTACCATGGCGCTCATCAACCCGGTGATGAGTCTTTTGCTGAACCTCGGCATTGTGGCGGTCATCACGGTGGGCGCGG
>ERZ894236.1231-NODE-1231-length-20024-cov-9.11813_pt1 | contig 20024 bp, 12 predicted proteins | sample MGYA00380297_ERZ894236 | MGnify/ENA primary metagenome ERZ894236 (study PRJEB32331, sample SAMN06328420) | human gut metagenome | biome: human gut microbiome; feature: stool | host: Homo sapiens | collected 2014-08-04 ... | reverse complement strand
CGTGCAGACCGGCGAGCCGCTGCCGCCCGGAGAAACGCTGACCTTTGCACTTGCGGGCAATCAGAACTGCGGCAAAACGACGCTGTTTAATCAGCTGACGGGCTCTAACCAGCACGTGGGCAACTTTCCGGGCGTGACGGTGGACCGCAAAGACGGTGCGATACGCGGCGTGGAAAACACGCTCGTCACCGACCTGCCGGGCATTTACTCCATGTCACCGTACTCGAGCGAGGAGCTCGTCACGCGGCGTTTCGTTTTGGATGAGCATCCGCGCGGCATCATCAACATTGTGGACGCGACGAACATAGAACGCAATTTGTACCTGACGATGCAGCTGATGGAGCTGGATGTGCCGATGGTGCTGGCGCTCAATATGATGGACGAGGTGCGCCAAAACGGCGGCTCTGTGCGCGTGAACGAGATGGAGGAGATGCTCGGCATCCCCGTGGTGCCGATCTCCGCCGCGAAAAACGAGGGTATTGAGGAGCTTATCGACCACGCCGTGCACGTGGCAAAGTACCGGGAAGCGCCGGGGCGGCAGGACTTCTGCGATGTGAACGACCACAACGGCGCGGTACACCGCTGTTTGCACGGCATTATGAGCCTCATTGAAGACCATGCCCACGATGCGGGCATCCCGGTACGCTTTGCGGCGAGCAAGCTCGCCGAGGGCGATCAGCTTGTTTTGAATCGGCTGAACCTCGACCAGAACGAAAAGGAGACACTGGAGCACATCATCACGCAGATGGAAAAGGAACGCGGGCTCGACCGCGCCGCCGCCATTGCCGACATGCGCTTCAGCTTCATTCAAAAAGTGTGCGGCGCTGCGGTCGTAAAGCCGAAGGAAAGCCGCGAGCACGCAAGAAGCGTGGCGATAGACCGCATTTTGACCGGCAAATACACGGCAATACCGGCGTTTATCGGCATTATGGGTCTTGTATTCTGGCTGACGTTTAACGTCATCGGCGCGTTTTTATCGAATTTACTGGACATGGGCATCGGCGCGCTGACGGATATTGTTGACCGCGGCATGACGGCAGCGAACGTGAACCCTGTGCTGCACTCGCTTGTCATCGATGGTATTTTCACCGGCGTCGGCAGCGTTTTGAGCTTTCTGCCGGTCATTGTGACGCTGTTTTTCTTCCTCTCCATGCTGGAGGACAGCGGATACATGGCGCGCGTGGCGTTTGTGATGGATAAGTTATTGCGCAAAATCGGACTTTCCGGCCGCAGTGTGGTGCCGATGCTCATCGGCTTCGGCTGCACCGTTCCGGGCGTGATGGCGAGCCGCACGCTGCCTTCCGAGCGCGACCGTAAAATGACGATTCTGCTCACGCCGTTTATGAGTTGCTCCGCAAAGCTGCCGATTTACAGCTTTTTTGCGGCGGCGTTTTTCCCGGGCAAGGGTGCACTTGTGATGGTCATTTTGTATTTCACCGGCATTTTGGTCGGGATTTTGATGGCTTTGCTCATGCGCGGCACGATGTTTAAGGGTGAGGCCGTACCGTTTGTGATGGAGCTGCCGAACTACCGCATGCCGGGCGCGAAAAACGTGGCGCAGCTTTTGTGGGAAAAGGCGAAGGACTTTTTACAGCGCGCTTTTACGGTCATTTTTGTTGCGACCATCATCATTTGGTTCCTGCAAACGTTTGACCTGCGCTTTAACATCGTTTCCGATTCCAAAGACAGCATTTTGGCGGTCGTCGCCGGGTGGATTGCACCGATTTTTGCGCCGCTCGGCTTTGGCGACTGGCGCATCTCTACGGCGCTCATCACGGGCTTTATGGCAAAGGAAAGCGTGGTGTCTACCTTGACGGTGCTGTTCGGCTCCTCCACGGCGCTTACAACGCTGCTGACGCCGCTTTCCGCCGTAAGCCTGCTTGTGTTCTGCCTGCTGTACACGCCGTGTGTGGCGGCCATTGCGTCCGTAAAGCGCGAGCTTGGCGGTAAGTGGGCGGCAGGCGTCGTCATCGGTCAGTGCGTCATTGCGTGGCTGATGGCGGGGCTTGTGTACGGCATGGGGTCGCTGTTTATATGATGGATAAGCTGAACATAGGCACGGTTCTTGTGTTCCTTTTGCTCGTCATAGCGGTGTTTTTTGCTGTGCGGGCAATTCAAAAAGGAAAGACCGGCGGCTGCGACGGGGACTGCACCCACTGCGCCGGCTCTTGCGCAAAGCCGGAACAGAAAAACAAAGCATAAAAAGAACAGAGCATAAAAAATCTCCTGCTTCCCGAAAGAGGCAGGAGATTTCGTTATCTTAACTTATTCGTCTTCTTCGGAGACGCCGTGCTCGTGTGCTTCGTCGGCATCCTTGATCTCGCCCACGATGGGGGTGGGGTCAATGCCGCGGCGGCGGTAGTAATCGGAGACCGCAGCCTTAATGGCCTGCTCGGCCAGAACGGAGCAGTGAATCTTGATGGCCGGAAGACCGTCCAGCGCTTCCATGACCGCCTTGTTCGTCAGTTTCAGAGCTTCCGGGATCGTCTTGCCTTTTACAAGATCGGTCGCCATGCTGCTTGTCGCGATGGCCGCGCCGCAGCCGAAGGTCATGAACTTTACGTCCGTGATGACGTCGTTATCGACCTTGATGTACATGCGCATGATGTCACCGCACTTCGGATTGCCGACTTCACCGACACCGTCTGCATCTTTGATTTCGCCAACGTTGTGCGGGTTGGAGAAGTGTTCCATTACTTTTGCACTGTATGCCATATCGTTTCATTTCCTTTCGTACATTCGTACCGGATTATTTTAAAATTAAGAGATCGTGCGGCCGTGGATGATCGCATCCCACAGCGGGCTCATGGCGCGCAGACGGTCGATGATCTTCGGGAGCACTTCGATGATGTAATCGGCGTCGCTCTCGTCGTTCACGTCGCTGAAGCTGAGACGCAGGGAACCATGGGCAACCTCGTGCTTAAGGCCGATGGCAAGCAGCACATGGCTCGGGTCGAGAGAACCGCTGGTGCAGGCGCTGCCGGAAGAAGCGCAGACACCCTTAAGGTCGAGCATCAGCAGCATGGATTCGCCCTCAACGCCTTCGAAGGAGAAGTTCACATTGCCCGGCAGACGATGGTAGCGGTCGCCGTTCAAATGACTGCGGTCAATCTTCGAAAGCTCCGTGATGAGCTTATCCTGCATGCGGCGCAGCTTTGCGTTCTTTTCGTCCATCGTATTGATGGCGTTCTCGAGCGCAACGCTGAGGCCGACAATGCTTGCAACGTTTTCGGTGCCGGCGCGGCGGCCGCGCTCCTGTGCACCGCCATCGATGAGGTTCGGCAGGATGATGCCCTTCTTGATATACAGCACGCCGACGCCCTTCGGGCCGTGGAACTTGTGGCCGCTGAGGGACAGCATGTCAATGTTCTGCTCTTTTACGTTGATCGGCACATTGCCGACAGCCTGTACGGCGTCGGTATGGAACCAAACGCCATGCTTTTTGCAGATTTCACCAATCTCCGGGATGGGCTGGATGGTGCCGATCTCGTTATTGGCATACATGATGGTGACAAGGCCGGTCTTATCGGTGATGGCAGCCTCGAGCTCTTCCGGGACGACGATGCCGTTTTCATGCACGTCGAGGTACGTGACCTCAAAGCCCTCTTTTTCGAGCGCTGCGCAGGTGTGCAGCACCGCGTGGTGCTCAAACTTGCTTGTGATGATGTGGTTTTTGCCCTTTTTCAGCATCTTGTGCGCTGCGCCCTTAATGGCCCAGTTGTCGCTTTCGCTGCCGCAGCTTGTGAAGTAGATCTCATTCGGCTCTGCACCGAGACATTTTGCTACTTTTGCACGTGCTTCCTCAAGCGGCTTTTTTGCAGCCGTGCCGAGCGCATACAGGCTTGACGGGTTGCCGTAGCATTCGGTGTAGTACGGCAGCATAGCCTCAAGCACCGCAGGGGAGACGGCAGTGGTAGCGGCGTTGTCCGCATAGATGATCTTCTTGCCGTTGTTTTCCATAGCTTTATCAGTACCTTTCGGATAGTGTTTTTTGTGAGGGAACAGAAAACGCATTTTGGGTCGATCGGTCGGGATGCGCATATTCTTTCCTCAGCGAGATAAATATACACCAAATTGGTATACTTTTCAATAGGGAAATTCCAGAAAGTCAAAATTTTTCTGAAAAAGCAGGAAATAAAGACTCCGAACGAGAGTTTTCCGTACAAAATGGAAGAAAACGGCGGCCGTTTTTTGAAAACCGGCGCACAGAACACAAAAAATCGGGAGAATATGGGAATAGAACCTCTGCGGTGTGCCCAAACTCCGTACAGAGCGAAACGGCACGCGGCTTGACAGCACGGGGAGAATAGCGTAAAATAGAATTATCTTTTTGTGTGCGGGTATTTTTCGCATGCGTGAACGGCTGACACTTTGCACGTAAACGGTACGTGTAACGGATAATGAAAAAAACGCTGCGGTGTTTTGATTTACATGTGTTGAACGGAAAAAACAGAAGAAAGAAAAGCAGAAGGCGGCGCGGACTTGCGTGCGTTTTATTCTGCTCATGCCGAAAGGCGACACTGCGCAGAGCATCTGTTGGTGCTTTTGTATACCTTATTCTTGCGTGAATTGCGACAGTGCGCCCGTGTTATTTGAAAGGAAGGTCAATTTGGCAGAAAAAAGAATCAGAAAAATGACGAAATTAACGTCGCTCGGCGACGCGCCTGCAAAGCAGCAGGACCAGCCCCTCAGCGGTGCAGGGGAAAGCTTCATCGGCAAGATTTCCGGCCCCATCGAAAAGCCGGTGAGACGCCAGAAAACGCGCAGAACGGAAAACGCGCAGGTAAAAGAAGAAGCGGCACAGCAAACCGTGAGCGAAACAAAAGAAACGAAGCCGAAGCGCACGCGTACCGCGCAAAACACGGACGCACACAAAAAGACGACGAAAACGGTAAAATCGGCCCCAAACGGTGAAAAAGCACCCGCTAAGACAACAAAAAGCACGCAGACGAAAAATAACAAGGGCAGGGGCAGGCGCACAAAGCAGAAGCCCTCTGTGCGCGCGTATTTCCTCGGCGGCTTAAATGAGATCGGCAAGAACTTCACGCTGTTTGAGTGCGAAAACGACATGGTTATCGTGGACTGCGGCCTTGCCTTCCCGGATGAAGAAATGCCCGGCATCGACGCGGTTATTCCGGATTTCACATTTGTTGAGAAAAACAAGGACCGCATCCGCGGTATTGTCATCACGCACGGTCATGAGGACCACATCGGTTCCCTGCCGTATTTGCTCAAAAAGATCAATGTGCCGGTGTATGGCACGGCGCTGACGGTGGCGCTGATTGCGAATAAGCTCAAGGAGCACAACCTCGGCTATGTGAAGCTGAACGTCACAACGGCGGGCTCGCACATTCAGCTCGGCTGCTTCGACGTGGAGCTTATCCACGTAAACCACTCCATTTCCGACGCTGTGGGTCTTGCGCTGCACACCCCTGCGGGCGTCATTGTCCACACGGGCGACTTTAAGATCGATTTCACCCCCACGCAGGGCGGCATGATCGACCTTGCGCGCTTTGCGCAGCTCGGTCAGGAGGGCGTTTTGCTGCTGATGGCGGACTCTACGAACGCAGAGCGCCCCGGCTACACACAGACGGAGCAGAAGGTGAACGCGACGTTTGATGCACTCTTTGCCCGCGCGGAAGCGAATAAAAAGCGACTCATCATCGCGACGTTTGCGTCGAACATCAGCCGCGTGCAGCAGATTATCAACTGCGCGGAAAAGTACGGAAGAAAAGTGGCGCTTTCCGGCAGAAGCATGGTGAACGTCATGTCCATTGCGAGCGAGCTCGGTTATCTCAAAGTGCCGGACGGTCTGCTCATCGACCTCAACATGATCTCCCGTTACACGAAGGAGCAGATTGTGCTCATCACGACGGGCAGCCAAGGCGAGCCGATGTCTGCACTTACCCGCATGGCGTTTGCCGACCACTGTCAGGTCGCGGTCGGTGAGGACGACATGATCATCATTTCCGCGCGCCCCATTCCGGGCAACGAAAAGATGGTCGGCACCGTTGTAGACGAGCTTTTGAAGCGCGGCTGCGATGTGGTGTACGAATCCATGTACGAGGTGCACGTTTCCGGCCACGCGTGTCAGGAAGAGCTGAAGCTTATTCAGGCGCTGACGAAGCCGAAGTACTTCATCCCGGTGCACGGCGAGCAGAAGCACCTGCGCAAGCATGCGGGCGTGGCCGTCAGCATGGGCATGCCGCCGGAGAACATTTTCATCGGCGATGTCGGCAGCGTGGTGGAGATTCATGAAGACTACATGAAACAGCTGCCCGATGTACAGGCGGGCGCGGTTATGGTGGACGGCCTCGGCGTGGGCGACGTCGGCAGCATTGTGCTGCGTGACAGAAAGCACCTTGCGGAGGATGGTCTCATCATTGCGGTGTGCACGATTGAGGCAGGCTCCGGCAGAGTTGTTTCCGGTCCGGATATCGTATCCCGTGGATTTGTGTATGTGCGCGAGAGCGAGGCGCTGATGGACGAGGCGAGACGGCTTGTCAACAGCACGATTGAGCAGTGCGCGGACGAAAACGTGCGCGAGTGGAGCGCCATTAAGCTGCGCGTGCGCGACAACCTTTCCAGACTGTTATATAACCGCACAAAGCGCAGCCCGATGATCCTGCCGATCATCATGGAAGTTTAAATTCAGTTTAAGTTAGATTAGTTTCTTGGGGGTTCCCCTCAGAAGGAGAGACGGGAAATGAACAAGCGACGCATCTGGGCGACCTCGCCGGTCTATTATGTTATGGCAGCGGTCATGTTCATTATGGCGTGCTTCAGCTATACGCAGAATAAGATTCTGTTTGCGGTGGAGATCACGGTTTCCGGCCTGTGTTTGGCAGCGGTTATCATGACTGACCTGCATTACCGCGTGCATGTGTACACGGCGCTCAGAGCTGCGAGAAAGGTGCTTTCCGCCGATGAACAGCGCAACCTCGGGCAGTTTGCGCTGCCCCTTGCGGTGCTGGGCTCGGCAGGCGACATCGTCTGGACGAACGAGCGCTTTCAGGAGTTATTCACCGAAAACGGCGAAGGCTGCGGCGATAACATTGCGGCGTACATTTACCCGAAGACTTTGCGTCAGATTTTATCCGAAAACGGAACCTCCGTTTCCTACGGCGACCGCGAGTTCACGGCCTACGGCCTGCGCACCGAAAGCGGCAGTGTGCTTTACTTTGTGGACGACACGTATTATAAGCAGATTCAGCGCGACTACCGCGAAAAGCGCACGGTCATTGCGGTCATCTCGTTTGATAACCGCGAGGAGCTGACGCGCGATGCCTCCGGCAGTGAGGATTCCCGCATCACGTCCGAGGTGGAATCCGTCCTGCGCAGCTGGGCGATCGACACCATGGAGGGCTTTCTGCGCCGCATGACGAACGGGCGTTATATGCTCATCACGGACGACCAGCACATTGAAGAAGCCAAAACGAAGCGCTTTGCCGTTTTGGACAGCGTGCGCGCCGTGAAGGGTGAGAATAACATGTCTGCCACGATCTCCATCGGCATCGGCCGCGCGGGCGTAACGGCGACGGAAAGCGAACTGCATGCCCGTCAGGCACTGGAAATGGCGCTCGGCCGCGGCGGCGACCAGGTGGCTATCTACCAGCAGGACGGTACATACGAGTTCTTCGGCGGCCTCTCCAAGGGTGTTGAAAAGCGCGACAAGGTGCGCACGCGCGTTATTGCCGCGACGCTTTCCGACCACATTAAATCGAGCGACCATATTTTCATCATGGGGCACACGAACTCCGACCTTGACGCCGTGGGCGCGGCGGTCGGCATATGGGCGGCTGTGACGAAAGGCCTTGACCGCCGTGCAAGCATTGTGATCGACAAGGGCCGCTCTATGGCGACGACGCTTATCAACGCGTTTGAGCACCAGCCGGAGTATGAAAACATGTTCATCACCCCGCAGGAGGCGCTCGACCGCTGCACGCAGCGCTCGCTTCTCATTGTGGTGGACACACATTCCACCTCGTTTGTGGAGAGCCAAGAAGTTTTAAAGGCCATTCCGCGCGTGGTCGTCATCGACCACCACCGCATGATGGTGACGCACATTGAAAACGCGATCATCTTTTACCATGAGCCGTACGCCAGCTCGGCTTCCGAAATGGTGGCGGAGCTCGTGCAGTATATCAACAGCTCCGCGCTCAATAAAAAAGAAGCGACGGCGCTGCTTTCTGGCATTATGCTGGACACAAAAAACTTCGTTTTGAAGACGGGCGTGCGCACATTTGAAGCTTCCGCCTATTTAAAGCGCCGCGGCGCCGACACGGTGGAAGTGAAGAAGATGTTTGCAAATTCGCTCGATACCTATAAAGAGCGCTCTCAGCTTGTGGCAGGTGCAGAGGTTTACAAGGGCTGCGCCATTGCGTGCTCCAACTGGGAATTCCCGAATGTGCGCATTGCGGCGGCGCAGGCGGCGGACGAGCTGCTGTCCATTCAGGGCGTGCGCGCGTCGTTCGTCATTTTCCGCGTGGGCAATGAGATTGCCATTTCGGCACGAAGCCTCGGCGACGTGAACGTGCAGATTTTGCTGGAGGAATTCGGCGGCGGCGGTCACCTCAACATGGCGGGCGCGCAGATTAAAAACAGTACCACGAACGATGTGCGCAAGGCACTCATCCGCGTGCTGGACGAAAAGCTTTCCGAAGCGACGAAAAAGAATAACTAATGCGGCAAAGCGGCGCGAAGCCGTTTGACTGCTTTAGCGATAGATTTAAACGATAGGAGATACGACCATGAAAGTTGTACTTTTAGCAGATGTAAAAGGTGTAGGCAAAAAAGGCGAGCTCATCAATGCAGCAGAAGGCTACGCACGCAATTTCCTGCTGCCGCGCAAGCTTGCAAAGGAAGCGAACGCACAGGTGATGAACGAGCTGAAAAACGCCGAGGCCTCCAAGGCATATAAAGTGAAAACCGAGACCGAAGAAGCGCAGCGTATTGCGGAAGCTTTGAAGGACAAGACCGTCCGTATCACCGCAAAGGCGGGCCAGGGCGGCAGACTGTTCGGCTCCGTCACCGCAAAGGAGATTGCGCAGGAGATTAAAAAGCAGTACGGCTTCGACATCGACAAGCGCAAGATCCACCTCGACACCGACATCAAGGCGTTCGGCGGCTATCACATTGAGGTGAAGCTCTATAACGGCATCACCGCGAAGCTGGCGGTATCGGTGACCGAAGCACAGTAAAAGCCTGATTTCCTTGATGCGCAGCATTAAATTTTGCAATGACTAAAAGTCGTTTACGATTAGAAAATCGTTTTCACTTTGAAGTAATTTCACTCAAAAAAGGGTGGTAAAAATGCCGGAAGATAATTTTCAACTGAATACGCCGGCACTGCCCGGAACGGTGATGCCGTTCAGCGCAGAGGCCGAGCAGGCAGTGCTGGGCGCGGTGTTGCTGGAGCCCGACTGTCTCTCGACCGTGGCGGAAATGCTGCCGCGCGCGGACTATTTTTATCAGGTCAATAACCGCACGATTTACAGCGCGATGCTCGATATGTTCACGGCAGGCCAGCCGGTGGACCTCGTCACGCTGCTGGAGCACCTGCGCGAAGAGGAAAACTTCGATGAAGGCAGCGGAAAGGTGTATCTGATGCAGCTTGCGCAGCTTGTGCCGAGCGTCTCGAATGTGGAGCGTTACTGCACCATTGTGCGTGACCGCTACGATTTGCGTATGCTCATTCAGGCGGCGCGCGGCATTTTGGATGACGCCATGGAGGACACCGGCGAAACCTCGCTCCTCTTGGATTCCGCCGAGCAGCGCATTTTTGACATCCGCCAGGGCAAGGCGTTAAAGGGTCTTGAGCGCCTGAACGAAGTGCTGTTTGAGACGTTTGAACGCCTTGACCGCTTGAATTCGCCGGACAAAGACCTGTACCGCGGCATCCCTACGGGTATCCGTGAACTGGATAACACGATCACGGGCCTGAACCGCTCCGACCTTGTCATCATCGGCGCACGACCCGGCATGGGCAAAACGAGCTTTGCGCTGAACATTGCGCGCCATGCCGCCATCACGGCGGGCAAGCGCGTGGCGTTTTTCTCGCTGGAAATGAGCAAGGAGCAGCTCGCTTCCCGTATCATTTCCACGGAGGCACTTGTCGGCGGCACAAAGCTGCGCACGGGCGACTTGACGGAGGGCGAATGGACGCGCCTTGTGGAGGCGGGCGATATTCTCTCTAAGGCTGATTTGTACCTCGATGATTCCCCGGGCATTACGGTGCCGGAGATGAAAGCAAAAGTGCGTCGTTTAAAAAATGTTGATCTTGTCATCATCGACTACTTACAGCTGATGAACAGTGCAAAGCGCATTGATAACCGCGTGCAGGAAATTTCCGAGATCACGCGAAGCCTCAAGATCATGGCGAAAGAGTTGAATATCCCGGTTGTGACATTGGCGCAGCTTGCCCGTGCGGGTGAAAAACGGCAGGAGCACCGCCCGGTACTTTCTGACCTTCGAGATTCCGGCTCCATCGAGCAGGACGCCGACATCGTGCTGTTCCTGTACCGAGACGCATACTATGCGAACGAATCGGCTTCGCCCGAAGACGTGGACAAAAACAAGGCCGAGGTCATCGTGGCGAAAAACCGTCACGGCGATCTGCGCAGTGTGCCGCTGCACTGGCAGGGTGAGTTCATGCGCTTTACATCGCAGGAAGTTGTGCGTCATGAAAGCTGAGGACATCCTCGCCCGCGTGCGGTATGATCTGCCGGAGACGGGAAAAATTGTCGTGGGGCTTTCCGGTGGGGCGGATTCCGTGCTGCTGACGTATTTGCTTGTACAGAAGTACGGCGCGGAGCGTTTGCTTGCGGTGCATGTGCACCATGGCATTCGTGGGGCGGAAGCCGACCGCGACGCGGAATTTGTGCAGGACTACTGTAAAGCACTTAAACTTCACTGCAAAGTGATCTATAAGGATATTCCCACGCTTGCGGCCGTAAGCGGCGAGGGCGTGGAGGAATGCGCGCGGCGCGTGCGCTACGCGTGCTTTGCGGAGGAAGCAGGGGAAAACGGGTGCATCGCCACGGCGCACAACGCCGACGATAATGCCGAAACGCTGCTTTTGAACCTGACGCGCGGCATGGGGCCGCATGGTGCAGGGGGCATTCCGCCGCGGCGCGGCAGAATTTATCGCCCGATTTTGAATATTTCCCGCGCAGAGGTGGAATATCTCTGTAAAGTATATCAACTTGACTACGTGACGGACTCCACGAATTTGACGGTGGACTACACGCGCAATAAGCTGCGCCACAGCGTGCTGCCGGTGCTGAAGGACGTAAACCCGCAGATGACGCAGGCGACGTCCCGCTTTGCGGAGAGTATGCGGTTGCAGAATGAATTTGTGTTTGCGTGCGCGAATGAACTGCTCTGTAAAGCGAAAATGCCTTACGGGTATGACTTGAAAGCTTTGCGGAGCGCACACGAGGCGGTGCTGCGCGCGGCACTGGAACTGCTGTTATCGTCTTACGGGCGGCTTTCTTATGAGCACATCTGCAGGGCGGCGAGCTGCGTTTTCATGGGCGGCAGCCTCTCTTTGCCGGGGGACATTGTGCTGGAGGCGAAGCAGGACGCGCTCACGGTACGAAAAAACCGGGAGATAAAAGACCGGAATGTGTTTTCTGTTCTGCTAAGAGCGGGCGAAAACGTGCTTCCGAACGGGAAAACGCTGTTTGTGAAGAAAAAAATTCCCGAAAAAGAAGAAATCAACCGGAAAGTTCATAATTTGTTATTCCAAAACTTTTCGGATTGTGATAAAATTACGAATGTTCCGAGAGTACGGACGCGGCGCGCGGGCGATGTTTTCAGACCCGCAGGGCGCGGCGTGACGAAATCGGTCAAAAAAATCCTGAATGAACTGCGCATTCCGGCGGCGACGCGCGACCGTTTGCTGCTGCTTGAAAAAGACGGTGAGATCATCTGGATCGAAGCGGTCGGCGCGGCGGAGGGCTATGCGGCAAAGCCGAATTTCCCGGCACTGGAGCTTACGGTGACGGACACGGCAGGCATAACCCGCATATAAAGCGGAAAGAATTTTGAGGAAAGGGTCATCCGAATGGAAAACACAATGTTAAACGATATCAAGGAAGTTTTGTACAGCGAAGCGTACATCGACAGCATGGTCAAGCGCGTGGGCGCGGAAATTTCCCGCGATTACGCCGATAAAAACCTGCTACTTGTCAGCGTTTTGAAGGGTTCTGTCGTCTTTATGGCAGACCTTATGCGCGCCATTACGATTCCGGCCCGCATCGATTTCATGTGCGTTTCGAGCTACGGCTCCGGCACGAAGACCTCCGGCGTTGTCAAGATCATCAAGGACCTCGACATCAACCTGAAGGGCTATGATATCGTGATTGTTGAGGATATTCTCGACAGTGGCAAGACGCTGCACTACCTTGTAAACCTTTTGAAAAGCCGCGAGCCGAACAGCATTGAGATCTGCACGCTGTTCGATAAGCCGGAGCGCCGCGAGGTGGAGGTCTACGCAAAATACAAGGGCTGCGATATTCCCGATGCGTTCATCGTGGGCTACGGTCTCGATTTTGATGAGAAGTACAGAAACCTGCCGTTTGTCGGCGTTTTGAAACCTGAAGTCTACGGTGAAGTCTAAGCTTCCGTTTTGATAAAAAAGTTTCTGTTTCTATTTAAGGATACACTTTGTATCCAATTTGATTTCCGGGAGGTCGGAACTTGAACAGCAACAACAAAAAAATCATTCGCAATCTTTTGATCTACCTCGGCATTCCGATTTTGCTCGTCGTGCTGCTTTTGCTTCTGTTTGACCGCGGGGCAGACCAGACGGGGCTGAAATACTCCGATGTGCTGTCTTACTTTGAAGACGGCAAGGTGAGCGCATACTCGCTGAACCTGGGCACGGGCGAGATGAAGCTGACCGTGACAGAGGACAGCAGCAAAAAGGAATCCGTTGTGCGCTACACGGTACCGAACGTGAACCTGTTCTACAACGACGTTTCGGACTACATCAAGTCGTATAACGAGGAACATCCGAATAACCGCATGACGCAGGATGTCATCCGCCCGGCGGAGACGAGCTGGCTTGTCAGCCTCATTCCGACGTTGCTGATGATCGCGCTGCTTGTGGCGTTCTGGGTATTCATGATGAAGCGCATGGGCGGCGGCGGAGCCGGAAACCAGATGAATTTCGGCAAAGCGAAAGTCAAGCAAATAAACGACGAAAAGCGCCGCACGACGTTTGCGGACGTGGCGGGCGCGGACGAAGAAAAGGAAGAGCTGCGCGAAATTGTGGAGTTCTTAAAACGTCCGAATAAGTATAACGAGCTCGGTGCGCGCATTCCGAAGGGCGTGCTGCTCGTTGGCCCTCCGGGCACCGGTAAAACGCTTTTGGCGCGCGCCGTTGCAGGCGAGGCCGGCGTGCCGTTCTTCTCCATTTCGGGTTCCGACTTCGTGGAGATGTTCGTCGGCGTCGGTGCATCGCGTGTGCGTGACCTGTTCGACAAAGCCAAGAAAAACCACCCGTGCATCATCTTCATCGATGAAATCGATGCCGTGGGCCGCCAGCGCGGCGCGGGTCTCGGCGGCGGCCACGACGAACGTGAGCAGACGCTGAACCAGCTGCTCGTTGAGATGGACGGCTTCGGCGCGAACGAGGGTGTCATCATGATTGCGGCAACGAACCGCCCGGATATTCTGGATCCGGCTTTGATGCGTCCCGGCCGTTTCGACCGCCAGGTGATGGTGGGCTACCCGGATGTGCGCGGCAGAGAGGATATTCTGCGCGTACACGCAAAGGGCAAGCCGCTTGCACCGGATGTGGACCTTTCCACTATTGCAAAATCCACCGCCGGCTTTACCGGTGCAGACCTTGAGAACCTCTTAAACGAAGCGGCGCTGCTTGCGGCCCGCAAGGACCACAAGTCCATCACGATGGAGGAAATCGAGGAAGCGACGATCAAGGTCGTTGTCGGCACCGAAAAGAAGAGCCGCGTGATGACAAACAAAGAGAAGAAGCTGACCGCGTACCACGAGGCAGGACACGCCATTGCGACGTACTTCTGCGATTCGCAGGACCCGGTGCACCAGATTTCCATCATCCCGCGCGGCATGGCAGGCGGCTACACGATGCACCTGCCGACGGAGGATAAGTCCTACCAGAGCCGCAACGAGATGCGCGAGGAGCTCATCGTGCTGCTGGGCGGCCGTGTGGCGGAAGCCTTGGTGCTTGACGATATTTCCACGGGCGCATCGAACGACATTGAGCGCGCCACGAAGATCGTCCGCGCGATGGTCACAAAGTACGGCATGAGCGACCGTCTTGGTCCGATTACGTACGGTGCGGACAGCAGCAATCCGTTCCTCGGCAAGGAGATGGGTCATGTCTCGAACTATTCCGAGGAGACCGCCGCGGAGATTGACGAGGAGATTAAGTCCATCATCTGCGACGCGTACGATAAGACGAAGAAGGTGCTCTCCGAACACATTGACCTGCTGCACCGTTTGGCGGGTGTGCTGTTTGAGCGCGAAAAGCTGGACGCCGACGAGTTCCTTGACGTGATGAACGGCAAGCTGCTGCCGAGCGCACAGACTGCCGCTGCGGGCATCATCCCGGCAGAAGCGGCAGCGCCGGAAATGACAGAGCTGCCGACCGAAGCGCAGACGGAACCGGAAGCGAACACGAACGAATAATTTTTTGACGAAAGGGAATGTGCTCATTTGCATTCCCTTTACGTTTGTTTATGGGCAATCCCGTGCGGGTATTATTTTGCCCGCTTGAGGAAAGGAACATGGTGAATGGCTAAAAAGCAAACCTACGGCAACGACAGCATCAAAAGCCTGAAGGGCGCGGACCGTGTGCGTCTGCGTCCGGCGGTCATATTCGGCTCAGACGGTCTCGACGGCTGCGAGCACGCGATTTTCGAGATCCTCTCGAACTCCATTGATGAGGCGCGCCAGGGCTACGGCAAGGAGATCACCGTCACGCGCTATGCCGACCATTCCGTTGAGGTGGAAGACCACGGCCGCGGCATCCCGGTGGATTACAACAAGCGTGAGGAGCGCTACAACTGGGAGCTTGTGTTCTGCGAGATGTATGCGGGCGGCAAGTATAACAACAATGACGGCGGCAACTACGATTACGCGCTGGGCCTGAATGGTCTCGGTCTGTGCGCCACGCAGTATGCTTCCGAATACATGGACGCGGATATTCGCTACGACGGCTTCCGCTATACGCTGCACTTTGAGCACGGTGAGAACGTAGGCGGACTCAATAAGGAGCCTTACGGCAAAAAGGCCACGGGCTCGCGCATCCGCTGGAAGCCGGATATCAAGGTGTTTACGGACATTGACGTGCCGGCGGACTATTACACGGACATCATCAAGCGGCAGGCCATCGTCAACGCGGGCGTGAAGTTTATTTTCAAAAATGAAGTTTCGCCGCGCAAATTCGAGACGACGGAATTCTGCTACGAAAACGGCATTTTAGATCATGTGCGCGAGCTGGTGGGCGAAGATGCGCTGACCTCCGTGCAGTTCTGGCAGTCCGAAAAGCGCGTGCGCGACCGCGAAGACCTGCCGCTTTACAATGTGAAGATCAACGCCGCGGTAGCATTTTCCAACCGCGTGCATTTGACGGAATACTACCACAACTCGAGCTGGCTGGAATACGGCGGCGCGCCGGACAAGGCCGTGCAGAACGCGTTCGTGTACCAGATCGACGCGTATTTGAAGCAGAACGGCAAGTATAATAAATCCGAAAGCAAAATTAAATTTCAGGACGTGGAGGATTGCCTTGTTATCGTCATGTCCTCGTTCTCCACGATGACCTCCTATGAGAACCAGACAAAGAAGGCCATCAACAACAAGGGTATTCAGGAAGCGATGGTGGAGATGCTCCGCCATAATCTCGAAATTTATTTCATCGAAAACCCCATTGAGGCGGAGAAAATCGGCGCACAGGTGCTTATCAACAAGCGCTCCCGCGAGGACGCCGAAAAAACGCGCCTCAACTTAAAGGGCAAGCTGACGGCCAAAATGGATATCACGGGGCGCGTGGCGAAGTTTGTGGACTGCCGCAGCAAGGATGTTTCCGAGCGTGAGATTTTTATCGTGGAGGGCGATTCCGCTCTCGGTGCGGTCAAGCAGGCGCGCGACCCGAACTATCAGGCCGTGATGCCGATCCGCGGCAAAATTCTGAACTGCCTGAAAGCGGATTACGACAAGATTTTCAAAAGTGAGATCATCACCGACCTCATTAAGGTGCTCGGCTGCGGCGTGCAGGTAAAGTCGAAGGCGAACAAGTCCATTGCGTCGTTCGACATCAACGCGCTGCGCTGGAGCAAGATCATCCTGTGCACCGATGCCGACGTGGACGGCTTCCAGATCCGCACGCTGCTGCTGACGATGCTGTACCGTTTGACGCCGCAGCTCATCGAAGAGCACAAGGTGTTCATTGCGGAATCGCCGCTTTATGAAATTACGGCGAAGGACAAGACGTATTTTGCGTACAACGAGCGCGAAAAGGACGAGTTTTTGACGCAGCTTGAGGGCCAGAAGTTTACAATTCAGCGCTCGAAAGGTCTGGGTGAAAACGACCCGGACATGATGAACCTGACGACGATGAACCCGAAAACGCGCAGGCTGATTCAGGTGAAGCCCGGCGATGCCGAAATGACGGCGCAGATGTTTGATATCCTGCTGGGCGATAATCTTACGGGCCGTAAGGACTACATTGCGACCCACGGCAGCGAGTACCTTGATGACCTCGATATTTCTTAAAGCTCTGACGAAAGGAAGCGTAAAGCATGGCAAGAAAAAAACAGCCGAAAAGAGAAAATACGCCGAAGATGCAGGGCTTTATTGCGGGCGCGGGTGAAATTCAGGCGCAGGACATCAACGACACGCTGCGGCAGAACTACATGCCGTATGCGATGAGCGTTATTATGTCCCGTGCCATCCCGGAGATCGACGGCTTTAAGCCCTCGCACAGAAAGCTTCTCTATACGATGTACAAAATGAACCTGCTCGGCTCGGCGCGCACGAAAAGCGCGAACATCGTCGGTCAGACAATGAAGCTGAACCCGCATGGCGACAGTGCGATTTACAACACGATGGTGCGTCTTTCCCGCGGCTACGAGGCGCTTTTGCACCCGTATGTGGACTCTAAGGGCAACTTCGGTAAGTTTTATTCCCGTGACATGGCGTGGGCGGCTTCCCGTTACACGGAAGCGCGCCTTGACCCCATCTGCCGCGAGCTGTTCCGCGATATCGACAAGGACACCGTGGATTTTGTCGACAATTACGACAGTACGATGAAAGAGCCAACGCTGCTGCCGGCGGCGTTCCCCTCGGTGCTCGTCAACGCAAACACGGGCATTGCGGTCGGCATGGCGTCGTCCATTTGCCCGTTTAACCTCGCCGAAGTGTGCACCACGGCGGCAGAGCTCATCCGTGACCCGAAGCATGACATTTTTACGACGATGCAGGCGCCGGACTTCCCGGGCGGCGGGCAGATCATTTTCGACCGCGCGGCGATGGAGCAGATCTACAAAACAGGCCGCGGCAGCATCAAGGTGCGCTCGCGCTACACGTATGATAAATCCGCAAACTGCATCGATATTACCCAGATCCCGCCGACGACGACCATTGAAGTCATTGTGGAAAAGGTCATCGACCTTGTGAAGCAGGGCAAGGTGAAGGAAATCACCGACATTCGAGACGAGACGGGTCTGGACGGACTTAAGATCACGATTGACTTGAAGCGCGGCGCAGACCCCGATAAGCTGATGCAGCGGTTGTTCCGCATGACGACGCTGGAGGACAGCTTCTCCTGCAATTTTAACGTGCTTATCGCGGGCGTTCCGCGTGTGCTGGGTGTGCGTGAGCTCTTTGAGGAGTGGACGGCGTTCAGAATGGAATGCGTCCGCCGCAGAACGCACTACGACCTCACGAAGAAGAAAGAGAAGCTGCATCTGCTCTACGGCCTCAAGGCAATCTTACTCGACATCGATAAAGCCGTGCGCATTGTGCGTGAGACCGAGGAAGAAAGCGAAGTTGTGCCGAACCTCATGATCGGCTTTGGCATCGACGAAATTCAGGCCGAATATGTAGCGGAAATCCGTTTGCGCCATTTAAACCGCGAGTTCATCTTAAAGCGCACCGAAGAGGTGAACAGCTTAGAGGAAGAAATTCGTGACCTTGAGGCAATTTTGGCCTCAAAAACGCGCATTAAGACGATTATTGTGCGCGAGCTGAATGAAATCGCGCAGAAGTACGGCCAGCCGCGCCGCAGCCATATTTTGTACGCGGAGGAAATTGCCGAAGAAGAGCCGGTGGAGACTGTGCCGGATTACCCGGTGAACCTGTTTTTCACGAAAGAAGGCTACTTTAAGAAGATTACCCCGCTTTCCCTGCGTATGGGCGGCGACCAGAAATTAAAAGATGGAGACGAGATCGCTCAACAGATGGAATCGACAAACGCGGCAGAGCTTTTGTTCTTCTCCGACAAAGCGCAGGTCTACAAGCTGAAAGCGGCGGATTTTGCCGACACCAAAGCGAGCGTGATGGGCGAATATGTGCCTGCGCGCGTGCAGATGGACGAGGGCGAAAGCGCTGCGTACATGGCTGTAACGACCGACTTTAAGGGCTATATGCTGTTTGTTTTCGATAACGGCAAGGTCGCCAAGGTGGAGCTTTCCGCGTACTACACGAAGACGAACCGCAGAAAGCTCATTAACGCGTATTCCGACAAGGCCCCGCTTGCGGCGGCGCTGCAAATCTTGGAAGACTGCGATGTGTTGCTGACGTCCTCAAGCGGCAGACGACTGCTCATGAACACGGCGCTCATCGCCCCGAAGTCGACAAAGAGCACGCAGGGCGTGGCGGTGATGAACCTGAAAAAAGGCCAACGCATTACGGACGCGCATATCTACCAAGAAGACGAGCTGCAGAACCCGTCGCGGTACAGAAAGAAGATTCCGGCGCTCGGCGCACTGCCGAACGGAGAGGAGGGCGGCGAGCAGATCTCGCTGTAAAAAATCAGCCCTCCGGCAAGACCGTTTGGCGTTCCGTTTGTGCAGGCGTGCGGCCTGCGCGGCGGAGCGTTCAGTCCTACTGAAGGGCGGGCAGCATACAGTCCGCACCATGGACTGCGCCGCCCGCCCGGGAAAGACCCCGCTCGTGTGACGCGAAAGTGCGGTTTTGCCGCACGGTCCGTTTTGGCACGCACAAACGCCTGACTGTGACTGCCTTGGTATCAGTATGGACGTAGGACGGCGGAATATGCAGGAAAAAAGCAAAAAATCCTGTTGCAAAATCCCGCTTTGTATGGTATCATAATTAAGCTACAAATAAAATTAGCGTTAAGTCTCTTGAAGAGGAGGTAAAATATATGGGTGCTGTTGAAATTACTTTCGGTATCGTTCTGCTTCTTTTCGCACTGGCGATCATCGTTGTCGTACTGTTGCAGGAAGGCCATCAGCAGAGCCTCGGCGCGATTACCGGCGGCGCGGATACGTTCCTTTCCAAGAATAAGGCGCGTTCCATGGATGCGTTCCTTGCTCGTTGGACAAAGTTCATTGCGATTGGCTTCTTTGTGCTGGTCCTTGTGATCAACATCATTATGTATTTCACAAAGTAAGTAAATACTTGCGGAAATGCGCCTCGCTTTTCGATGGGTCTCCATTCGGAATGCGGGGCTTTTGTTTTTATAAATCAAGCTTTAGGAGGGAATATCATGTTTGAAGAGATTGAACGCCTCACCCGCGCGCTGTGCGCAGAGCACGGTACATCCGGCTGTGAGGGCGACGTGTTCAAAGTTGCGAAAAAGGAGCTCGGCTTCTGCAAAGAGGTGTGTGAGAACGAGCTTGGCGGCGTTGTGGGCATTTTCGGCGATTTGAGTTCTAAGCGCCGCATTTTGCTGGACGCGCACATTGACCAGATCGGTATGATCGTGACGGACATTGACGAAAACGGCTTTCTGCATGTGACGAATGTGGGCGGTGTAGACCGCCGCACGCTGCCGGGCAGCCCCGTTACCG
>ERZ894236.1229-NODE-1229-length-20047-cov-57.869_pt1 | contig 20047 bp, 29 predicted proteins | sample MGYA00380297_ERZ894236 | MGnify/ENA primary metagenome ERZ894236 (study PRJEB32331, sample SAMN06328420) | human gut metagenome | biome: human gut microbiome; feature: stool | host: Homo sapiens | collected 2014-08-04 ... | reverse complement strand
TACTTCCCCTGTGAGCGCTGATGCGCATAAACTGCGCATGGAAATACGACTTTTTATTTTTTACAGCTGCATGCAGCTGCCACCTGAATCTGTCAGCTAAGTTCATAATTCTTTAAAAAAACTTGAAAAAGTTTCAAGGGGGAAGTCTGCGCTTTTTTGGCTACCCGGAAGGTTATGTTTCACAGTAAAACCTGCATCGTCCATGATCACAATGGGAGCCTGCACCGAATAAGAGCCCTCTCCTTTAGTTACCGAACTGCCTGCTACTGCACCCAGGCCGCCCAACGCATTCACTTCATCACTGATATCCGTTTCTGGAATAGTACATACTGACTCGGCCTTTTGATACGCAATACAGCTCTGAACTCCTTGCAGCTCCTTGATTTCTTCCGTTTTCTCTATGCTCTCTATCCCTGTGTCTTTTACCGTTACCATCACATCCCATGCGTCCTGATACCGTTCAAAGTAGGTATGGTTTGTGCTGATGCCAGAAAGTGTAAAAAAACACAGCATGACAGTAAAACCTAAAAATGAAAGTGTTAATGAAAGAGTAGATGTCCGAAGTGCTTTCTTCTGTGCTTTCAGTGCATTTCCAGCCAACTCGCCTTCCATTCCAAACAGCAATGACAGAATACGGGAATGCTTCTTCTTTTTCAACTGTAGTTCCCCTGTATTCCGTATTGCTTCAAGCGGTGTCAGTTTGCTTAACTTCCTCGCTGGCAGCCATGCTGAAATAAACACTGTCAGAACGGATACCAGAATGGTAGCCGCAAATACCAGCGGATGATACTGGAAAACGGCTTCATGCCGTCCGCTCACGTCTGCCGCTAATGCATTGATTAGCTGTATCATTCCAAAACTAAGACCAATCCCAATGACACTTCCAAGCAAAATCGGCCCTACACAAAGCACCGCTGCCTCCTGCATCAGACAGGTGCGGATCTGTCCTGGTGTGGCCCCAATACTGGAAAAAATCCCGAACTGGTGAACCCTTGCATTCATGGACACCGCAAAGGAATTATGGATAATCAGGATCAGAGAAAATGATACAACAATCAATAAAACCAGATAAAATGCCATCAGAAGCGGCGGTTCTTCATCCTGCGGATCGTGGATCATATACTTGGATAAAAGTAGCTCATGATAAGAGGCTGCAGTTGTATCGAAACCAAGTTTCTCTGTAATGAGCGGCATATCCTGATAAATGGTTCTGGTATTTTGAAAGTACAAATCAACCGCAATTTCCGGTCCTTCCGATATTTCCTCATTGACCACAGCTTTTTCCACATTTGCGAAATTTTGTATCATGGTCAAATCATTTTCATCCAGTTCTCCTATTATACGCCCCTGCCAGTCCCCTTCTTCTAAGATAACCCGTTCAACCTCATAATTCCAAAGATTAAAAAACAGGCTGCACAGTAAAGATAAAAACAATGCAGAAATAAACGCCGCCACCATAATAGATACACTGGAAGCACGGTTATTTTTAATAAAACTTGCTGAGTAATCCTTCCACATTTTATTTACCCCCGTTTCCCCTGAAGGATACCTTTATGCCATTCGGCAGAGCCGCGGAAATGATCGCTGATGACACGCCCATCCTCTATCGTTACAATACGGTCTGCTTCCAGTGCAATCTTTTCATCATGAGTAATCAGCAAAATTGTCTGGTTTAAATTGCGGTTAGACAATTTCAGCATATCAATGATTTCCTTTGAATTTTTCTGGTCCAGGTTTCCGGTTGGCTCATCTGCCAATAAAAGGGCTGGACGGTAAATCAGAGACCTTGCTATGGCTGCCCTCTGCTGCTGTCCGCCGGATAACTGGTTAGGGAGACTTTCCAGCTTGTCTGTAATACCCAATGTACTTACTACCTGCTCAAAATACTCCTGATTCGGTTTTCTCTTATCCAATAATAGCGGCATAAGGATATTTTTCCGAATGGTAAGTGTGGGAATCAAGTTATAAAACTGATATACCAGCCCCACTTTCCTGCGCCGGAAAATTGCCGACTGTGTCCGGTTCATGGTAGAAATATCTGTTCCTTCCACTATAACTTTTCCTTCTGTCGGCTGATCTACGCTCCCAAGAATATGTAAAAGCGTAGACTTCCCTGAACCAGATGCACCTATAATTGCAACAAACTCTCCTTTGTCCACAGACAGGTCAATCCCATCTAAAGCCGTAACTCGGGTTTGGCCAGAACCATATACTTTTCTGACTCCTTCGCATTTTAATATTTCCATGACGTTCTCTCCTTCTCGTTATAGGCTGATATTCACTACCGCTTCATTATAACAAAGGAAAGTGACATCTCAGTGACTGTACACCCTTATTTCAAAACAAGCCCCGCCTTCCGGCAAATTCCGGGCAGTGATATTGCCATTCTGCAGCTCAAAAATAGAACGTGCAAGGGACAATCCAATTCCGATCCCATTACAATTTTTCATTAAATTCATAAGGGCTTCCATTGTCCATTCCATATCCCCATAAATTTCGATACATCCACGATCCATGATATCCACAGAAATATTTTCTTTCATCAGCAGATCATTCAGATTTTCTGCTGCAAGATTCAAAGCGGTGTAGATATCCACCTGTGAATATTCCAAATGCAAAGTGCCAGAGTCAATCTTAGAAAGTGTAAGCAACGATTCCTCTAACTGATTTAACCGTTCCAACTGTCTTTCAATCTGCTCTTCATAAACATTCGGCACTGTTTTCTTCATAAGCTGTAGAGAAAGAAATGCGGCAGTAATTGGTGTCTTTAACTGGTGGGCGATATTCGCCAGATTATCTGCGAAATTCACTTTTGCCTGCACTGCCGCCTCCCTTGTCTGGTGCAGAGATGTAACTGTCTTATACATTTCATCCTGAAGATGAGAAAATTCATCTTCTTTCGTCTGTATGACTGTTCCGACCGCACCAACATTGACCTGCTCCAGATAACTTGTCAATTCTCCTATCCGCATTCGGTTCCGCTTATTCAAATACCATATAGCAAGTAGAAATGACCAGATTATCAGAAGCAGCAAAACTATAAAAGGAATAAAGTTACGCCTCTGAATACCTTCACAAAATTCATTACAACGATACCCATACTGCGCCAGAAACTGATTCCCTTTGACTTCCTGCTCTGTCAACATATGATATTCTTTCAAAGCAGAAAGCACCTGTGCCTCTGCTTCTGGATGATCCTCTATGATAATCTCACAAAATTGAGAAATGTGTTCAAAGGCATCCTGTCGGTACTCATGTTTCCAGAAAACGGATATGCCAATAATACCGACTACACACACCAACACTGGCAGCAATACCATTAGTCTCTGTTTGCTTCTCTCCGTCATACGCTCTCCTCCATTCGATACCCAAAACTGCGTATGGTTTTCAGGCAGGTTGGATTGTGTAATTTCTCCCGCAGACGTTTCATAGTAACGGTCAATGTATTGTCGTTCACATAATTTCCATTACTATCCCACACCCGCTCTAATAGCTGCTTTCTGGTTACCGTTTTCCCTTTGTTCTCCATCAGCAGAAGGAGCAGCTGGTATTCCGGCTGGCTTAACAGAATTTCTTCCTGTTCACAAAAAACGGACATTTTATCTATGTCCAACAAAAGATGATCACAGAAAAGCCGCGTTTCCTTTGTCTGCCCACTTCGGCGCAACAATGCATGGATACGGGAATACAGCACTTCCAATTCAAACGGCTTTACTACATAATCATCTGCCCCATCCTGAAATCCCTGGACAATATCCGCGGTTTCTCCCCGAACCGTTAAATAGAGGATCGGAAGCTGATTTCCCCATAAGCGGCGAATCCATCTGCACAATTCATCTCCGTCCCCATCTGGCATGTTCCGATCCACCAAAATAAGCGCCGGACGCTTTTTCAGCAACGCTTGTTTCGCATCAGCAATACTATAAAATACAGATACTTCCATTTGACGGGTTTCCAGGTGTGTTTTTACATTCTCTGCAATATCCAAATCATCCTCAAATAATATATCGTAATCATTCGTTTCCTCTCTGATGGCTTATATTCTACTTGATTTATCACAAGCAATTTCTCTGGTCTTTTTATTTTACCCCTGAAAATTTATTATCTCAACTTAATTATTCTTAAGATAAAATGAGCCGATAGCCGCTACCAACCACAGTCTCATTATACCCATCCCTGATCTCTCTTCTAATACTACTCACCACATTTACAACTGCGGCCTGACATTTATCCTCGGCTCCTTCCAGACTTTTTCTTCCCCCGCGCCTTTGGCTTTCTTCGGCTCGGCTTCCTTTGCCGAGTCTGCCTGTTTTACTGTGCTGTGGTATATTTCCTCAACGACTTTTGTTTTTTTCATTTCCGTTTCATGCTGCACTGCTTCCTTTCTGGTGGCAAAGCCCTTTTTTTCTTTTGCCGTCGTCCAGCAGATAACGAACAAGTATTTTGTTTTCCTTTATTTTATCAATATCAGCTTATTTTACAGCTTACTTTAAGATGAATTTTAGATTACGGATTTGTAAGGCAAAAAAAGAACAGGCAGTTTTTGAAGCTGCCCGCCCAAGGAAAATTGAAAATTTATTGTGCGCTGATATTTTCGATGATAGACATCTTATGAATTTTTTTGACTGGTCGGTGCTGCCTGTCAACGGAAACCCCCAGCGCCTTATAGATCAGATCCTCTTTGGCCGCCATGATGTTGGTGATGTTGCGGAGCGTCCGGGCATCAAAGGGGGAGGCATCGATATGCACGTGGATGCCGCAGCTACCATTGGTAATGGCCCCGGCCTCCTTAAGTTTCCGGATCAGCTCCTGGATCGGCACGATATCCTCATACCTGCAGATGGGGCTGACCATCTCCGTCTGGTATTCCCTGTCCGCCTGCACCCTGGTCCGCCCTTCCTTTCGCTGTGCCTGAATACTTCCGTCGCTCATAAACTTCCACTGACGGCCCTGGCTGTCCAATGCCGCATAGGTATCGTAGTAGGTTCCAAGATAGGTGGATCTCGTCCCAAAATATTCCGCGGCCACTTCTGCGGCCTTCTGTCTGGTCACGCCGGTCATTTCGATCTCAATGCCAAAGCGCTGCTCCTTCATATCCACAGGCTGTCACCTCCCATCCACACATCAGCGCCCGCCTGCCTTTCCAAACAGCCGCGCCTTATACTCCGGTGCATTAACCATCAGGTTGTAGCGCTCATTGCCGCATTTGTAGAGGCATACGCCGCGCTGGGGATATCGGATCAGATAGTATTCGCTGCCCTCTAACTGCAGGGTATCCATATAAAACTTGGCGTCAATGCGCGTTGAACAGGAACTGATGGGTAGGGATGGAGAACAGAGGCTTGGTATACTCCCTGACACCGTCCAGGTTGAAGTCCTCTAAGTTCTGGCTGGCAATGATTACCGCCGAGTCCTTTTTACGAACCCGTTTCATGAAATTGCGGACATATTCCACGGCAGTTAAGTTGGAAAGGAACAGATAAAACTCATCCAGGCTGGCGGCGGTGTTCCCCTCAGTCAGAAGCTCATCGCTCATGAAAGAAACACATTGAACAGCAGGGCGTTTTTAAGGCTTTTGCTGGCCTGTAAAAGCCCCTTCACACCGAAGGTAACAAAGCTGGAATCTGTGATGTTCGTATGGCCGTTGAAAAACTTGCTCTCCGCCCCCACGCACATGGAATGGAGCCCAAGAAGGATGTTCTGGAGCATCTCGGCGGTATAAAGCTGACGCTTTTCCTCATCAAATGCCTTGTATTCCGTTTCAATAAAGGCATACAGATCAGACAGGACCGGGTAATCCTCCGGACACAGACGGTCAAAATCACTCTGATCATGGATACTCCACTTGGCATACAGTTTCTGGAGCATGATCTCGATAACATCAATCTTCCGGTCCGTAAAATCCTTATAGCAGCGGAAAAAGTCTTTTAAAAAGCTGATATGCTGGGAGAGCCGGGAGCGAATGCGGAAGGTCTGGGGGGCGTCCAGATCCTCCGGGCTGCCGCTGTAATCCCAGGTTTTCGGCTCTAAGGGATTTATAAGAAACTCCCCACCCATCAGGTCAATAAAACAGCCGCCCAGATTGTTAGTCAGATCCTCATACTCCATCTCCGGGTCAAGGGCACACACCCGCATCCCGGACTCCGAGAGGTTGGTTAAGATCAGCTTTAACAGGTAGCTCTTGCCCTGTCCGCTGTTGCCAAGGATGAGGATGTTGGCATTGGTCTTATCGTCGGCACGGCGGTTGAAGTCTACCAGCACGTTGCTGCCAAACTTGTCCCGGCCAATGTAAAAGCCATTTGGATCGGTCTCTCCGGAATAATTGAAAGGATACAGTTTCGCCACACTGCTGGCCGGAAGGACACGTTCGAACTGGTCCCGGAACAGGTTCCAGCCGGTAGGCATCACACACTGGAACCCCTGCTGCTGGCGCAGGAGCAGCCGGTCTACGTTTAACTTGGCACGGATCAGCTCCGTCAGCACCTCGGTCTGCAGCAGTTTCAGCTGGTCGGGATCATGGGCGCACAGTTCCAGATAGACAGCCGTATGGAGTAACGGCTCCCGGTTCCGGTGCATCTTTGCCACGATGGTGGCCACATCCTGCAGGTTGGATTCTGCCAGCACCGTCTGCTGCAGGTCGTTGGTGCTGCTGTCCATGCGGTTTTTGTTTGCGGCGTTGCTGATGATCTTCTTTTCCTCTACCGGCGTCACATGGCGGGTATAGATGCGCAAGGTCACACCGTCCTTCTCTCCCAGATGGGAAAGGATAGCCTGTTCGTCCGTGGCGGTCGGGTATTCCCGGAGCGCCCAGACACAGCGGTATGTGTTCCCACAAATGAAATGGTCGGTTTCAAACTTGATAACAGAGGGCGCGATCATATCCAGAAATTCCTGGATATGCATATCCCCCATGGCCGCCTCCAGGGCTGTCTGGCGTTTCTTCAAATGGACACCTCCTTGTATTTTTAGGCATAAGAAAAGCGCCAGATACATCCTGTGCATCTGACGCGAGGTCGATTTTTCTTTTCTGTTTTTTTAGAAACTTGGTGTTTAAACTATCCCCTGTCCGGAGGAAATCATTCCCAGATAATGGTCAAGCTGCTGCTCCACCAACACAGCAATCATATCAGCAAAAGGAGCCAGATCCCCTTCTACCGCATAAGCTTCCAATGCATTAAAGTACGCAAGGCGGTTTTCTTTTGCGATAGAGATGGCTGGAAATCCCGCGGCCATTAACTGATAGTTCATAATCAGGCGGGAAGTTCTCCCGTTACCATCCGGGAAGGGATGGATTTTTACGAACTCCGCGTGTGTCCATGCAGCATACTCAATGTCATTTAGTTCCTGGTTTTTCCATGTCAGATCGATATAAAAATTCTTGACCTGACGATACATCTCATTAGGGGATGGCGGCGTGTGCTGTGCGCCTGAAATGTAGACATCCACATTGCGGTAAATACCCCCCGTAAAAATATTTTCCATTAGCATGGCATGGATATCCTTCACAATCTTCTCATCCAGTGGCATTCCCTTATCAATACACTCTTTTACATAGCGGTATGCTTTTTGATGGTTTACCGACTCATAAATTTCCCGCAGATGCTTGCCGCCAATCGCGATCCCATCCTCCAGCAGCACCTTTGTTTCCATTAAAGTCAGCGTATTCCCCTCGATGGCAGTGGAGTTATGCGTATATTCTATCTCAAATGCCTGCTCATAAGATTTCAGGGTAATCTCCGGGATGGACGCTTTGCCAGACAGATATTGTTCTTTTTTCTTCAGAATTTCCGGATAATTCAAGCGAGCCACTCCTTTCTCAAACTCATTCCATTACAGTATACCACACTTTCACTGAATAGTAATCCGGAATTTTCCCGTTTAATCCTCCGGGATGATCCAGCGTTCCCCGTCAAAGTCCTCGAACTTTTCCGTGGTCACGTTCTGCTCATAATAAACAGCCAGGATGCGCTTGATGTCCTCACGATCTGCCCTGCGGACAGAAAAGCCCTGTTCCTTTAAAGATTTTTCAATGCGGGATAAGTAGGAACGCACCTCCGACTCCTTCTCATCCTTCAGCCGGATCATGATCAGGAATTCGCGGGCGGTCGCCATCTGCACCTGTATCCGGTCGAGATGGGTCTGGTCCTTTTCCAGGAGTTTCCGCACGACCGGATTTTCCTCCTTCTCCATGCGCTTTCTTAAGAACTGCTTGTTGTCCTCGAAACTTTCCCGGCTAGACCAATTCCCCCTGCCCATAGGTCACAAGGCTATACTCCGTGACTGCCTTCGCTCCGATAAGCTGCCGGGTAGATCCCTGCTGTCTGGCCAGTTTCTTTTTCTCTCTGGCGCTTTGCCCTGTATTTCTGCTCACCTGCTATACCTCCATTCATAAAATTGCTGTCTGATAAAAAAGAATTCACAGGCATAGCGGATAAAATCGAGGATGCTGGTATCCTCAAAGCGGATCGTCAGAAAGGCATACACACCGGTCAGTACCATTAGAGGCACAAGGCCTGCCTGCGTCCAGAACAGGATCGAGAGTACCGCGCACACACCGATGATACCGATATCCTTTAACTGCCAGAGCCACAGGGTTGCCCTGGATTTTAGATTGTCCGGATAGATATACAAATTTACTCACCTCCAAAAGAAAACCGCCGGAGCCCAAAACCCCAGCGGCGTTGTTTTTTATTTACTTTTCTGTCTGGCTGCCATCCAGCTGCTCCTCAGCGGCCAGTGCCTGCTCGATCAGGCTGATCATGAAGTCCTTCTGGCTCATTTTAGTCCTGGCCAGATGCGCTTTAATCCGTCCAAACAGTTCCTCTGATACCTGGAATGCCAGTGTCCTTGTTCCTTTGTCCATCGCTTTTCCTCCCATCTCAAAATGTTCCCTTAGGATCTTTTCAACATATTGGCCCAGTGTCAGTGCCATCTGCTCCTGTTCGATCCGCACCTGGTTGTGCAGGGATTCCGGGATCATGGCACACAGGTTTTTCCGTTTTTCCAAGCGAGCCACTCCTTTCCATTCTCGTTGTAAGCCAAGTATACCGACCATGCTAGGAAAAAGCTATGACCATACCCAACAAGGAATCTTCATAAAACAAAGCATATCTTACAATGTTATTGGGAAACAATTTTACTCATTCTTCCTCCTGTTTCCGCAAAAAATAAGCGATGCCACGGAGGACAAAGTTCACACATGGAATCGCCACACTGTTTCCCAGAGCCTTATACCGTGCGCTGTCTGAGGCTTTCGGAATATCCGTCCATCCATCCGGGAACCCCTGGAGCCGCTCGCATTCCAGTGGCGTCAACCGCCGGATCAGGTTCCGATTCTCTACAATGCATTTATCTTCCCTGACATACTGGCTGTTAATCCCCTTGTGATCCGAATGTCCAATCGTGCCTACAGTTTCCTGGTATGGCTGGCACACCAAATCCGTGGCATCCTTATGCTGCCTGGCACTCTGTGCCGCCACTACCTCATTTTCCAGAAATTCGTCGCTCCGCTGCATGGAAAACACCGCATGGCGGTCCATTCCCGTTAAGGTATAGGCTATGTCTGCCTGGTATCCAATGCCGTTGCCCCCATTCTGTGGCTGGCGGTCAATGATGTTTCCTGTAATACAGAAGCTCTCCGGCTCTTTCGCGACAAGCGGCACATTGTTCCCTCCGGTTCCATACCGGACGGACATAGTCGGGGCTACCTCATGCGGGCCGCTGTACCGGGCATCAATGCCATGGTTTTCAAACACCAGGGGCTGATGCCCATGTTCCTGCGCCCGGAGTGTTCCGGATACCTCCCCAGAACACTCCATCATCCCCCCGCCCTGGTCATTCAGGCACAGCGTTGCAGATACATCCGCAGTAAGGACACACGGGTATCCCTGCCCTGCCTGCCCGCCTCCGCTGGTAAGCGCAGTGTGGATTTCCGGTGTCAGGAAACATTCTCCATTCCCTTTGCTCACTACGCCTGCCGCATAAGCCTGCGGCACCCGCGGAGGATGACTGCCCATCCCTGCACGCAAGGTTGACACGGTTTCCTCTAACACATCCATCTGTTCCCCGCCCTGATCATTCAAGCACAGCTGAGACCGGCCTTCCTTTTCTCTTTCTGCCTCTATACCTTGATCCCTGCCTGTATCATTAAAGCCTCCTTTAACTGCTCCGGCAGCTCCTTGCCCCGTTTCCTTGCCCTCCGCAGGATTCCCAAGCAGGCGTTCCTGCTCAAATAGTATCTTTGGTGCGGTGAGCCCTCCAAAATCTGCGACAAGGAAGATACGACGGCGGCGCTGGGCGACTCCCCAGTACCTAGCATCCAGGACTCGCCAAGCCAGGCTGAATTCATCTCCCAGAATGGCTGCCCCAGCAGATCCCCAGCGCCCGGTGTCAGGTCGAGGCACATGACAGGTACGGTCCTTAACACGGACAATCTCCTCGATGACCGCCCGGAAATCTTCCCCATTTGCGGAACTGAAGGCTCCGGGCACATTTTCCCAAACGAGGTATCGAATAGCTTCCGTCCTCCGTCACCTGCGGGCTGTCTGGAGGCAGTACATCCTCCTTTGCCGGAGCCCTGCCAAACTGCAGGCTGATGGCGGCCACCAATACCACACAGGCTGCCACGCCGCCGCCGATTGCCAGGTACCGTTTTGTCTTTTCCGTAAATGCCATAGTTTCATGCCTCCTTTGCCTGAAATCATTCTTCCTGGTTTGTTAGCTCACAACATACTACACAATGATTTACAAGTCCAGTAAATTCCCGTTTTCTCCCTGAAGTTTTTAGAAGACTTCGATATACCCGGCCTGTACCTTCAGATTGATAAACATGGACGGCAGAAGTTTCTCTCCAAAGCGCACCGGAACCTCCAGACGCAGCACGGCATCAGCCTCAAACCGCTGGGCATTCTGCGGGTCGGAAGGAGCCAATGGTGCATTACGGATAGTCACCGACAGGCTGTCCACCGCAAACTCCACCTTTCTCCCATCATCCCCGGCGTATTTTACATGCCTGCCCCCTGCGCTCCTCGCGTATCATCGAGATAATCATAAATGTCGCCCTCGTTCATTTCTTCCTCCCAATCCCCATCCCCAAAAGGCACATAGCTCCCGGAATATCCATCCCTGGCTCCATGGTAAACACCGGCATAGTTATCGTTAACTGTGGTAATGATGGCATCCTCCACGGCCTCTCTCACACCTGCAGCGATGATATACAGCCGGAAATATTCCGACAGGCCGCAAAAGACAATCACGAGCGACAGCGTGGCCGCGATCACCAGAGGAAAGGACACGCCTCGCCGATCTTTCATCAGGCTCTTTACTCTCTCACCCAATCCCTTCCACCTCACTTACAATAGACCTCGGATTTCCCGGATGCCTGTGCTTTCAGGGTAATCGGAAACGAGGCAAAATCTCCGAACAGGCCGATATTAGTCCGGTAAGTCAGGGTCACCGTTACTTCCTCATTTAACTGAATCCTGCCGCTGTCTGACCATGTGATCGTCGGGGACAGGCCGGTCTTTTCCTCCAAAATAGCAGCCCTGCGGCTGGTTTCAGACCCCACCCGTCCGCTCACTTCCGCCTCCACAAGCTCTGTGGCAAAGGTGTCCAACTGCTGTTTCTTCACAAACACTGGGAGGACGCGGAGGGATAATGCCAGCACCATGACGGCGCACAGTACTAAGACCACTACATCCACATAGCCCTCTGCCCGTTTGCTTTTCAAAATGATTCTTGCATGGTTCCATTTCCGTTCTTTCTGCCTCAATCACGCACCTCCTTAAAACATCCCGCCAAGGCTGGTGACGGCAACATAGCAGATGATCACAAGGTAAGTCAACAGAAAGCACATGAGCATGGCAAAGGAGAACACCCGGATTTTCGGCGGGATCTTCTGGGCTTTGGCTTTCAGCCGCTGCAGCTCCAGCTGCTAAATCATGGGAAAGCATCTGAAAATATACCGCACTGTCATCACCGCGCAGCACCCCGATCAGCCCACGCACCACATCGGAGAGCATGGGGAAATTTAACCGTGCCTCGAAACGGGTCAGTGCCGCCTCATAGTTGGAGGAGCGCATATCGGCCAACAGCACATCCAGTTCCCCGGTGAGTGCTTCCCCGGCATTTAACTTAAACCGTTCCAGCATCCCGATAACATTCCGGCTGGCTTTTAACTCCTGCTCGATGGTCGCCACCATGCGCGGCAGTTCCCCTTCGATTTCCTCCCGCTTTGCCTTTAACTGCTCATCCGCTTTCTGGCTCTCCTTGAAATAAACAAGCACCACCAGAATGACAACAACCGGTGACAAAAGCGGGAACAGGAACACACAGGGAATGATGCCCAAAAGAACCGCACCGGATTTTACAAGTGCGTATGCCTGATAGACCTCCGGAGTTAAGTTAATTCCGCTGGCCTTTAACACGTTGTTCATGCGGCTTTTCTTGTATTCATCCATGTGGATATACTTTGCAAGCCTCACAGCTGCCACCATCAGGCAAGTTTCTAGCGTTTTGGCGCCCTTCCTCTCCTGCTTCACCGTACCAAGCATCGCTCTGGCCGCGCCAATGGTAGGAAGTTTCAGGACTGAAGTAGAAAGAAAGAACAGCCCCAAGGCCAGAAACAGCCCAAATAAGAATAACAGTCCTGTCATGCCGCTCACCTCCTGTACTCAATGGGGCGGGTCAACTTGACCACAAAGCCCGCCGATACAAAGATCACCGCCGCCGTAACTGCCAGAATGATCTGTCCCAGGACCGTGTGCATCAGCACATGGTACCAGTCCTTATTTAAGAGATACATAAGCGGGATATTGCCCACCACGAAAATGACCATGATGAGGAATTCCTTTCTCGGCTCCACAATCAGATACTCCAGCTCCGCGTTCACATTCCTCATGTCGGACAGCTTGGCCACAATGGGCGTCAGGGTTGTTTTGAGGCTGCGGTCATGCTGGCAGTCACAGACCGCGTCGCACCACTCCCGGAAGACCTCATTGTCAATCCGCCCTTTCATAGCCTTGATGGCTGCCTCCACATCCGGGCTTACTATCTTGATCTGCATCAGGAAATCCCGGAACACCCTGGATACCGGCGGGTTTAAGTAGTTTATATTTTCCTCCACCGCTGTCACGATGTCCTCCGTCCGCAGATAGGCCGTGGTCACCACAGAAAGTGCCGTATCCAGTTCGGCGGAGATATCCCGCTTATAGTGATTGGCTGTCAGTTTCACATACCAAAAAGGCAGGAACATAAAACCCACTGCCATGACCGGAGCCAGAAAGAAATTTCCAAGAAGGATGGCAGCAGAGCCTCCCAGGGAAAACAGCGCAAGCTGCTTGCAGAACGCCACAATCGGATATGCTTCTGTCACAAAGCCCATCAGGGTTTCATCGCTCATATCCACCGCACGTTTACACAGGGAGACCATACGGCGGTAGGTCGCGTCGCAGCTCATGGAGTGGATCGTTGTCACCACCGCCACACCGGTCCTTGCCGCCTCCTGTGCGGCATTGGCCTCCGGGCCGCGCATCTCGCCGACGACGATCACATCCGGATTAAACCGCAGCGCCATATCAAGCAGTGCAATTTGATCCACCCGCTGGCGTTCATTCTCGCTGTCGCGAGTCAGGGTATGGATGACCGAGTTGGTGACCTGCCCTGTCTGATCCCGCCGCACCAACGCCAGTTCACGGGAGCCGTTTTCGATGGTATAGATGCGCTTGCTGTCAGGAATGGTCGTCAAAAGCCAGCCAAGCAGTGTGGTCTTGCCGGAACTGGTTGCTCCGGCTACGCAGACGGAAATCCCATAGCGGATGCACTCGGAAAGGAAATCTAACATTTCGCCTGTGGCCGTTCCCCCGTTCACAAAATCCTCTTTCTTCATGCTCTGGGGATTGACGATTCGGATGGATGCCGCCACGCCTACATCCTCGTCCACGATGGGTGTTTTCAAGACTGCAATACGGATATTCTTGGACAGATGCCCCAGCACGCTGGGACTGGCATCATCCAGGACCATACCGGAAACATGTAACATCCGGCGCACCACATTGATGGCGTGTTCCGGGCTGTCAAAATGTTCCTCCAACTTCCGGTTCACACTGCCGGAATACTGCACCCCCACATCATCCCATGCGTTGACATCGATCTCCTCAATCCCCTCGCCATAGATGTATTTTGTGAGAAAGCCAAACTCCGCCATCTCAGAATAGATACCGTCGATCAGCTCGTCCACACTTATGCCGTCCACGGCGATGCGATGGTCCTGGATGTATTTCCCCGCATAGCGGCGGATCTGCGCCTTGACTTCCTCGCTGCTGTCACCGGTGACCAGGCTGCTGTACTCTTTGGAAAGATATGCCTGGACTTCCCGCAATACAGAGGAAAAATCCCGTTTTGTCTCATCTGCAGAAAAGAATAAGCCATGGGTACGCAGGTTTCGAGCTTTCGCAGGCATTCTTATAGGAGTTGGTTCTGACTCTGGCAATGGCTCTGCTCCCCTATCCCGATGTGGTTCCGGTTCCTGCTTTGTTCTGGTGTTTTGCCGTATCGTTTTTTCCTCTGGGGTGGATTCCTCCCACGTTTGTTCCCAATCAGGAGATTCTTCTCGGATAGAAATATCTTCCCGGACATCAGATTCTTCCCGAACAGAACTTTCCTCCCGAACAGGTGCCGAAGAACCCGCGTAAAATGCGGATTTGCTCCGCTTTTTCCCTAACATCCGAACACCTCCTTTATGATGGATTCCAGTGTCTTTCGGAAACCACGGCTGTCTTTTAAGCTCAGTTCCTTAAAGAGATTTCCCTCCAGAACCTGCGATGCCACCTCCTCGGAGTGGGGAATCTGAAAGGCCACACTGCCAAGTACCTGCTCGATGTGGTCGCTGGCTTCATTGGGGCGCACATTGCTGGCAACCTTATACTGTTTCTCTGCATCCCACTGATTTTCCCTTAAAAGCGGCAGCTGGCTGGACAGGTAGCTGATGCTTTTTAAGTCGCAGTTCACCAGCCGCAGCACGGCATCCGCCTCCATCAGTGCGATGGCCGAAAGGATGTCGTTTGCAATATGACTGCTGCAGTCGATGATAATATAGGGCGCAATCCCCCGCAGGCTGTTTAAAAGCCCTTCGGCCTGCTGGCGCTCATACACCGGATAGGTGTATTCATTTTCACCCTTCCGCATCCCAAGGATGGTCAAATGGCGGAACTTCTTATGGAGGATGCAGTTATGGCGCACCAATGATTCCGATACATGGGTTGCGGCAAGGATGCTGCCCAGGGAATGTTCTTCCTCTAAATCGCCGGGCGGGCAGATACAGGGCAGCATGGGAGTGTTCATATCGCACAAAAGGAGAACTACATCCCGTTTCAGCATCGCCAGGCGGGCCGCCAGTTTGACAGCCGTGACAGTCTTGCCGGAACCGGGGCTGCCCCATACGGCCAGCATCTGGTTCTCATTCTCCATATCCCATGCGTCCTTATCCTTTTTCACATCCCTGCTGAAGATGCTGCTTTTTAAGAAGTTCAAGGCTTACTCCCCCCCGCTTTCCGCCGGTTCTGGCTCTGAACTTCCAGACTCGGTTTCGGAAGGGGTATCGTCTGGCATATTTTCCGAATCACCTTCGCTTTCCTCCACTGGCGGATACAACTCTGCCAGTATATTCTCCTGGGCCTCGATAAACTGGGCACTTCCTTTCCCATTTCCACGGTAAACCAGGGACAAATGGGCTTTGCCGTCCGCCTCCAGCTCCGCCAGGACCTTCGATTGCTCCGGTGTCACCAGAAGTGTCACCGTACCAGGCAGCTCCTTTTCTGTATCCTCTCCCCGCTCATCGGTATTGGCATCATAGCCGCTGTTGGCCGTGACCGCGATGACCTCCACATACTGCAGCTCAGCGGGAATCACGGTCACACCCTGCTTTTTATAGTCCGGCGCGATCACCGACACAATATCGCCGCTCTGCAGCTTGCCGGACAGTCCATTGGCAAACGCTTTGACAGAAATGGAAATGGCCTGCTTTTCCCCTGTCAGGTTATAAAGATAGGCATTCTCAGCAGCAGGTTCATCCGCGATCTTGGAAGCAAGGATGTAATCGCCGGGAGCCAGGTCAGCAGAGGCGAACTTGCCGATGGCCGTATCCAGATTCCTCACCACATCATCCGGCAGGTTGTAGCCGCCGACCTCCACATTTTTTACCTTATCCGCAGTAATCTCCTCGCCGGTCTTAATGGCCTTTACCACCCGGACAATCTCCGTTTTCTCACTGATGCTTTTATTGAACAGCGGCGTGACCGCAAAGCAGATCACAAGGGACAACAGGATGCAGATCACGCCGATGACGGTTCTGTTTTTCAAAAAACTCATGGACATTTTCTCCTTGACTTATGATGATAATTTCTTCGTTTTCCTTCTCGATCTTTAAAGGCAATGCAGTTTTAGCACGCCGAATATCTGCGGTGTTTCCGGCGCAGGAACATGGCCAGTGCGGTTACAGGGATGGCTGCACACAGAGCAACAACGATTTTCTTTTTCATAAGATACCTCCATGTTTGATAAAATAGGCGGTAGCGGCTCCGAGAGCCAGAAACGGCCCCACAGGAAAGGCGATCCGGCCTTTCTTCCCGTGGAGCCGTGCGGCTGCCGTATAAACAGTGCTGTAAAGAATAAATGCGCTTAGTCCGATCACGGATGAGAGCAGGCTGGCAGAAAGCCCCAAAACCACACCGGTGGCAGCCGCCAGCTTGATATCACCGCCTCCCATCCCGTCCATTCCGTGGAAAAACAGAGCCACTAAAAGGTAGGGCACCGCGCCAAGAACTCCCAGAAGATTTCCGGGACAAAAACACAGCAGGGTTAAGGAGGCGACTGCCGCCTGCAGGCTGTCCGGGATCTCCCTGAAACGCAGATCCCAGACCGAAGCAAGGAACAGTAAAATCAGGAACAGCCCTGCCTGCATCAGAGCTGCTCCCCCACTATCCAGCATAGTTGAACATTTCCTGGATGCGGTTAGTCAAGGTTGGCAGCACCGTATCGTTAAACAGGGAGTACAGGCCGGCCAGAAGCAAGGCACCCAGAACTACACAGATCAGGATCTTTACGGCAGTGTCCACATAGCCTTCCGCACGCTTTTCATGGAGTTTCTGCTTGAGAGACATGGCCTTCAGGGTCACGTTGGTGCAAACACGGTTGAACATTTTCTTCATGATGAATTCCTCCAGTTCATTTTGTTGAGATTGAGTTGACAGATAACTTTTTACCACAGCACTTGCGGCTTACATTCCGGCCATCTGCTGGCCGGTCTGGGATTCCCCCTGCTCCTGCTGTGGGGCCTGGGGATTCTGTGCCATCGAAATGGCCTGCTGGTAGGCATCCATGACAGCCCTGTGCAGCTGATCCCGGAACTCGGCAGTGACAGGAAAGCAGACCTCCTTATAGCCGTCCACGGTCTTGTGGCTGGGCATGGATACAAAAAGGCCGTCCCTACCTCCCTCGACAATTTTGATTCCCCGGACGGCAAAGCACCCGTCGATGGTCGCCGAGGCATAGGCCCTTGTACCGCCCTGCTGTCCAGGCGGGTACATGGAATTGATTCGGATATCCAGTGTAGGCATGGTTGTTCCTCCTTTTCTTCTTCTGATGTTTCATTGGGTTACATCCTTTCGTTTCTATATTCAGCAAAACAGGGGAAGAAGAGCCTCCTGTCAAAGCTGCATGGCAAGCCCCATCTGCGGGGCTTGTGGTGAAAAATCCACCTTTTGAAAACCAAAGCGGTCCACCTCATCATACAGTTCCAGCACATCGCTCATGGAGAGGGAATGGCCGGCATAGCCCGGCGGATGATTCAGGTTAAATTTCGTATACAGTTCCTCCAAGTCATTGGTCTCTACCTCCCCGTCATAGACCAGCTGGTAATGATCCCGGACAGGCGGGCCAAAATCCCGGATCAGTTCCTCATACCCGATGAATTTCATGCGGATGTCCACATCGGGCTTTAACTGCCAGACACGGCAGTTCTTTAACGCCTGCACCTAGCCGTTTTCCCTGTTTCCGCCCATCAGGCGGTCAAACACGCCGTCCGTCCACTTGACCTCCCGGATGCTTTTCTGCCTGCTTAGAAACTCCTCCAGTTCCGGCCCCTGAAACATGGGATCGACGGTGGCCTTTCCGCCTGCCACCCTCCCCACCATATTTCCGTAATACACAATAATGCCGTTTTCAATACGGATTGGATTCATAAAAAATGCTCCTTTACTTCATAGATAGCCCGCCATCTGGAGGCGGTTCCTTTTGAAATCCCTCCAAAGACTGAGCGTCCGGGAAGATGACCTGCCCCTTTAGCACCTCCATCACGGCAAAATCATCCCTGTCGCAGATAAGGATACGGTGCTGATAGGGTTTCTGCATCTTGACATAGTCCATCATTTCCTGCGGCGAGCAGAGCCAGACACCTGCGGCATAGTGCCCGTCAGGCAGGAAACTATAGCCGGAATATTGTGGCTTGTGAGTCCTAAGATCGGCAGCTCCGATGGGCCTGATCTGGGAAAGCTGCAGTTTCGCATCCTCCGGAAGAAGCTCCGGTTTCAGGGTACCAATCACATCACTTCGCCAGAACCGGCACATTTCTCCACCGGAGAGCGATACCAGAAACACGGAACGCCCCATGGGATTCGCGTTGGCCCCATTGCCGCCGGTGCAGAAGAAAAGCTGCCCCGGATGCTCATCCGGCAGGCTGGATTTTTGCAGCACCACAACCTGGTTCTTTAAGGAAAATCCGAAACCTGTCTGGCTGCAGTCAGCCTGTGTATATATCTTCATCGGTCAGCCCTCCTTTTTCTGCTGCAAACTGCTCAGTTCCGCGATCAGCTCCAGCCTGGTGCTGTCCGGCATGGACTTAACCGCGGCACGGACATAGGCTTCCACCGCCTCCGGGGACTGATCGCCTGCCTCCACAATGTCCACCTTCCGTATTGTAACCCTGCCGTCCGAAAGACCCAGCCGCACAATATCCCCGTATCCCATCCCAGCCGCGTCCCGCAGGCTCTTTGGGATCAGCACACGCCCTTTTCCATCGATCAGCTTATAGATCGGTTTATTCATGAGAAATATCCTCCCTTCTTAAGAATCGCCGTCACTTCCTCCGGCTCAATGCCAAGATCAGAGAACAGCTTTAGATATGGCCGGTTGGCTTGTTTCAACGGTTCCTCCCGTGCAATTAACAAGACACCGGGAATGGTTTCTACGGTCAGGTCACTGCCCGCATCAATCCCTGCCGCATCCAAAAGTACCTGCGGAATGGACAGGACCTCCTGCCCTGAGCCCTCGATGTTTCCTTTCTGTTTCTTCATGTCTCCTCACTTTCCGGGCAGGACTGCCCTGCTGCCTGGTAACAGTCATTCTCATCGTCCGTGCCCAGATCAAACAGGTTGAGCTGGTGTGGCTCCATATTGGCCCGTTCCCTGGGATCGTAGTTGGTGATGATCACCTCCGGGAACTCACAGCCGCCGTCATACCGCTGAGCCAGGTTGTTGATCCGGGTGACAGCGGTGATGGTATATCCGGCGTACAGATCCCGGATGAAAGCACAGTCATTGTAGCTGACCATCCACTTTCCTTTCCCAGCAGCCAGCGTATCCCGGAGCCTTTTATGGTCCTCCTTCCGGAACACCACCTCATAATGGCCTTCTGTCTCATAGTACGGCGGATCGCAATAGAAAAAGGCGCTTTCCCGGTCGTACTGCCGGATCAGCGCCTCAAAGTCTTTATTCTCTACCACTGTATTTGCCAGCCTGTAGGATGCCTGCCAGATGGCGTCAAAGCATTTCCGCACATCAAAAGGCTGGCAGCCGTAAGAAGTGCAGCCACTTCCGTAGCTATAGCGGATCAGCTTGAAAAAAGCCGCCGCCCGTTTTATATCCGTTACCTCCGCATTTTTCAAAAGGATTGCCTTTATCTCCTCGAAATCAGGCGGCGGCAGGTAATGCCTGGCCAAATCGGATAGGGGAGATTTTAACCTCCCCTTCCACACCACGTAGCGTACCGTTCGGTA
>ERZ894236.1226-NODE-1226-length-20080-cov-9.54422_pt1 | contig 20080 bp, 31 predicted proteins | sample MGYA00380297_ERZ894236 | MGnify/ENA primary metagenome ERZ894236 (study PRJEB32331, sample SAMN06328420) | human gut metagenome | biome: human gut microbiome; feature: stool | host: Homo sapiens | collected 2014-08-04 ... | reverse complement strand
AAAAGCGCCTGCGTCGCGTTCAATCCGCGGCGCAGGCGCTTTTTGATCATCTTGTACTCCTGCCGCCCCATAAAGCTCTCAAATTCGGTGTAGGTCTCGTCCATATCGTTCGAGAGGTCATAGGTGCGCGTGGGGGTGATGATCTTCGTGTCAGACCACTTGAACGCGTCTAAGATCATGCCCTGGTCCTGCATGGAACCGCGCCCGAGGCGCTGTATATCCACGCACAGAACGCCGGTGTATGTGCCCGCTTCGACGGCCTCGAGCAGACGCAGCATTTGCGGACGCGCGTAAAGGCTGTCGCCGGAGACGACTTCTTCAAAAACGTCTTCGTCCTGCACGGCGATGTCGTGCTGCTGCATATACTTTTCGAGCATCTGGCGGTGGCGCTGCAAGGTCACCTCCAGCGGCTCGGACGTATCATCCGCACGGCTTTTGCGCAGATATATCGCGTATCTCATTGTTTATGTACCTCCTGTTTTTATCCCGCTCTATTATATGCGGCTATTTCTGTCCACGTCCTATTTCTATCCACGTTCTCAAAGGGGAACGACTAATTTTGGGCATAAAAATGCCCGGGCTATTGCTTTTGCCCGGGTCAGGTGGTACAATATAGCTTGTCTAGGGCATATTGTCCACCCGGTTCGCCGGGCAGCCTCGTCGGTGTTGGTAGCACCGGCGGGGCTTTTTTTTGTTTTGTGGCGGGCTTCAATTCATCGGCACGCTGTCGATATAACACTCATCTGCGCAAAGATCAACTTTATTGTTCCAGACCTTATTGCTGTCCACATTCGGGTCAATATCCCACGCGATGCTGTGGGTATCATCTACATAGACCCGGCTGAAATTTTCCATATCGGTGAACGGCTCAAAAACGGTACCTTTTTTGAGAAGCGGGCGCATATCGTAAAGCCGTTTTTCGCCGTTATCGAAGCTGATCGTCAGGGTGAAGTCACGGTTGGCAACGACACCGACGATCTTTTTCTTTCCGCCTGCAAAGTATTCTGCGGCTTTGTGGTCAAATCCTTTGGAAAGATAATATTCAACTGTGTTTGCCATGGTATAACCTCCTTATCTCAGCGGCTCGATGGAGAACAGCTCCTGCTGATTTCTTGCAAGCTCCCAGTTCTCGCGGAGCTCCTCTTGATGGAAAGCCGCCCAGCCCAGAAGCATTTTCAGTTGCTTGGAAGGCATTGAGCCTTCTAACACTTCCAGTTCTTCGATGGATACGAGGACTTCGGCGCCGCCGTAAAACGCATGGAAATGCGGCGGCATATGGTCGCTCCAATAAATACAAACTTTAATTCCTCTGAACATTGAAATCGTCGGCATAAAATCAACTCCTTCTCTATGATTATTATAACATGTTGAGTTTCCATTTTTCAACTTTTTGCCCCACAGCGGGGCTTTTTCTTTTTTGATTAGAATGAATAATATTCAAAACAGGCGAATAATATTCAAAAAGCGGACATCAGAGGACATCTTTGCCGCATAACATTGACAAAAGTGATTTTAGTGAGTAAGGTAAAAGCAGAACAAATGTTTTTGGAGGCTAAATATGAACACGAAAGATCAACACTACTTAAAAGTCTTGAAGTTAGGAATTTGCCCTTGCTGCAAGAAATACATGAGATTTACCGTTTGCAAGAATAAAAGAGATTTACTCTGGAAATGTGAAAACCCTGACTGTAAGTCTTTTCAAAAAGAAAGGTTCATGCCGTATGAAGCCTATCAAATGCTCTGCTATTTAGAAACCAACCAACCCGATGAAGACTTAGAATTTTAGAAAATCCTTTAGTGCTTTTTTCATATCTACGCCTTTATTCAAAGATCTTGTGATTGCACGATAAAGTATTTTAGAGTCTTCTTGATAGTAGTCGCTGTCAAAAGACTGAACCTCAGCAGATGTGTTAATTTGTACCATCAACACGAAGCTGGTGTGATGAGAAGCATCTTTTCCGCTTTCGTTATCGATGCGAATCAAGGCTACAATACCGTCTTTATGGCGAGCATAATACGAATTCATGGGCAAGACATGCGTAAATTCATTTTGAAATATGTCTTGTATCTCATCGATAATTCCAGGGAACCCAATTTCAGCAGGGGAAAAGGCACGAATCGATTTCCATTCAATTTCACCTGCATTTGTTCTCAAAGTGAGTTCATTCAAAAATTCAATGACTTGGTTATCATATTCATTGTTATACATGGATAAAAAGCCTTCCTCTCTTTAATAGTTGGATTATGGTTTCAATTTCACCATTTAGAATGTCCCAATTAAAGGTTTTTGAGTTTTCCTCATAATTACTTAAGCAATCAAAAATTTTCTTTTCAAAATCATCAGCAGTTTTTTTGTCTTTTTCGCAAAAAGGAATTATTTCTGCATAATAAGTAACTCGACGAATTTGTGCATGAAGTCTCTCTAAATTTTTCTCGTCTCGTCCGCCTAAAAAAATATCTTTTTGTATGGACGCTAACTGTTCTATTAAATCTTTATATTCATCTTGATATCTGCTTTTATCGAATTGATTGCCGATATTTTCAAGGCGCTCGAAAACTTCTTTTCTCAAAGATTTCTTTTGGAAAATTGTAAATAAACCAGAAAGCGATGCGGTAATCACACTACCGATTATCGTTCCTAAATGTGGTTCTAAAACTTTAACGAAATTAGACCAAATTTCTTCCATAAGTCAAACCTCAAAATTTCTCTAATACCTCTCTTATTCATTTTTGATTAAAACCAATGTGTAAAACCGACAGCAAGCCCCTCAATAGCCACGTCTTCTAAGTCGGAGAGTGAATAGGTGAGCGGGGGATAGCTGGCGTTTGCAGGTTGGAGCACCATTGTATTGCCGTTGATATATACGCGCTTCAGGGTCGCTTCTCCGTTAATGCGTACGGCGGCAATCTGCCCATTTTCTACGGTAGGCTGCTTACGGATATACACGGCATCGCCGTTTTTTATGCCGGCATCAACCATGCTGTCACCCTCACACAGCAGCGCGAAATCTACTTGACGGTCAACGGGTACATCTACATAGCCTTCGAGGTTTTCTTCGGCCGTGATCGGCGTACCGCAGGCAATGCGCCCAACGAGCGGAACTTTATATGTTTTCGGCAGCGGAATAAAGCCGGGCGGGATATTATCAAGGTCTGTGTCTGCTTTAGAGGGAACAAGGGAGATAATTTGGTCACCATCAAGCGCAGAAACTAAATCATTAACATCTATTCCCATGGCGGAAGAAACACCTTTAATAGTTTCTAAAGAAGGAACAGCGGGTTTCCCTGTTGATGGATTTACATTGCGCTCCAAAATAGATACATATGCTTTGCTTAGTCCTGAACGCTGTGCAAACTCATCCATACTTAACTTATGATCGGAGCGGTACTCTTTAATCAGATCTCCTAATGTCACTAAAATCACCTCGCTTTCTTGCTTTGTCAACTACACTATACACTACAAAAATGTAAAAGTCAAGAATTTTGTAAAACGTACTTGACAAAGTTTGTCTAGTATGCTAGACTAAGGTCAAGGAGGTGATAGATTGGAAAATAAGGTAAAAGCAATTCGAGAATCCCAACATCTCACACAGCAAGAGTTAGCAAGACGATCTGGCATATCTCGAGCTACAATATCGGGTTTAGAATGTGGAACACTTGCTGTGACCACTACGGAAACCTTAATTAAAATAGCTGATGCCCTTGGCAAAAAAGTCAGCGAAATTTTTTTCGTTTGATTGTCTAGTGTACTAGACATAAAAAAGAGGTGAAAAGAATGAGTAGTGCAATATTCTGGATTGTCTACATAGTGGTCTTAACTGTTGTCTCTTGGATAAGCGCCAAGATCAACACGAAAAGCATCCGCGAAATGGTTCAGCTGCAATTTACGATTGAAAAGCTGAAATTGCGAGCGGAAGAGATGCGTAGACAGCTCTATGATAAAGACAAGGAGTAAAAAATGAACATAATTTTTTCTGTCGTTTTCATAGCGGTTATTTGGATTGTAAATGCATTCATAATCAAGCGTAATATTGAGACCAGTCGAAGAATAGCACGGCTTCAGAAGATGATGGATGAGTGGGATAGGAGGCAAGGAAAATGAACATTGTGTTTTCCCTTAAACAAATTCGTGAGCAGATGGGGCTGACAACTGCTGAGGCAGCAAATTTGTCGGGCATTTCTCAGAGTTACTATTCGTTGATTGAGAATGGTACGCGTGGAAATCCGCTGAATGTAGATATTGCCAAAAAGATTACATCTGCTCTGAATTTTGAGTGGACACAGTTTTACGATGATGAATGAGCTGTGATGTAGAGGTGAGAGGAGGGGAGGAAGTGAACTTAGAAAAAAGAATTGCTGACCTTGAAACAGAACTTCAAAATCAGCAAGGCAACCTAGAAAAACTTGCAGCTGTAATAGCAGAGTTTGTAAAGTGGACAAAAGCGAACATAGACTTGATTGACTCGGTATTAAATATGCCGAGTGGAGAGGAGAAAGAAGGTAAACATTGAAAACTTGTCTATGGATACTTATCCTTGTTGCGATACTCTCAATCGTTTTGATCGGGAAAGGAAAAAGAGTGGCTATGGCTATTTACAGCGTCGGTGTGATTTGTCTATTTGTGCTTGCGTATCTCGCAATTCACGGCTCATTTGCCTAAGCGCATACACAGCATAATTCCAAGGAGACTCGCCGTTGAAACACACGTTGCGTACGCCGAGTAAAGCTTCTTCGGTTTTTTCATCGCAGAGTATTAAAGCACGGTTAAGGAGCGAAATCAATTTTATTCGATCATATCCGTTCCCGTTGCTATCTACCAAGCGAGATAACTCGGATGCTAAAGCTAAATAAGCCTGCTGCTTTTCCGGGTATACCAGTTTCATTTTTTCGATTGATATATCCAATTTATGGCGGCGGTTTTCGAGCAAGCCGGTTACACAGCTTGTTATAACCGGTGCAATGATTGCAGCGATTGCAGCAATTAAAGCCACCAAAGTTGCACTGTCGAGTTCCATGATTACACCTACTTTCATTTTTTATTATTGTAACGTCAACTCGATAAATTTGCAACCCGCCCCGCAGCCTTGCCCCATGCCGCCCGGAACTTACCTCCCATGATTTCATTTTGTTTGCGCCGAAGTGATTGCCATTGTGAACGGGCGGCAGGTGGGAGGGCTGCGGGATATGGACAAACCGATACCGCATAAAAAGAAAAGAGGTGATTTTCATGAAAGAAACGACCGCGAAGAAAGCCCCTAAAAAGCGCAAAGAGCGCGACCTCGGCACGCCGACGGTGATTGTACGATACTTAGACGAGACGCCGGAGCAGGTGGCGCGGAACCGCAGATGCGTGGAAGCGGCGCTGGACATGATGTGGCGTAAAACTTATGGCCTGCATCTGACAAACTTTGACTGGGGCGAGAAGCCGGAAGGCTACGGCAGGACCCGCGTGACCCACCCGAAGATTTAGATTCTGGAAGGAAGTGTAAAGCATGATCTTAATCAAGCTGCTCGGCTTTGCGATGCTGATCGGGACGGTCGTGGGGTCCGTGCTCGGGATCCAGATCGTTATCGACCGGCTCGTCGCCGCGCAGCGCAGGAAAAGAAAAGCCGCACGGTCGTGCGGGAATATCGTAAGCCTTGATGCTTACAGAAAAAGAAAGGAAAGAAACGCATGAACCTGTATCACAAAGTAGAAGCCGCCTTCGACGGCATGGCGGACGCGTTGAAAGCGGCGATGAACGTCGCGGATAACAGCGAAGAAACGGAGCTGTACAGCGATCTCGCCGACGATCTCGCGGATTTACGTGACGACGCCCAGAGCCTTTACGAAAAGCTCATTCAAAAGAAAAATGCCGCTCCGGCTGCTGGCACAGCTGAAACGGCGAAAGAGTCAGGTAATCACTCTGATTTGAGTATAGACAAAATTCTTGAGAATGTCAAGGGGTCTTTCTTGCTCGCAGAGCAAAACCCGGGCGGCGGCGTCAACGTAACCGCGAATATTAAACTCGGAGATGATTTAATTGCCGTGTACGGCGCGGTCGTAGCAGAAATTTACTACACGGTTTGGAAGAGAAAGCTTCCGACCGCAGGCCTGACAGAAATCGAAAATAAAGCCAGAAACCACGCCATCCGCCGCGTGCTCAAGGAGGAGTTTTAAAATGACAAAGCGTACAACTGTAAAAAGCGATAAGACAGTCGTGAATGAGGTGTTGAAGAAATGATGAAGATCAACAAGCTCGAAATTGAGAACGTGAAGCGCGTCAAGGCCGTGAAGATTGAGCCGTCCGGAAACGGGCTGACAATCATCGGTGGACGCAACAACCAGGGCAAGACCTCCGTGTTGGACAGTATCGCCTGGGCACTGGGCGGCGACCGCTACCGCCCGTCACAGGCCGTAAGAGAGGGGTCGGTGATCCCACCGCACTTACATATTGTCATGAGTAACGGGCTTGAGGTGGAGCGCAAGGGCAAAAACAGCGACCTCAAGGTCACGGACCCGACCGGCAAGCGCGCCGGCCAGCAGCTCTTGAACGAATTCGTGGAAGAACTCGCGATTGATCTGCCGAAATTTATGGAAGCGTCTTCGCGCGAGAAAGCCGAGGTGCTTTTGAAGATCATCGGCGTAGGCCCGCAGCTCAAGGAGCTCGAGGTGCAGGAAAACGACCTCTACAACCGCCGCCGTGCAATCGGGCAGATTGCCGACCAGAAAGCGAAGTTTGCGAAAGAGATGCCGTATTACCCTGATGCACCAAAGGAACCGATTTCCGCAAGCGAACTCATTCGGGCACAGCAGGAGATCCTCGCGAAGAACGGTGAGAACCACCGTAAACGCATGAATGTCACTTTAATCAGCGAAGAACATAAACGCTTGACGAAGAAAGTAGAAGACCTGCGCGCAGAGCTTGCAAGGTACAGTCAGCAGCTTGCAAAGACCGAACGTGACCTGGAATGTGCGCTGAAAAGCGCGGAAGATCTGCATGATGAATCGACCGCAGAGCTCGAGCAGAATATCCGCGACATCGAGGTCATCAATGAAAAGGTGCGCACGAACCTCAATAAAGAGAAAGCCGAGGAAGATGCGAACGCGCACCGCGCCGAGTACGATACCATGACCGCAAAGCTGAACGACGTGCGGCAGAAAAAGATTGACCTGCTGAAAAATGCGTCGCTGCCTTTGCCGGGCTTATCCGTGGAAAACGGCGAACTGACGTACAACGGGCACCGATGGGACAGCATGAGCGGCAGCGAGCAGCTCAAGGTCTCGACCGCGATCGTGCGCAAGCTGAACCCGAACTGCGGGTTTGTGCTTATCGATAAGCTTGAACAAATGGACACGGAGACCTTACAGGACTTCGGCACATGGCTTGAGCAGGAGGGCTTGCAGGCGATCGCGACGCGTGTCAGCACCGGCGGCGAGTGCTCGATCATCATTGAAGACGGCTATGTCAAGGGCGAAGTGCCGCAGAAAAAAGAATGGAAGGCAGGAGAATTCTAATGAATATCACATCGGGCAAAATCGAATCGGCGAAAAAAGTCGTCATTTACGGGCCGGAGGGCATCGGTAAATCGACTTTTGCCGCGCAGTTCCCGAACCCGCTGTTCATCGACACCGAGGGCAGTACGAAATATATGGACGTGCGCCGCATGAACAAGCCCACAAGCTGGGAGATGCTGCGGCAGGAGCTTACATACGTCAAGCAGAACCCGCAGGTGTGCGGCACACTCATCATCGATACGATCGACTGGGCGGAGCAGCTGTGCATCGACGATATTTGCAGCCGATACCAGAAGAAGGGCATTGAAGACTTCGGCTACGGTAACGGCTATGTATACGAAAAAGAGGAATTCGGGCGGTTTCTCAACAGTCTGGAGGAAATCGTGCAGGCGGGCGTACACGTCGTGCTGACCGCGCACGCACAGATGCGCAAATTTGAACAGCCGGACGAAATGGGGGCGTATGACCGCTACGAGATGAAGCTCGGCAAGAAGACCGGCAGCCAGATCTCGCCGCTCGTCAAAGAATGGGCGGACATGGTGCTGTTCGCAAACTACAAGACGTTCGCCGTGCAGACGGACGACAAAGGGCAGAAGTTCAAGGCACAGGGCGGCAAGCGCGTCATGTATACGTCTCATCACCCGTGCTGGGACGCGAAGAACCGTTTCGATCTGGCGGATGAGCTGCCGTTTGCGTACGCGCAGATCGCGCAGTGCATCGGCGGCAAGCCGGTACAGGCAGCGCAACCGACACCGGCCGGCACAGCCGTACCGATGCAGCAGATGAACGCCGCTTTGGATGAAACACCGGCAGCGGAAGAAGCGTACAGCATTCCGTCTTACGTGCCGAAAGCGCTTGCAGACCTCATGCGCCCGGAGCACGTGACCGCAGAGGAAATTCAAATGGCGATCGGGCAGAAGGGCTATTATCCCGAAGACACACCGATCTCGAGCTATGACCCTGCGTTCGTGCAGGGCGTGCTGATCGGCGCATGGCCGAAAGTATTTTCAGTGATCCGCAGCAACAGAGATTTACCGTTTGACGTATAAGGAGAAACAGATCATGGCGAACACAACGAACGAAAGAGCAATGGACTGGGAAGACACCATAGAAAACGAAAGTAATTTCAGAATTATCCCGGAGGGCGATTACAGCTTTACCGTAAGCAAACTGACCCGCGCACGGTATAACGGCGGTGCTAAGATCGGACCCTGCCCGAAGGCGATCTTAGACCTTGACGTGGTGACGCCCGAGGGCGTAGTCACCGTGCAGCACAACCTTTTGCTGCACACGCGCTGCGAGGGCTTGCTGTGCGCGTTTTTCACGTGCATCGGGCAGCGCAAGCACGGGCAGCCGCTCAAGATGAACTGGGCTGCCGTACCCGGTGCACGCGGCCGTGCGCATATCGGCATCCGCAAATGGACAAGCAAAAAGGACAACCAAGAACACGAATCAAACGAGGTAATGCGCTTTTTAGACCCGGAAACGGCACCCGCCGCGCCGACACCGAGCTTTACACCGGGTGACTTCTGATGGAGCTGAGACCATATCAGCAGGAGGCAAGGCAGGCAGTTGAAAATGAGTGGGCGTGCGGCGTGGATCGCACGCTGCTTGTTTTGCCGACCGGCTGCGGAAAAACGATTGTCTTTGCAAAGATCGCCGAGGACAGCGTGCGGGACGGCGACCGCGTGCTGATCCTGGCACACAGAGGGGAACTGCTTGAACAGGCGGCAGACAAGATTCGCACGGCAACGGGGCTTTTGTGCGCAACGGAAAAAGCGCAGGAGAGCTGCCTCGGCAGTTGGTACCGCATCGTCGTGGGGTCCGTGCAGACCCTGATGCGCGAAAAACGCCTTGCGGGGTTCGACTACGACTATTTTGACAAGATCATCATCGATGAGGCGCACCACTGCATCTCGGACAGCTACCGGCGCGTACTGGACCATTTCAGCACCGCAAAGGTGCTCGGCGTGACGGCAACGCCGGACAGGGGAGACATGAAGAATTTAGGCGCGGTGTTTCAGTCACTCGCCTATGAATACACGCTGCCGAAAGCGATCAAGGAGGGCTACCTCACGCCGATCAAGGCGCTGACCGTGCCGCTGAAGCTCGACCTTTCCGGCGTATCGGTACAAGCAGGCGACTACAAAGCCGCCGACCTCGGCACCGCGCTTGACCCGTATTTATACGGCATTGCGGACGAGATGATGAAGTATTGCAGAGACCGCAAAACGGTCGTGTTTCTGCCGCTTGTGAAGACCTCGCAGAAGTTCCGGGATATTCTGAATGAGCGTGGTTTTTGTGCGGCAGAGGTCAACGGTGAGAGCACAGACCGCGCGGAGATACTGGAGCAGTTTGATCGCGGCGATTATAACGTGCTGTGCAACAGTATGCTCTTGACCGAAGGCTGGGACTGCCCGAGCGTAGACTGTGTAGTGGTGCTGCGTCCGACGAAGGTGCGCAGCTTATACAGCCAGATGGTGGGCAGGGGCACGCGATTATACCCCGGCAAAGACCACCTGCTTTTACTGGATTTTCTCTGGCACACGGAACGCCACGAGCTTTGCCACCCCGCGAACCTCATCTGCGAAAATGAAGAAGTCGCGCAGCAGATGACGCGCAACATGGAAGAAGCCGCAGGCGCACCCGTTGACCTTGAAGAAGCGGAGAAAACGGCATCCGAGGACGTTGTAGCGCAGCGCGAAGAAGCGCTTGCAAAGCAGCTTAACGAGATGCGCAGCCGCAAGAAAAGGCTTGTGGATCCGTTGCAATTTGAAATGTCCATTCAAGCGGAAGACCTTTCCGGCTATGTGCCGGCGTTCGGGTGGGAGATGTCGCCGCCGAGCGAAAAGCAAATCTCGGCGCTTCAAAAGTTCGGCATTTTCCCCGATGAGATCGGCAACGCGGGCAAGGCGGCGAAGATCCTCGATAAGCTCGAAAAGCGCCGCACGGCAGGACTGACGACGCCAAAGCAAATACGATTCCTCGAGGGGCGCGGATTTCAGCACGTGGGCACATGGTCGTTCGAGACCGCCCGCGGCATGATCGACCGCATCGCCGCGAACAACTGGCGCACGCCGTACGGCATTGACCCGAAAAGCTTCAGACCGGAGGCGTAAATGGAGTATAACAACGAGAACCTTTTGGAGCTGCTCGACTATATCGACCCCGCTCTGCTCGATTATACGGATTGGACAGGCATCGGCATGGCGCTCAAGGACGCGGGGTACAAGGCTTCGGACTGGGATGCCTGGAGCCGCCGAGATTTAAAGCGGTATCATCCGGGCGAATGTGAGCGCAAATGGGACACGTTTACGGGTACAGGCATCACCGCCGGGACGCTCGTCAAAATGGCGCTGGATAACGGCTACAAGCCCGCGAAAGCAGACCATGAGCTCGATTGGAACGACACGATCGACCGTCATGATGAATTTGTTGTGGTGGACAAGAACTGGATTGAAGCGCAGGACATTCACGAGCCGGAAAAATGGGAACCTGCCGCCGAGCTGATACGGTATCTCGAAACGCTGTTTGACAGCACGGACACGGTGGGCTATGTCACCGAGAGCTGGGAGAAAGACGGCAAGTACATGCCGAAAAGCGGCAGCTACACGCAAACGGCAGGCGAATTATGCAGCGCGCTGTATAAGTGCGGCGACGACCTCGGTGCGGTGCTTGGCGACTATAACCCCGCCGTCGGTGCGTGGATCCGCTTCAATCCCTTAGACGGCAAGGGTGTGAAAAACGAGAATATCACGGAATACCGCTATGCGCTTGTTGAATCCGACAGCATGGATATCGCGAGCCAGAACGCCGTCATACGTGAATTGGAGCTGCCGGTCGCCTGCCTTGTGTACAGCGGCGGCAAGAGTCTGCACGCGATTGTGCGCGTTGATGCGGGCAGCTATGAGGAATACCGCGCACGCGTCGATTATCTCTACAAGGTCTGTGCAAAAAACGGGCTGGACATCGACAAGCAGAACCGCAATCCTTCACGACTTTCGCGTATGCCCGGCGTGGTGCGCGGTAAGCACAAGCAGTTTTTGGTCGATACGAACATCGGCAAAAGCTCGTTTGAAGAATGGCGCGACTGGATTGAGAGCGTCAACGACGATCTGCCGGACGAAGAAAACCTTTCAACATTCTTTGACGACCTGCCGGCGCTTGCGCCGCCGCTTATTGAAGGCGTGCTGCGGCAGGGGCACAAGATGCTCGTGGCGGGCCCCAGTAAGGCGGGCAAATCGTATTTGCTCATCGAGCTGTGCTGCTGCATCGCAGAGGGGAAGCCGTGGCTTTCGTTTCCCTGCACGGCGGGACGCGTGCTATACGTAAACCTTGAGTTAGACCGTGCGTCCTGCCTGCATCGCTTCCGCGACGTTTACACGGCGCTCGGCTTTACGCCGGAGCACATCGACCGCATCGACATCTGGAACCTGCGCGGGCGCAGCGTACCGATGGATAAGCTCGCGCCGAAACTTATTCGCCGCGCCGCAAAAAAGAGCTACATGGCGATCGTCATTGACCCGATTTACAAGGTCATCACCGGCGACGAGAACAGCGCCGACCAGATGGCGCATTTCTGCAACCAGTTCGACAAGGTGTGCACGGAGCTCGGCTGCGCCGTGATCTACTGCCACCACCATTCAAAAGGCGGGCAGGGCGGCAAAAAGAGCATGGACCGTGCGTCCGGCTCCGGTGTGTTTGCGCGCGATCCGGATGCGCTTATCGACCTTATCGAGCTGGAGCTGACCGACGGCATCAAGGAGCAGCAGGAGAACCGCGCGGTGTGCGCCGTGTGCCTCGACTGGCTGACACGCTACCGCAAGGCGGACGAAGCCGGAGATGATGACCGACTGAGCGCGACGCAGATGATGGCGTTGTGCAAAAAGCACCTGCGGGAAGCGTCATACAACTTAATGCTCGGCGATGTGTCAAGGGCGCGTACAGCTGCAAACGCAAAGTCTGCATGGCGTGTAGAAGGCACGCTGCGCGAGTTTCCGCGCTTTGCGCCGAAGAACTTTTGGTTCGATTATCCGATCCACCGGGCGGACGAAACGGGCATTCTGCTCGACCTGCAAGCTGAAAATGCCACGCCGAAGGGCACCAACTGGAAGCAGAATTTCGGACGCAAGAAGACCCCGCAGGAGCGCAAAAAGGAGCGTGAAGCATCACTCGACACGGCGTTTGAAGCGGTGGGCGAGGGCGGCAAGGCGAGCGTTAAGGAGCTCTCCGAGTACCTCGGCGTGAGCGAAAAAACGGTGCGCAACTACCTTAAAGACAGCAAAGATTTTGAGCTTTCGGACGGCGAAGTGAGCAAGACAGGGAAAGGAAAATATCGGTAGGGAAAGCTTTCCATGTACTTTCTCTCAAGGCTCGGAAAGAAGGAAAATATCGATATTTTCCCTTTCCCTCAAACGCTTTTTAAGGCTCCCAACGGAAGGAAAAAGTCGAGTAATTTTCCTTTCCTTTCCGAGAGAAGGAAAAAGTATATATACTACGTATATATATCCGTTTCACTTTCTCTCACGGTCAAGGGGTAAAGAAGTGTGGGGGTCATGAGGTTCCCCCACACGACTTCTTCCCCTACCCTTGACGAAAGCAAATTTTCTTCAAAAGCAAAAATTCAGCAGTTTAACGAGGTGAAGTAAAATGACATTGGAGTTTTTTGTACCGATGGTGCCGCCGACGGTGACGCATCAGGAGAAGCGCGTGAACTGGTCGGCACGAAAGTTCTACGAGGACGATAACCTGAAAGCCGCCAGACAGAAGCTCGCCGATTACATCGGCAGGCACAGACCCGAAAGCCCGATCACAGGCGGCGTACGGCTGACGACGAAGTGGTGCTTCCCAAACGGCAGACATGCGGACGGAGAGTACCGCACATCGAAGCCCGACACGGACAACCTGCAAAAGCTGCTCAAGGACGTTATGACGCAGCAGGGATTCTGGAAAGACGACGCGCTGGTGGCGTCCGAGATCACCGAAAAGTTTTGGGCGAAGATTCCGGGCATCTACATCCGCATTGAGGAGCTGTGATGGAGCTGCGGGAAGTTAAGCGACACATGAACCGCACGGTGCAGTACAGCGGCAGCGCTTACGAGCTGACGGCAATCATCTTCCGCAGAGACCGTAAGACCGGCAGTGACTTTTACCAGGCGGAAATAACCGACAAGAAAAACGACGGCTCCGTGCTGATCTGTGGGCTGGAGCAAATTGAAAGCGAGGGAAAGCCATGAACCTGACCTGCTGCCCGAGGGAGTGCCCGCAGCGCTCGGTGAGTTGCCATAACGGGTGCCAGACGTACATGCGGTACAAGCTGATGCGGCTACTGATGAACAAGCAGCGCATGAAGGCGGTGGACGAAGTAGGCTTCCACCGAGCCGTGCGGCAGGCTGTGAAAAGAAAACATGAAAGGAAGATCAGACGTGAACACTGAAGAACGCAAGAAAGTTTTAGATGCCTTGACTTCGGGCGAATGGGTCGAAACCAAAGCGGTGTGCGATGCACTGAATATTACTTTCGCGCAAGGTATGAGAATTTTTTCGTTCAGCCGAACGGTAAAGTGGAGTTCTCCACCGGCAAACGGACAGGATATTACGACAAAATTCAGAGTAAGGAAGTAGGAGAGAAAGTTATGAAGATTAAAATCATCTTGGTCGTGCTCGTAATCGCGGCGACGCTCACGGAGTGCATCGTGATGCGCAAGTCACGGGAGTACGACGCAGCGGACAATATTGCCGGGCTTGTCCGCTGCGTGAAAGCTATGGTGGTGCTTGGCTTAGTGGGCCTCGCCGCAGCGGTGGCGTTTGTGGCGATGTGATTTTTGAGGAGATACGATGACAAAAGAACTTTTGGAGCAATACCCCGACATCTGCGCGGAAATCGAAGAGCTGAAAGCGAAGGACAGCGCGGCGGTCAGCGACGTGGTGCAGGCGAGCGCGGACGAGTTCCCGTTCAACCTGCACAGCGTTACCGTGCGGGGCTTGCCGAACCCGAAACACGCAGAACGCATTCGGGAACTTGAAGTGCAAAAGGCGGAGATCGAAGCGTTTGTAGGCAGGCTTGCCTACCGCCCTCAGAAGCTCGCCCGATGTGTCATGAAGCACGGGACGAGGTGGAACGTGGTCAGACGAGTGCTGAATGATTCAAAATCCGCAGATGCACTGCGAATGGAATTCAGCAGAATTTTTTCAAAAAAATTTTGAGTTTGTTCGTTTTGTTCGCTTTGTTCGTCTATAATAATAATTGAGCAATTGTATCATTCAACAATTTGTGACAAAAGTATTCCAATTTCTCCCAAATAGATGTATAATGTAAAAAATTATCATCTGTTTGGGGGATTTATTTATGCCGAAAACTAAAGACACGAAAAAGGTTCGCATATATTTTCATCATTTGCTCATGACATATTCCATGAACAGAAATGTTGTCCCGCAGCCTAGCATTGACGATTGTGTCGATTTTTTCACTAGATCGCTTCAGTACACACTTTCTTCCCCGGTGCAGGATCGAAAAGTTGATTTTGCTGCAGACGAACAAATTGTATGGCTTGACGGCTGTAAGGTCACAGAAAAGTTGTTGGATGATAGGCGTACAATGACAACTTTTGAAATTACGATAAAATCCGCAAAATATAATCAAGTAAGAAATGTCCGTAACACGAATACGATGGAGGAAAAAGGACTGCTTAAGGAAATTATGGATGGAGACGACGAAAGCACACACTTCTTGATTTCGCACATTACTGGTCGTAATAATTTGATATGTGTGCAAGAAAGCAACTACTATGGAATCCGAATGGGAAAATTTACACAGTATTTGAGAAAACGGATGGAGGCGTACAGAGCTTCTATTAATGGGCCATTTGATTTCTGGTTTGACCATGAGATATTTCCGTCTGACGCATTTCTTGACGGTCTAAAGGATACGCGGAAGATAACAGTTTTAACTGTGTACACATCAAAATCCGCTGCCAATACTTTCGTAGATCTTTCAGATCGCGATGATTTGAGAGATGAGACTCAGCTTGTGTTAAAGAATCCGCGCAGAGGAAAATACATTCATGCACAGACCATAAAGGATTATTATTCTGCAATGAGTGAAAATCAGGATATTCTTTGAATAACCGCTCAAGGACAGCGCTACGGGATACCGTTCACGTTAGACACGGAAGGATCTCAGATGAAAACCGAAATTGCTGTAAAGTTGACATCAAAGACTAAAGAAGTTGTTGGCAGTAGCTTCTTCGAAGAAGCGAATCAGGCATTACGCACTATGGGGGGGAACTGAAGATGAAAGCTATTCGGAAAGCGTTATGTCCTATAGTTGATTTTTTCCTAATACGCAAGAGAGTATGGAAGTTTTTTATCCTTCCTGTCATCACCGCATTGAGTACAGGTATTCTGCTGATGCATCAAAACAGCGTCAACATAAACAATGAGAAATATTCTTCACAGCTGGGAGACTCCTGTCAAAACTTCATCAACACGGCGATTACTGGTATTTCCATTCTGACATCCTTTTCTTTAGCTGTTATTACTATCATTTGTTCGTCGGATGGCGTTTCTATTGCGAGGTTAAAATCTGCGCACGGTGACAGAAAACTTTATCGACCGCTGAAAAACTCAGAAACAACGCCGACTCTTTTTCAAATATTACTTTCCACTGTTTCGTATAATGTCTTTTCGGAAATAGTATTTTTGGCAATTCTGTTTATGCAGCTTTTCATAGTTGAGCCCTATAGTATCACTGTTATGTCTGTTGTTCTTTCAGTCAATGTATTCTTCATTGTACATATTTTGTGTGTTCTTTGGTCCACAATTTACGCCTTGTATTTTACGTATTGGAAATAGGATTCTAATTTTCTATGCACCTGCGCTTCGGCGTGGGTGCTTTTCTTATGCCCGAAACCGAAAGGAGGGGTGCACGTGAAAAGAGAATACCGGGTGTGCCCGAGGGACTGCAAATGCGTTTGGGCGGAATGCTTAGACGGCACATGTTTCTGTATGCTCTCTGTGTGCCCCTACACGGCGATTTCGGACGGCGTGAGGGTAGTTTCACCTGTTGAGAGTGAAAGCGCAGCAGAGGGCCGCGTAGACGGCTTGGGGAGCGGATGCGCGGACAGCAGGTTAGCTTTGCCGGAAGATGACGAAAGCGGAACGAAGGAAAGCACGGCAGACGGTGGATGCTATGCCACTTAAAGCATGCCCATATTGCGGACGGATACACGAGAGAGGATACCGATGCCCGCGCAAGCCGGTGCACAAAACGGAGCGCATGGAAGCGGAGCGCGGACGGTACACAAAAGCTTGGAGAGATAAAGCAAAAGAGATTAAAGAGCGGAGCCGGTACCTATGTGCGGCATGTCTCGCCGATGGCGTATACACATACGATACACTTGAGGTACATCACATAGTGCCGTTGCGCGAAAGACCGGACTTGCTGCTTGATGACGATAACTTGATATGTTTGTGCAGACGGCATCATGAGATGGCGGAGAGCGGAGGCATCCCGCAGCAAGATTTATACAAGATGGTCGAGAAAAGAGACTCCCCCCGAGGGGAGGGGTCTGATTTTTTGGGGGACGGAACACCGACGGGGGGCCTCTCTGTATAAATAATTCCCAAAATGAAAAAAGGAGGTGCGCGACAATGGCAAGACCGAGTAAATCAACCGACGTTTTAAAGGCGGAGGGCAAAAGTCACCGAACGAAAGCGGAGATGGCGCAGCGGGAAGCCGCGGAAAAAGCTTTGCTGACCGGCATCACGATGCGGGAAAACGCGGACGTGAAAAAAGACAAAGTAGCGCACCGAGAATATCAACGCGTGATAAAGATTTTAACGGCGATAGGTAAAAACGACGCGCTTTTTGAGTCGGTTATCAACGACTATTGCCGCCTTGAGTCCGACATACAGCGGTATCGCGAGTTGCGGAACGAGCTGGAAAACGATGAGACCATATCAGGCTCGACGCGTTACGAGCTTATTGCAAAATACGATATGCAAATCGAAAAGTACCGCAAGCAGCGCCGGGACATCGAAAAGGAAAACGGCATGACGATAGCATCATCGGCGCGAACGATACCAAAGACACCGACGAAAGCGGTCAACCCTCTGATGGAGGTGCTGGGCATTGGCACAGATACAGGATAGCCCGGCAATTACATACGCCCGTTGGTGTGTGCAGCCGGGAAACCGGCAAGCGCCAAAGTACGTAAAAATGCAGGCGGCGCAGTGGCTTGAAATCGCCGACGGAAAAAGCGACGAAGCCCAGCTCGACGAAAAAGCTTATAACAAGGTGTGCAACATCTTAAAGCTGATGGTACACCCAGACTTAGGGTGCAGCATGTACGACGGGCTTGAGGAGTACGCTTGGTTTTTGATCGTCGCCGCGTTGTGCACGGTTTGCCCGGATGGGCGGCGCTATTATAAGACGGCGCTGCTCGAAATCGCGAGAAAGAATTTTAAAACCTTTACTTCGGCGGTGATCTTTATCATCTTGATGCTGACGGAGCCGAGGTTTTCGCGCTTTTTCAGTGTAGCGCCGGATTTGAAGCTCTCAAAGGAGCTGCAAGTCGCGATACGCAAAATCATTAAGTCTTCACCGCTTTTGGCCGACGACCATGTTTTTAAGGTGCTGCGCGCAGAAATCCGCTGCGGACTGACCGACAGCGAATACACGCCGCTCGCATATAGCCAAGACAAGATGGACGGCAAGCTCGCAAATGCTTTTCTTGCGGATGAAGCTGGAGCCATGGACGCGTATCCGATAGAAGCGATGCGCTCCTCGCAGATCACGTTAAAATCAAAGCTCGGAATCATCGTCTCGACGCAGTACCCCAACGATGATAACAGCATGATCGATGAGATCGATATATCAAAAAAGACCTTAAACGGTTTGCTTGATGACAAGCGGCGCTTTTCGCTCCTTTACGAGCCGGACGAAGAATTTTTGCAGGAAGACCGTTGGATGACGGAAGACCTCGTAATTTATCAATCAAACCCGGTGACGGTTAAAAACGCCGACATTTTTCAAGCCGTAAAGGATATGCGGGCGGTAGCCGTACTTTATGAAAACAAGCGGGAAAACTACCTTTGCAAACACAACAACATCAAGTATAAGGGCTTGGGCGTTGAGGGGTACGTAGACATCATGCGCGTGCGCGAATGTAAACGGCAAATTGATCCCAGTTTTTGGCGGGGTCAACGCGTGTATGTGGGGCTCGATCTCTCGGCGACAGATGATAACACTTCCGTCGCCATGGCAGCAGTGGTAGGCGATACGTTGTATGCGCAGGTGTGGGGCTTTATCCCAGAGCGACGCAAAAACTACAAAAGCAAAAAAGAGGGCGTGAATTATGATCGACTTATCCGACAGGGCGTATGTTTTGCTTGTGGTGACGATGTTATCGATTATGGTGCGGTTGAACGCTTTATTCTGGGCCTGCCGGAAAAATACGGAGTGGAAATCGCACAAGTAGGCTATGACCGATGGAACGCCATATCAACGGTGCAAAAGCTTGAGGCCGAAGCGCTGGAATGCGTAGAGATCAAACAGCACAGCAGTGTGCTGCATAGTCCGACAAAGCTGCTGCGCGAACAAATTTTGCGCAAAAAGTTTGCATACGGCGAAAACCAGATGCTTGAAATCAACTTTGAAAACGCCCGGTGCACAGAGGATACGAACAAGAACAAGTACGTAAACAAAAAGAAATCTGCCGGTAAAGTCGACATGGTAGTATCACTTATAAACGCCGTGTACCTTGTAGAGCAAGACATGCTTTTCGGCGCAGATGACTTTATAGCACAGGTTTAAGGAGGTGAAAATTTATGGGATTTTGGCGGAGATTATTTGGCATCGAAAACAGGGCGGAAGCAGTGCAGATGGAAAAAACCGACACGCTGCTTGAAGCCATTTTCGGCGGAACAAGTGAGATCACCCGCGAAACCGCATTGCAGATACCGACAATTTCGGGCGGCGTTGACCTCATCGGCAATATCATCGCAGGGACACCAATCAAGCTTTTTAGAGAGGTGGACGGAAAAGCCGAAGAAATCAAAGATGATCCGCGTGTGCGGATTCTGAACGATGAGACCGGCGACACGTTAAACGCGAACGAGTTTTGGCGCGCCATTACGCGGGACTACTTTCTCGGAAAAGGCGGATATGCGTACATTGAAAAAAAGCGCGGAAGATTCGCGGCGCTTTATTACGTGGACGAAAAGGATATTGCTTTGCAGAAAAATTCCGACCCGATCCACAAAGATTTTAAGGTACTCGTAAACGGGCAAAGCTACGAGCCTTACAGCTTTTTGCGGATTTTACGCAACACGCGCGACGGCGCAGAAGGCACTCCAATTACCCGAGAAAATTCGCAGCTCATCGAAGCGGCATACGCAAACATTAAGCTTGAGCGCAATATCGCAAAACGTGGCGGAAACAAGCGCGGCTACTTAAAATCACCGCGCCGGTTGACAAAAGAAGCAATCGACACTTTGCGCAATGCGTTCGGACGGCTGTACAGCAACAGCGAAAGCGCCGGCGACTCGTTTGTCGTGCTCAATGAGGGCGTAGACTTTCAGG
>ERZ894236.1214-NODE-1214-length-20277-cov-102.797_pt1 | contig 20277 bp, 17 predicted proteins | sample MGYA00380297_ERZ894236 | MGnify/ENA primary metagenome ERZ894236 (study PRJEB32331, sample SAMN06328420) | human gut metagenome | biome: human gut microbiome; feature: stool | host: Homo sapiens | collected 2014-08-04 ... | reverse complement strand
AATTCCAACTGAATGGAACTTCCAATTTTAAAGACACAAAAAAATTTACGCCCTCGCTAAAATGCTTATCCTCCTGAATAAATTTCAACAAATCTCTCTGCTGTTTCCGGGTAATCGCTTCTCTGGTAACAGAATCATTGACAATGACTGATGCCAAGGACGGCCAGCCCATAACCCGCCACAAAGCCCCGGAATCACGGTATTTCTTGTTCGGGCACATATGCCCGAACAGTTATTTTTTCTCATATATTAATGCTCTCAACCGGTTCAATTCCTTGCGTAACTGCTCATTTTCGCTTTCCAGCTTTGCGATATATTTTTCCTTGCTTGCTATGATTACATCTTTGGAGCCTGATGTTTTATCATATTTACTATGCCACGCTTTCTTTCGTGATTCTTCCTCCCCACGGGCTGTCTCAATTGCTTTTCTTACTTCTTCATCCTTATAAAGGAAATGTTTGGATACCCCGCTTCTCAAATGCACACTGTTGAAATTTACCGGCTCTTGTTCTGATGATAATTCCCTCATCGCTTCTAACGCTTTCTTCTTTGCCTTCTCTGACCTCTCCTTCCAGCTTGCCTCAAGGTTCTTTGTATGCTCCGGCATCTTTATCCCTCCCTGAGTCTTCCGTTCTTGTGAACGATGTTTTCACGGAGGATCCTCTCCTTCATACTTTGCAGGTTCTCCAGATATTCCCTGTTTTTCTCAACCCAGTTCTGTCGTCCCAGCTTTTCTCCTATCCGGATCTGTTCCTCTGCCCGCCTTATTTCCTCCTCGTACTCCGGAATGTCCGCTTGCGTTGAGCAAAAGCTGCCACACTCCAGGCACATGGTCATCTGGCTCTTACAGCCTATCTTTGACGGCTTGAAACACATCCCCAACGGAACCCTCACCGCATCCAGGTTCTTTCTGATATTCTCATAGCAGATCTCTTCCGTCCTTTGCCCTGACACTGCCGGCGCGGCTACATCCGGTACAAACAGTGCCAGTTCCTCGGTCTCCTTCCATTTCCGGTACAGCATATCCTCCGACACTTTTGCGTAATGCAATGTCATCTGCAGGCTGCAGTGCCCAAGAATCTGGCGGATAATCCCAAGCGGCATCCCCTGCTCTGTGTATTCAAGCGCCCTTGTGTGCCTCAGGGAATGGGTCCTAAAATGGTAAAGCTTCCCGTCTCCATCCCGAATCCCTTTTCGCTCTATCAGCCTTTGGACCGCCGCCGCAAATGCCGGCTTGCTGTACGGCAGGCCTTTCCCTTTGCCCTCATACGTATTGAACAGATATCTCTCCGGATTGTTTTCATCCGTACTCCTTTCCTGCGCCTGCCTGATAAGCCCCTTGATCATTTCCGCCACTTCATTTCTCACCGGAATCTTATGCATGGGGATCCCCGTTTTTGTGATCTCGCCGCACAGATAAGGGACATATCCTCCGGTATGGCTGTTCCATACATAATCCAGACACCGGTCGTACCTGAGGTTCAGGATGTCCGTCCCCCTCCATCCCGTTTCCCTCAGCAGGATATATACCGGCTTCATTTCTTCCGGCTCTATCTCTGACACCGCGCTGTCCAGCTCATTCCGTACAGGTTCCGGGATATATTTGATCTTTTCATACGTATCTTCCACACGTTCCCGTTTCGGGATATCCTCATCAAAAATCAGCCTTGTGACATCTTTTCTGGGAGCTGTATCATACTGGGCCAGCTGGATAAAATCAAGATAATTCCGGATAAAGGACACTGCCTTACTTCGGAACGTGGCGTTCGCCTCTTTGTGATCCTGTGCCACCCATTCAAGATATCTTTCCACATCCTTTCTTTCCAGTGATTCCTGAAATCCGCCGCCATACCCGTGCCCATAGAAGCTTTTGTAATAATATCTCAGGTATACCAGGGTCTCCGTACAGAAACTCCAGCTTCTCCGGTAAATCAGATTTTTCATATACCTTTTTACACAGGGCCTGTAATACGCCGGGATCTCTTCAAAGGATATGGAAGGCTTCTGCCTTCTCGCCGCCGCTGATACTTTTACTCCCGGTATTTTGGCCGCATGCCATACCTCTTTGTCCAGTTCCGGCCGTTCATCATAATAATCCTTTATAAAGCCTGTCACATTTCTCTGTAAAAGCTCATACAGCCGGCTGGGTTCCGACGCCATCCCCCGCGGACGCTCCACTCCGGCACAGGCAAAACTGTCCGCCTTCTGCTCCTGACCCAGTCTTTTGATCAGATGCCTGTAGTGATGGAAGACATTCGGCACCGTTAAACAGCCCTCTTTCAAGGCATGCAGCAGATAAAACTTCATCTCATTCTTAAGCTGGCTGTTCTTATAGGAAGTAAAGTCCGCAAGAATTCCTTTCTTGTTCCCCACATGGATACCGGCTTCCTCGAATGCGGCTTCTCCCAGAAGCCATATGTCATTCTCCAGCCAGTACCCTGACAGATAGTCCCGTATCTCCTTCTCATGATAATCTTCAAACAGCTCCGCCACCAACGCTCCCATTACTCCGCATCCCCCTTTCCAGGTATCCGGAAACCTTCCGATGCCTTCTGAAAGGCCTCCGATATCTCTTCATCCGAAGGATGGACATAGGTGTTGAGCGTGGTGTATATATTTTTATGCCCCGCCCGCATACGCAGGAGTTCGGGATCCCAGCCTGCACTGTTCAAAAGGCTGAGGGACGTATGACGGAACATATGCGGGGTAATGTAGATACCGGTCTTTTTCCGCAGCTTACGGAACACGTTATCTACATCCATATAATCCATTGCCTGCCCTGCGTGTTTTCCCTGCATCTTAATAAAGACATGGTTTGTGAGTACCCCTTCCGTATGAAAAAAGCAGACATACTCCGTAAATACCTCCAGAAGGTCGTTGGTACAGTCCAGTTTCCTTGGGCTTGACACCGTTTTAATCTCCGCCTGGTTCTCCAGCTCCCCCCGGTCACAGATCAGGATCGTCCGCCTGGACAGATCAAAATCCTCAAGCCACAGCGACAGCGCCTCCCCGATCCTCATCCCGGTTTCAAACAGCAGATACAACAGGAAGTAATCCCGGATGTTATTTGCCGCTTTCATCAAGGCATTGATTTCTTCCTTTGTCACAGTCTTAATCCGCGTCTGCGGTTTGGGAAGACGGAGCAGGTATCTTTTTTCCCGCTTCTTATCTGCGATTCCATTAAGGAATGGTCGGTAGTTCTTAGCCGGGCTTTTCACAAACCGGATCAGCTTTTGTGACAGATGGCTCTCAAATCCATCATGCAGCAAAAGATAATTATAAAAGCTAATCACCGTATCCAGGATGGCATTGATCGTCTGCGTTTTTATTGCGGGATCCAGCGTGATCGGGATAACCTTCTCCGTATAAGTTGGATATTTCAGCCAGGCGATAAACTCCGCAAGATGGTCTACGGTGATGTCCGTATACTTGATCCTCTTCTGGTCCAGGAATGTGTAAAAGTGTTTAAGCTGGATACAGTGCAGCCTGAGCGTGTTCCTTGCCAGCCCTTTTCCATCTTCAAATCGGAGATACTCCAGCACCGGCCCCACCGGGAAACCATCATCCTCTGCAAGATAATATCTTTCCCTTCCTTTTTTCGTTTTAAATGTCACTACTTTCATTGTTCATGCTCCTTTCGGTTATTTCATGAACAATGATATATCATCCTCCTTTGTTCGGGTACTTTGGGTACTATGGGGATAGTACACGAGTTATACGTGTACCCCAACAGTGAAAACCTCTTGTTCGGGTACTTCGGGCACTATACTTTTGGTACACGAGTTATCTATCCGTTCATAAGCAAAATAAATGCCAAAAGTCCAATAACAACGACACTTGCAATTACAGCCAGAACAAAAAACAACTTGTCTGCCCTTTCCCTTTTTCTAAGTAGCCAAGCCACAATGCAATATAGGGCAAGTCCTAAAAATCCGCCCGCGGTATTCGTAAGGAGATCGGTAATATCAGACCGTCCTATTGCTAAAACATATTGAACCATTTCCAGCAGCAGGCTTGTCCCGGCAATGATAATCAGCTTTCCATGAAACCGCCATTTAGATAGGAGCATTTGCAGATATATCCCCATCGGCACAAAAAGCAAAAGGTTTTCAAGCACTTCTTTTAAGTGAAATGCTGTGCCAACGTCCTTGTCATAATAAAACGGGATGAGATTTATGCTTCTTACTGTGTCTAAATCGTGGATTCAGAATTGCAGCTTGAATAGTATTATCCAAACTAAAAGTGCCAGATAAATCAAGAAAAGAACAGGCACCAATCGTCTTTTCCCCTAAATTTTATAGCCTACACCCCAAAGTGGATAACTGCGAAGCAGTTGATTCCGAAGGAGAAAAATAGTATAATGCTAATATAAATTCGAGTTATTTGTGTTACACTATACAAGTGAGGGAAGAAAGATATGGAAAACAAAAAAGCGGAAGAAGCTATGCGTGAATTAACACTAATGCTGTTGTACCTCTCCCGGTTTACACAGGGTGAGAAGTTTCACGAAGCAACAGATTTTTATGCCTGGAAAGGCTATGATTTTGATGTTCTCAACGAACTGGATGATGCCGACTATATAAGGCAAGGCAATCGTCCGTCCCGTTCCAAATCGGTTTACATTACAGAAGGCGGCAAGGAGCAGGCAAGAGAACTGTTAGCTAAGTATGGTATAGATGATTGGAAACGGGAGTGATGAGATGAAGAATTTGTTTGAACGCACCAGTTCCAGCTGGGTGCGATACAGCGAATACGAATGGACGGCGGCAGAGGATGGCACATTGTATCTCACGCCTACAAAAACAGCTCAACCAAGTATCTATGACCCGCTGGCGGAGTATCAGCGGATTGTACTGGACGCCAAATCAGCCGCCTGATAAAAGAGCGTATCATGCCATACCCCAATTTCATTCTTACCCCCGAAAGAGAAAGCGGGAAGGACATCCTTGTGCTGACAGTATCCGCCGGGCGCACTACGCCTTATTATTACAAGGCTGACGGTGTAATGGAAGCATATATCCGTATTGGAAACGAGAGTGTGATTGCCCCCAATTATGTTCTCAACCAGCTTGTTCTGAAAGGCATGAACCGCACCTACGATGCGCTGACATCAGAATATGATTTCAAAGACTACGCATTTTCCAAGCTTCGGGAAAGATACAAGGTCTGGACAGGCAACAGTATCGAGGAAAAGATGTTCGATTCCTTTGACATAAAGGACGAACAAGGCAAGCTGACCAATGCAGGTGCTTTGCTGGCAGATGATTCCCCGGTCAGACATTCCCGCCTGTTCTGCACACGATGGAACGGATTGGATAAGAGCGGCGGTATCGTGGATGCACTCGACAGCGCAGAGTATTCCGGCAGCTTAATTATTCTGCTCAATGAGGGTGTAGGATTTATAAAGCGGAATATGAAAACACGCTGGAAGAAGACCGCTGATTCCCGGATTGAAATGCCTGATTACTGCGAGCGGAGTATTTTCGAGGCGCTTGTCAATGGACTGATTCATCGTGACTACCTGATTCTAGGCAGTGAAGTCCATATCGACATTTACGATGATCATCTTACCATTTATTCTCCCGGTGGCATGGCAGACGGAACACGGGTACAGGAACGGGATCTGTCCAACATTTCCTCCACCCGGCGCAATCCCGTTTTGGCTGATATTTTCGGACGTTTAGGCTATATGGAGCGGCAGGGCAGCGGATTTAAGAAAATTACCGACGCTTATCATGCGGCACATAACTATCGCCCGGAACTGGAGCCGAAATTCTATTCCGATGCCGCATCATTTCAAGTCACGCTGTATAACTTGAATTATGGAACAGATGAAAAAGTAGCTGTTGGAACGGAAAAAGTAGCGTTCGAGGATACAAAAGTAGCGTTTGAACGCTCCATTTCTGAATTGAAGCTGAATACACCTACCAAAACAAAAATCATATCTCTGTTCGAGCGTTTTGAATTTGACATTGCATTTACCCGTGCGGACGTCATTAAAACATGCGGTTTAGCACCGTCTTCCGCAGGCAAAATGTTGAACAAGATGAAGGAATTGAACTTGATTGTATCTGCTGCCGAGCAGGGCAGAGGCAAATATAAATTCATTGAGCCAAAAGAATAAACCTTTTTATCATTCTCCAACGGAGTGACTGATTGTTCGACACAAAAGTTAATGCCCACTATCAGCCATACATGCAGCCCATCTGCTCAAACAGGGATTTCATAAGACAACAGCTCCTTTCTGTGTTGGATTTCAGCGGTTATAAGGCGTTCTCTTCTCCTTTCTTACAACTGCTTTTCAATTCACCACAAATGAGCCGCAGTCATATGTATTTGGTGGCAGAAACCACCCTTTACATATTAACTCTTGATTATGAACAGTTTTCAAATAAACCGGAGAGTACGGCTTGCCCTTATCGTCCTCATGATTCAGCATCTCATTCTGCCAAGTGATGATCTGCTTGGCGGTGATGTTGCACATCTTCAGCTTGCCGAAGTAGGGTAACAGTTTGGTCCGGATGATATGGTCCTTGGTGGCCCAGGTGTTTTCCTTGATACGAGTTTTTGCTTAAGGCTGGCGAGATCAGCCAGGAGGACTATGACCGTTGGCGTTACCGCTACCCGGAATTTGCCAACGCACCGGGCCGTGTAAATCCCATCTCTCAGAGCCTGAGCGATATGTTGGTGGCCGGCCTCAAAGAGCAATCCGAAGAATAAAAACAGAAAGAGCTAACTGACCTAATCAAAATCAGTTAGCTCTTTTCTTATGAATAATGAAAAATTGTTGCCAAATCGTTGCCACAGAGGGCATCAAGCCTTAAAAAATCCAGTCATATCAAGGCTCTCCAGCTCTCTGAAATCATTCCCACTCAATCGTAGCCGTAGGCTTCGGACTCAAATCATAGCACACCCTGTTCACATTCCTGACTTCCTTCAATATACGGTCCGTAATCTTCTGCAGCACATCATAATCAATGCGCTCAATGGAGGCAGTCATGGCATCCACTGTATTGACTGCACGGATGATGACAGGATAATCAAAGCAGCGCGCATTGTCCCTGACTCCAACTGATTTAAAGTCCGGCACAATGGTAAAATACTGCCACACTGTCTTGTCCAGGCCGGCGTTTGCAAATTCCTCGCGGAGAATGGCGTCGGATTCCCTGACAGCTTCCAGACGTTCTCTGGTTATGGCTCCCAGACAGCGCACGCCTAAGCCGGGACCAGGGAACGGCTGACGGTATACCATGCTGTGAGGCAGTCCCAGCTCCAGTCCGCAGGCGCGCACCTCGTCCTTGAACAGCTGGCGCAGCGGCTCTACCAGGGTGAAGTTCAAATCCTCAGGAAGTCCTCCCACATTGTGGTGGGATTTTACCACCTTGGCTGTCTTGGTCCCGCTCTCCACAATGTCCGGATAAATGGTTCCCTGAGCCAGGAACTCGATTCCTTCCAGCTTTCTGGCTTCTTCCTCAAACACACGGATAAATTCAGCGCCTATAATCCTGCGCTTCTGTTCCGGGTCAGCCACTCCGGCCAGCTTCCCAAGGAAACGATCTACGGCATCCACATATACCAGGTTTGCATCCATCTGGTTCTTGAATACATCAATGACGCTCTCGGATTCCCCTTTTCTCATAAGGCCATGGTTTACATGGACGCAGGTCAGCTGTTTTCCAATGGCTTTGATGAGCAGAGCCGCTACCACTGAGCTGTCCACGCCGCCGGATAGAGCCAGAAGCGCCTTCCTGTCTCCTACCTGCTGGCGGATTAATTCCACCTGGTCGGAAATGAAGTTCTTCATATTCCAGTTAGCCCGGGCCTTACATGTATCGAACACAAAGGAACGGAGAACCTGGGCGCTGTCAGCTTCATCCCAGCTATGTATGGAACGCTTACAGGCAGCTGCGGCATGGCCTGCCGCCATTACCGGGTATCCTGCTTCATACAGTTCCGGACGCACATCAATGGGAACTCCGTCCACAACATTGTTAGGGCCGCCGTTGATGATGATTCCCTTAACATTGGGAAGTTCCTTCAATTCACTGGCTGTAATATCGTGGGGATAAATCTCACTGTACACTCCCATCTCCCTGATGTCCCTGGCCAGTTTTGTGTTCTCTGTGCTTCCCAGGTCAAGGATTACAATCATATCCTGTTTCATCTTCTGCCTCCTAAAATTATCAGAAATTTAAAATGTCCTGCCTGATTCTTCTTTTGAGCGAAACGCCTGTACCGCCATCTGCCCTATGGCTTACCCCGACACTCGTCCTACGGCTTACTCTGACTCTTCCCCAAGATAAGCCAGCACCGCCCTAAGACAGCCGTCCACTCCTGTCAGCCCGCTGTCCAGGCATAAGTGGTAGTTCTGGGCCCGGCCCCATGTGTTGCCGGTGTAATACTGGTAATACTCCTTGCGTTTCCGGTCCACCTCCCGGATACGGCGCTCCATCTCCTTCCCATCAGAACCTGGTTCCAGGTTAAGCATACGCTTAATCCGGTCCCTCATCTTGGAGTAGATGAACAGGTTAATGCTGTCATCCAGAATCATGTCCGCACACCGTCCCACAATGACACATGGACCGTGAGCAGCCAGCCTGCGGATGACGTTGGACTGGGCCACGAAAATCTGGTCCGACATGGGAACCTTGTAAATGTCAGAAAAAGCATGGTAATACTGCCTGTCTAACGGGTCGTGAATCACGATATGCTCATCGTAGTTTTGAAATGCCTCTTCTGCAATATTGATATCGTCCGCAGCCATGGAGATTAACTCCTTGTCGTAAAATGGGATGTCCAGCTTTTCTGCCAGCTTAACCCCCAGCTCACGGCCTCCGCTTCCGAATTCGCGGCTTACTGTTATGACCTTATCCATTAAGCACCGCTCCTTTCCTTGGGTTGGTTTTGTTTTGGGTAGGACGAGCTTTGAATGGGCTTTGGGCCGCTCGGTCACGGGATTTGCCCTATAAAAAAGCGGCAGGCATGTATACTTATGCGAGCTAGCTCCCAACGGATATATGCCCACCACTTTTTTTGCACTGCTCATTGCCTACGTGGACATTATACCACAACTCCCCATTATTTCCTATGCTTAATATCTCTTATAATCTTAAACATCTGTATCAGTACCGTGGGTACTGCGGCCAGGAGACAGACATTCACTATCTGGCCTTGGGTCAGTGGTGTTACGGAGAACAGGTTCTGCATGAACGGAACCAACATGACAATGCCTAACAGCACCACGCCGGCCGCAAATGCTCCCAGACTGTACCAGTTGGATGAAAAGCCCAGCTTGAAGATGTTGTGCTTGCTGCGGCAGTTGAATCCGTGGAACAGACGGGCCAGGGTCAGGGTTGCAAATGCCATGGTGCTGGCTGTGGCTGCGCTGCCGGTTCTGAGGCCTGTGTGGAAGGTAATCATGGTACAGACAGCTATGATTCCGCCCTGGGTCAGAATGGTGGTCATGAAATCCTTTGTCAGGATGCCTGTCTTCGGGTCTCTGGGCGCCTCTGACAATAAATCCTTCTCAGCTGGCTCCATGCCGATTGCTATGGCCGGCAGTGAATCGGTCAGCAGGTTGATAAACAGCAGGTGTACCGGTGCAAACGGCACGGGCAGGGCTGCCAGGGATGTGTATAATACTGAAAGAATACCCGCCATGTTGCCTGACAGAAGGAACTTGATGGCATTCTTTATGTTGCGGTATACGTTTCGTCCATTGGCTACAGCCTTGATGATGGTTGCGAAATTATCGTCTGTCAGTATCATGGCTGCCGCATCCTTGGAAACCTCGGTGCCGGTGATGCCCATGGCCACTCCGATATCCGCCTTCTTAAGGGCAGGAGCGTCATTGACTCCGTCTCCGGTCATGGCCGTGATGGAGCCGCGCCTCTGCCATGCATCCACGATGCGGATTTTGTTCTCAGGGGAAACCCTGGCGTAGACGGATATGTCCGTAATTTTGCGGTCCAGCTCTTCCTCTGACATAGCGTCCAGTTCACGGCCTGTCATGGCCATATCGCCGTCCTCAAAAATGCCAATCTGCTTTGCGATGGCAGTGGCGGTTATCTTGTGGTCGCCGGTTATCATAACAGGCTTAATTCCGGCCCGCTTGGCGTCTGCAACAGCTGCCCTCGATTCCTCCCTTGGGGGATCCATCATGGATATCAGGCCCAGGAAAATGAAGTCGTTCTCATTGTCCAGGGACAGGGTGTAGTCTTCGGGTACTTCCTTATATCCAAAGGCCAGGACCCTTAAGCCCTCCTGGGAAAACTCCAGGTTCTTCTGAAGAATGGCCTCCTTATCCTCCCGGGTAATGTCCCGGATTCCCTCTTCCATACGGATTTTCACGGTACGGTCTAAAAGCACATCCAGGGCTCCCTTGGTAAGTACGGTGGGCACATCGTGAAGTTCGTATTTGGTACTCATAAGCTTCCGGTCTGAGTCAAAGGGTATCTCCTCCAGACGGGGCATCAGCTCTCTGAGCAGGTTTTCGTCCACGGTCGCCTTTCTTCCCATCTCCACCAGTGCAAACTCTGTGGGATCTCCGATGCCTTTTCCGTCTACGATAGAGGAATCGTTGGTAAGTATGGCATCGTAGAGAAGATAACGGTGAAGCTGGTTCTTCAGGTTCAGCTGGTCTATGGTAATGGTCTGTCCATTGGTGTAGATGTTCTGTACCGTCATCTTATTCTGAGTCAGGGTACCGGTCTTGTCCGAACAGATGACAGAGACACAGCCCAGGCTCTCCACGGCCTTTAACTCCTTGATAATGGCATGCTCCTTTGCCATTTTCTGGGTGCCCATGGCCTGTACGATGGTTACAATGGAACTGAGTGCCTCAGGTATGGCCGCCACTGCCAGGGCCACCGCAAACATCAGGGAATCCAGGACAGGCATCTTGCGGTACAGGCTCAGCAGAAACACCAGGGCACATATGACCATAATGGCCATGGCAAGACGGCTGCCGAACTGGTCCAGGCTGACCTGCAGGGGAGTCTTTTTTTCCTTGGTGGCATTCATCAGGGCTGCAATCTTACCAATCTCTGTGTCCATGCCCGTGGCAGTCACCAGGACCACTGCCCGTCCGTAAGTCACCAGGCCGCTGGAATACACCATATTGGCCCGGTCAGCCAGGGCGCAGTCGCTGTGCAGGGTGCCGTCGCTCTTATCCACATTGGTGGACTCTCCTGTCAGAGAGCTTTCATTGACCTGAAGGGAATAATTCTCCAGAATCCTTCCGTCAGCCACCACCAGATCTCCAGCTTCCAGGTACAGGATGTCTCCGGGAACCACCTTGGCAGACGGAATCTCCACCTTCTGTCCGTCCCTTAACACCTTGGCGTTGGGGGATGACAGGGATTTGAGGCTGTCCAGGGATTTCTCAGCCTTTGCATGCTGTACCGTGCCCAGGATGGCGTTGAGGATGATGACAGCCAGGATGACTACCGTGCTCTCCACATTGCCTGACACCATGGAAATAAGGGCTGCAATAATCAGGATAACCACCAGCAGGTCACAGAACTGCTCTAAAAACACCTGCAGGGTACTCTTGCGCTTTCCCTCTTCCAGGACATTCTCTCCCTTCTCAGCCAGGATTTTCTCTGCCCGGGAAGAGGTCAGCCCCTGTTCCGTTACCTGAAACTGGCTGAGTATCTCTTCTTTTGTCTGTTGATACCATTCTTTCATGTACTTTCCTCCTCGTTATGAGTTCTTAGTCTATTATGCGCGTATCTCTGCGCCAAAATGCCCTGTGCCTGGCAAAAAGCATTTATCCGCCACGCTCCGGCGCCGGGAAACCCACAAAAAAAGACTTCTATGGATGGCTGCCAGGATATGTAACATATCTGCAAACCACTATAAAAGTCTTGTAACCGTAAAGGCATATATTGCCAGGTTCCGTTGGAACCGAGGTTGTTGACAATATATCTAAACTACTCCCTTTCGAGCTGTTCCGCATTCATTATGAATTTTCATTGAGTTTATCCTTTTTTTCCGGAAATGTCAAGGGGGTTTTAAAAATTTAATATTAGCGGAACACTTCCACCTCAAAGCCCACGATTTCGCCCAGCTCCTGTAATTCCTTTACATGATTGCCGTAAATGATGGCCTGGTGATGTCAAAATATTTCCCCAAAGTCCATGGAATCGTCTTCCGTATGGCCTAACGGCATACTCTGTCGCAGCCGCTTTTTCCGTCTGTCAATTTTCCCCCCGTCCGTACTGTCTATACCCCAACAGCCGCCTTCATCTGCTTTACATAATCGCAGACAGGTTCCACGCAGTTTATTCCGTACCTGGCAACCATTTTCACAATGGCGCTTCCCACGATAACCCCGTCTGCCTGTGAGGCCATCATCCTGGCCTGTTCCGGAGTGGAGATGCCGAATCCAATGGCACAGGGCACATTCCTGCCCTGCTTTACGGTGTCCACCATTTCCTTAATATTGGTGGTAATCTCGCTTCGGACACCAGTGACTCCAAGGGATGATACGCAGTACACAAATCCGTCGGATTCCCTGGCTATGGCCTGGGCCCGCTCCCTGGATGTGGGCGCCACCAGATAAATCAGGGTCATATCGTATTTTTTACACGCCGGCAGCAGTTCCTCCCTCTCTTCAAAGGGCATATCCGGCACAATCAGGGCGTCTATTCCACAATCAGCGGCATTTTTCATGAACTTATCCACATCGTATGCAAACACCGGGTTGATATAGGTCATAAATGCCAGCGGCACATCTGTTTTTTGACGAATCCGTCGCACCGTATCAAATATTTTATCTGTGGTGGTTCCGGAGGCCAGGGCCCGAAGGTCAGCTTCCTGGATGACAATTCCCTCTGCCACCGGGTCGGAAAATGGTATCCCCAGCTCAATCAAATCCGCCCCGGCCTCTGCCATTGCAGGCACAAGGGCTTCTGTAACGGAAAGGTCCGGGTCGCCTGCTGTTATGAAAGGTATAAATGCCTTCTTATTCTCAAAAACCTGCTGTATCCTATTCATAGAGTTCTACCCCCTTATATCTGGCAATAGCCGCCACATCCTTGTCTCCCCTGCCGGAAAGATTGATAACAATAATCTGGTCTTTACCCATGGAGCCAGCCACCTTCCTGGCATAGGCCACCGCATGCGCGCTCTCCACTGCCGGAATGATTCCTTCCATACGTGACAGATATTCAAAGGAATCCACCGCCTCATCGTCTGTCACAGGCACATACACTGCCCTGCCGCTGTCATGCAGCTGCGCGTGCTCCGGCCCGATGCCCGGATAATCTAAACCGGCTGAGATGGAATACACCGGTGCAATCTGTCCATATTCATCCTGGCAGAAATAAGATTTCATGCCATGGAAAATGCCCAGCCGGCCCGTTGCTATGGTAGCTGCGGTCTGCTCTGTCTCCACACCCAGTCCCGCTGCCTCGCAGCCTACCAGCTTCACGTCCTTTTCATCTATGAATTCATAGAAAGCTCCCATTGCATTGCTTCCGCCGCCCACACAGGCTATAACCATATCAGGAAGCTTTCCTTCTTTCTCCATAAGCTGCTCTTTGATTTCCCTGCCGATAACACTCTGGAAATCCCTTACCATCATGGGAAAGGGATGGGGGCCCATGACAGAACCTATGACATAATGTGTATCAGAGATACGGTTAGTCCACTCCCTGAGCGTCTCATTGACAGCGTCCTTTAATGTCTGTGTTCCGCTGGTCACCGGATGTACCTTAGCCCCTAACAGCTCCATGCGGTATACATTGAGTGCCTGGCGGTCCGTATCCTCCTTTCCCATGTAGACCTCGCATTCCAGTCCCAAAAGGGCTGCCGCGGTGGCAGTTGCCACGCCGTGCTGTCCGGCCCCTGTCTCGGCAATCACCCTGGTCTTTCCCATCTTCTTAGCCAGAAGGACCTGCCCCAGAGCGTTATTGATTTTGTGGGATCCGGTGTGGTTTAAGTCCTCTCTTTTCAGGTAAATCCTGGCTCCGCCCAGGTCCTTTGTCATCTTCTCCGCATAATAGAGACGTGACGGACGGCCTGTGTATTCCTCCAGCAGATACTTTAACTCAGCCGTGAACTGGGGATCCTTTTTATAATGCTCATAAGCCTCTTCCAGCTCCGTGACAGCGCTCATCAGTGTTTCCGGTATGAACTGGCCGCCATGGATTCCAAATCTTCCTCTTGACATTGCTGTTTCTCCTTTTCTAATACGATTCCTTTGTAACAGTCTGAACTGTTACATTCTTTTATTGCAGTCACCTCAAATGTTATTGGAATATACGCCTGCCGCCCTGTCTGTTCCCCGCAGGACCCCGGCCATTTCCTCCATCTTCCTTCTGTCCTTCCTGCCCCCTGTTTCCACCGCGCTGCTGACATCGATGCAGTAGGGGCCATAAGATGCAGCCTGTCTTATGTTGCCCAGATGTATGCCGCCTGCCAGGAAATAGGGTTTTGTAAGCTCTGGTATCATGTTCCAGTCAAACTGGGTGCCGCTGCCTCCGTACCTGCCCTTTGTATAGGTGTCCAGAAGCAGGTAATCACAGGGCAGCTCCTGGGCCATTAAAATCTGTTCCCTGCTTCTGACCCGTACCGCCTTGATTACCGGCAGGCCGGTGTATTTTTTCAGTTGTCTTATGTAAGCTTCATCCTCATCTCCGTGGAGCTGTATCAGGTCAATTACCCTTCCGTTTTCCCGGTGCCCTGACAGCTCCAGTATCTCCTCCATGGGTGCATTGACAAATACGCCCACGGCCTTGATTCTCTTATCCAGCTCCTGTCTTAACTGAGCGGCCTTATCAGGCGTAACCCTGCGGCTGCTCTCGGCAAATACAAAGCCGATATAGTCCGGCAGGATGTCATTGGCCGCCAGTATATCTCCAAACCGGCTCAGACCGCAAATCTTAAGCCTGCATGTTTTCATAATCAATCTCCCTGCATGTTTTACTCTATCTGTCCCGGTTCACGTCCGGCTCTACCCAATCCGGGACTTAAGTTCTCTGAGAGCCCTCTTTTTATCTGCCGCCCGCATCAGGGTCTCTCCCACAAGAACCGCATCTACCTGGTTCTCCGCCAGAAGCTCTATATCCTCAGGCGTCCTGATTCCGCTCTCTGCCACAAATATGGTGCCCCGGTCCACCAGCTTCCTGAGCCTCAGGGCGTTTGTGAAGTCCACCTCAAATGTCCCCAGATTACGGTTATTGATTCCAATAATATCGGCTCCTGCCTCTGCTGCCATGGCCACCTCCTGGTCGGTGTGGGCCTCCACCAGGGAACTAAGGCCCAGACTGCCGCAGATACCCATATACCGTTTGAGCTGTTCCATGTCCAAAAGAGAACAAATCAGCAGGACAGCGGAGGCTCCCAGCACCTTTGCCTCATAAATCTGGTATTCGTCCACGGTAAAATCCTTGCGCAGCAGCGGAAGGCCTATCTCTCCATGGATTTCTTCCAGATACCGGTCAGCTCCTAAAAAGAATTCAGGCTCTGTCAATACGGATACGGCGTCCGCGCCAGCTTCCTGGTACTGTCTGGCTATTTCCACATAAGGAAAATCCGGAGCAATCAGCCCCTTTGAGGGCGAAGCCTTTTTAACCTCACAGATAAAGGAGACTCCCGGCTTAGACAGCGCCGCCTTAAAGGGATATACTTCATTTGTTCCGTCTTCCCTATTAATACCTTCCCTCTTAATGTCTTCTCTCTCTCTGCACTCGCAGGCTGACTTCATCATCTGTTCCAGTGATTTTACCTGTTTCCTCTGCTCCACCCGTTTCCTGGCGGACCGGGCAATGGTATCCAGTATCATGACGCCTTCACCTCTCCTGCCGCTTTCTTTGTTGCCTGGATAAATTCTTCCATCTTAGCCATGGCTACTCCGGAATCAATGATGTCCTGGGCCGTCTTCACGCAGTCCTTCACCGTGCAGTCGTCGATTCCCAGATATAAGCTGATAGCCGCGTTCAGAACCACCACGTCCCTTTTTGGCCCTTTCAGGCTTCCTGAGAGGATATTTCTTGTTATCTTTGCATTTTCCTCAGGCGTGCCTCCGATGAGTTCTTCCAGTTTGCATACGGTTAAGCCCAATTCCTCAGGCGTCATATCGTAGGCCGTAAGCTCCCCGTAACGAATTTCACATACATGGGTGGGGCCGGTAAGTGTTGCCTCATCCAGTCCGTCTCCCCCGCATACCACCATTCCTCTGGTGACTCCCAGATTAGCCAGCACCTGCGCCAGCGGTTCCACTAAATCACGGCTGTACACACCTAACAGCTGCATGGATGCTCCTGCCGGATTGGACAGGGGGCCTAATATGTTAAAAATACTTCTGATTCCGATTTCTTTCCTCACAGGAGCCGCGTATTTCATGGAAGAATGGTATGCCGGCGCAAACAGGAAACACATTCCGGTGTCCTCTAAGACAGTTTCAGCCTGTTCCGCCGTCAGAGCCAGCTCTGCCCCCAGCCTCTCCAGCACATCCGCCGCGCCGCTCTTACTGGATACGCTGCGGTTTCCATGCTTTGCCACCCGTATGCCTCCGGCAGCAGCCACAAATGCGCTGGTGGTGGAAATATTAAAGGTTCCCACCTCGTCGCCTCCTGTTCCCACAATGTCCATCACCGGAAAGGGCGGCGACAGCTTTACCGCCTTATCACGCATAGCAGTGGCGCAGGCCGTAATCTCATCAATGGTCTCTCCCTTCATCCTCAGCGCTGTGAGGAACGAAGATATCTGCGCCTGGGTGGCGCTGCCGCTCATGATTTCATTCATAACTTCCTTCGTTGTTTCAAAATCCAGATTCTTATTATCTACCAATTCGTGAATTGCTTTCTGTATCATAGTCATTCTCCTCTTTTCTACCATCTTTTTTTACAATTCCTGATTTTTATCTTGTTTGTCTCTCACAAATCACATTCCCCGGCTGTTCCGGATATTGAGGAAGTTCTCCAGTATCTTCCTTCCATCCGGCGTCAATATGGATTCAGGATGGAACTGAAGCCCATATATGGGATAGTCCCTGTGCTGAACTGCCATGACCTCCCCTTCCATACAATCCAGGGCCACCACTTCCAGTTCCTCCGGCAGGCTCTCAGGCACTGCCGACAGGGAATGATATCTGGCAGCCGGTATGACGGGCGGCAGACCTTCAAATAACCTGCATCCTCTTCCCGCCTCTTCTGAAGCGCCGGACTCCCCATCCTTTATATGACTGTCCAGCCTGATATCGCTCTGCTTGCCGTGCATCAGCTTCTTTGCATGGGCAATGGTTCCGCCGAATGCCTCGCATATCCCCTGATGTCCCAGGCACACGCCCAGAATCGGTATTTTTCCCTTCAGCTTTATCACTGCTTCCTCCAGTATGCCTGCATCCCGGGGATATCCCGGCCCGGGCGACAGAATCAGGTGGCTTGGTTTCATGTTCTCTATGTCATCTGCGGTTACCTGGTCGTTGCGTACTACCTGTATATCCGGCTCAATGCTCCCAATCATCTGTACCAGGTTATAGGAAAAGCTGTCATAATTATCAATCAATACTATCATCTGTCATCTACCTCCCCTGCCTGAAGGATGGCCTGAATGACGGCCCTGGCTTTATTTGCCGATTCCTCGTATTCCAGTTCCGGAACACTGTCCGCCACGATTCCGCCTCCGGCCTGGACCGTAACCTTTCCTGCCTGCTTTACCGCCATGCGTATGGCGATACATGTGTCCAGGTTTCCGGTAAAATCCAGGTATCCCAGGGCTCCGCCGTATATTCCGCGGGGAACTGACTCCAGTTTTTCTATAATCTCACATGCCCGTATCTTAGGCGCTCCCGAAAGGGTGCCTGCCGGAAGCAGGGCCTCCACCGCCGAACAGCCGTCCAGGCCGGGTTTTATATTTCCTTCCACCTGGGAACAGATATGCATGATTTTGGAATACTTGTGTATCATCTTGTACTCCGTCACCTCCACAGACCCGAACTCAGCGATGCGTCCGATATCATTCCTTCCCAAATCCACCAGCATATTGTGCTCGGAAAGTTCCTTTTCATCTGCCAGTAGTTCTTCCTCCAGCCTTCTGTCCTCCTCGTCCCCGTCTCCCCTTGGCCGGGAACCGGCTACCGGAAATGTAGTAAGGCGCCTGTTTTCAAGGCGGACCAGTGTTTCCGGTGACGTGCTGATGATTTCATCCTGGTCTATGTTCATATAAACCATGTAAGGGGACGGGTTGGTAGTCCTCAGAACCCGGTAGGCATTCAGCAGACTGCCTTCATAGGAACTGGTAAACTGCCTGGATATAACCGCCTGGAAGATATCCCCGTCCAGAATATACTCCTTTGTCTTTTCCACCGTATCGCAGAACTCTTCTTTGGAAACACTGCATACAAAGGATGGTTTCTCCGGCGAGGACAGCCTCTTAAGAGGTGTTGTATCATTGATAAGGGAAGCCATTTCCTGTATTTCCTCACAGGCCCTTCCATACTCCTTCATCAAATATTCCAGACCGCTGGAGGTGTTCCTATTTTCCCGGCCTTCACCACCCTTGCGGCCTTCGCAGCGCTCCTGCTCTTCACGGTTTCCCCGTTCCGTCCTTCCTGCCCTCTCTGTCCTGCCGGTTTTCATATTAACCACAATCTGAATCTTCTGTTTCAGGTGGTCATAGGCAATGACCTTGTCAAATAGCATCAGGTCAAAGTCATTGGCCCCGCCTCTGCTGATATGAAGGGTGGGCTCTGCGTACTCAATCATTGCATACGCAAAATACCCTACAAATCCACCGGTAAAGGGCGGCTGGCCTTTCAGCCTGGGCGCCTTGTACTGTGCCAATATCTCACGAAGCACATCCATGGGATGAGCTGTCTGTATTTCCCTGGACGGGAACCGGCTGACATGGCTCTCAATCTTCACCTTCCCGCAGCGGCAGGTAACACGCATCACCGGATTATATCCGAGAAAGGAGTAGCGTCCCCATTTTTCGCCGCCCTCTATGCTTTCCAACAGGTAAAAACGGCTGCTCCGCTCCGCTATACGTCTGAGCAGTGTTATGGGCGTCACTACATCCGCGTAAATCTCGCGGCAGACGGGAATTATATCGTATTCCCCTGACAGACTTAATATTTCATCACAAGCTGGGATTATCATTTACCTTAACTCCTTTCCTTCTTGCCGGCTGTTTATTCTAAACCTTTCACCATTCCCGGGTCCGGGCGTCACATTCATCAAAAAAAGAAGCCCTTATCCCTGCCGACTACATCTGTAATCAACAGGGACAAAAGCTTCTTCCGGCTTCTGCGGTACCACCCTGGTTGGCGCTTTCCATGTCCTGCACGTTCCCCGCCATCCTCCGGTCCGGGAAATAAAAAAGCATCAAGTTAAATTTAACCTGATGCTGTGTCATCGAACAAAGAAATAAAATACGCCCGCTCTGCAACGCACCATCATGCGTTCTCCCTGGTAACGGTGGGATACCCGTCAGCCCATACTCCCATCAGCCATATCTCTATGCCCCTGGTTTCCAGCTGCCCTCGCAGGTCCATTCAGACTCTAATCCAATGCTCCCTTACACCGGCCGGAAGCTCTCTGCGCCTGGAATTACAATCTTACTTACTCCTACTCAACAGTTTTTTATGTTTTGTTGAATGTTGAACTCATTATAATCAGCCTATTTTCAAATGTCAATGGTTTTCTTGAAAGTTTTTTATATTTTTCTCATTTTCTTACACTGATCCCGCACTGAGGTCCCGCCTGGGCAGTCCGGCTATCTCCGTCATTGCCTCTGCCAGCTTTTCTGTTGTCTCCCGTATATTCGGCGCCCCAAATATGCCTGATACAATGGCTGCTCCCGCTGCATGGCTGCCGGCCAGGCGCCCTATGTTATCCAGGCAGATTCCTCCGATGGCCACCACAGGAATGTCCACACTGTCGCAGATTGCATTCAGGGTCTCCATTGTCATGGGCCGCGCATCTGCTTTTGTACTGGTGCCGAATATGGCTCCGCTGCCCAGATAATCCGCGCCTGCTGCCTGGGCTGCTCTGGCCTGGTCCACTGTTTTTGCCGTAACCCCCAGTATACGGTCAGGTCCCAAAAGCCTTCTGGCCTCAGATGCCTCCATATCGTCCTGCCCCACATGGAGCCCGTCCGCGTGACAGGCCAGGGCCAGCTCCAAATTGTCGTCTATGATAAGGGGCACATTATATTTTTCTGTGATTTTGCGGATGGCGCAGGCCGTTCTCAGCACTTCCTCAAAATTCCCTTTGTCCAGTTCCTTTTCCCTGAGCTGAACCATGGTTGCGCCGCCTTTTAACGCCTCCT
>ERZ894236.1210-NODE-1210-length-20380-cov-13.9923_pt1 | contig 20380 bp, 19 predicted proteins | sample MGYA00380297_ERZ894236 | MGnify/ENA primary metagenome ERZ894236 (study PRJEB32331, sample SAMN06328420) | human gut metagenome | biome: human gut microbiome; feature: stool | host: Homo sapiens | collected 2014-08-04 ... | reverse complement strand
AAATCCATCGCTGATTACTGTGAAACTTTAACTTCTGGGAAGCCAAAAAAGCGCAGACTTCCCCCATCAACCTTTTTGACGTTTATTTTGAACTCAGCTAACAGGTTCAGGCGGCAACTACCGGAACCTCCCACCCAAGCGCTTTTAACTTCTTTAGGTACGCATTAATTTTACGTTCCATGTTGAATTGGTTGTAATAATCAGCACCCAGATCTTTGAAAACAACTCCATCCTTGAGTATGTGATAGATGGCTATAAGCATGGAATGGGCAACTGCAACATAAGCCCGTTTTTTTCCACGGTGGGAACTGATTCTCATGAACTGCGCATAAAAGTACGAATTTTTATTTCTTGTAGCGGAATGCGCACAGACTACCAGGGTTGAACGTAAAAGAGCATTCCCTTTTCGCATTTTTCCGGTCTTCCTCTTTTGGGCACTCTCGTTATTGCCGGGACATAGTCCTGCCCATGCAGCAAGATGACCGGCGGTTGGAAAACGACTCATGTCTGTACCAATCACCGAAATAATGGCCTGGGAACTGTTTTTTCCGATACCAGTTACATCCTGGATTGCTTGTGTCGCTTGTTTTTCTTCCGGTTTCATAAAGTTATCAATCTCATCTTCCAGATTGTTGATATGAACATTGAGTTCATCCAGATGGGACAGCAGCTCTTTCATCATTCGACGTTGTAATGGGGTCATGACACCATTTAAATCATCGATAATCTGTTCCTTGCTGGCTTTGAGATTGTGGGCAATGATTTTCTGTTTATACATTTCATCATACTTTGCTTCGTCGAAGAATTCTCCGGTGAGAAGGTATTCCAGAATGTTGCGCGCACTCATACAGTTGATGTCAGATACAGTACCGGACAGCTTTATGTTGGCACCCTCCAGCATCTTTTGGAGTCGGTTCAATTCCCGGGTGCGTTCACTCACGAGGCTTTTCCGGTAGCGGACCAGTTCCCTTAACTCCCTCTGCTGTTTATCCGGGATATAACTGGCTTTTAATAATCCGTGCTGAAGAAGCTCCGCAATCCATTCCGCATCCTTTGTATCGGTTTTCCGCCCCGGGACTGCTTTCATATGGCTGGCATTCACCACCATAGCCTTTAGTTCAGAAGACTCGAGGATGTTATACAGAGGCTTCCAATAGGACGCTGTGCTTTCCATTGCGACCATTTCACAGCCACCGTTCTGAAGCCAGTTAGCTAATTCAAGAAGCTCTCTGGTTGTTGCACCAAAGTTCCGTAACTCCTGCTTGCTGCCTTTTCTAAAGCAGGCGACGATGAGCTTTTTGTGCACGTCAATACCACAACATTTGTCGTAAACTTTATCCATATGGTTACCTCCAAAATAAAATTTACGGCACGGTACTCTGTCTATTATTATTTTACTGTACGTCCTTCTGCCGCAAGCGGCTGGACAGATGGTGGTGCAAATGAGAGTACCTAAAATCAGTTTAGCGAACGGGCTACAGGCCCAAATTAGTGCCGATTTTTGCCGTTAATGTCAGTATAAGCTCAATCAACGGCAATTTCAATCACCTGCCGCCCTCGCAGTTTCATTTATGGTGGTGCCGAATCAGAGGCATGGGGGTTTAGCGAGGTCCTGCCGAGCTTAGCAGCGCGATGCATTTCACAGAGCGGGAGCGTGCTCCGCAGACTTTATCTTCGCCCGCAGCCCCACATCACAACAATTCTCCCCCGGGACGAAAGACTCGTATACAGCCCCCACCACCCCGTCCGCTGGCTGTACCGGCGGCGTCCTCACCTGCTTAACTAAATCCCGTGGCAAAATGGCGAAATTCCGCGAAAAGTTATTCTTGACAAAAAGAGGGAGATTCGATACACTGTGAATAGTTTGAATATCAAAACATTTGAAACCAAAAGTAATAATCGGGGATAAAATATGACTTCAAGAATAATCGGAATCGGCTCCTATTTGCCGGAAAACATTGTGACGAATACAGATTTAACAGAATTTATTGATACCAGCGACGAGTGGATTCGCGAAAGAAGCGGTATCTGTGCCCGCCGCATCTCTACGGAAGAGGGTACATCAGCCCTGGCGGTCAAGGCTGCAAAGAGGGCGATTGAGGATGCGGGGATTGCCCCGGAGGAAATTGAGATTATCGTGCTGGCGACTTCTTCACCGGACAGGGCTTTTCCAAGCGCCGCCACAGATGTACAGGCGGCTGTCGGGGCCTTGAATGCGGTTGCCTTTGATATTACCGCCGCCTGCTCCGGATTTATCTACGGCATGCATATTGTGCAGGGCTTTATCAAGTCCGGAATCTATAAGACAGGGCTTGTAATCGGCGCGGAGACGCTGGGCAAGGTCCTGGACTGGACGGACCGCGGCACCTGTTTCCTTTTTGGCGACGGCGCCGGTGCAGCTGTTGTGAGAGCTGATGAGAGAGGATTGATTGACACGCTGGTAGGCAGCGACGGCAGAAAGGGCTGGGTGCTTGACTGCCAGGCCAGAAGTCTTGGCAATTGTCTGACAAAGACGAAACCGGAACTGGGATTTATGCAGATGGACGGCCAGGAGGTTTTCAAATTTGCAGTCCGCAAGGTGCCGGAAATCACTAAGAAAATTATGGAAGATAATGGAGTGTCACAGGAAGATATCCGCTACTTCGTTCTTCATCAGGCCAATTACAGAATTCTGGAGGCAGTGTCCAGACGTCTAAACATTCCAATGGAGAAAATACCGGTTAACCTGGATCAATACGGCAACACTTCCGCAGCATCCATCCCTGTACTGCTGGATGAAATGCACAGGGACGGCCGGCTGGAACGCGGCGACAGGATTGTGCTGTCGGGATTCGGAGCCGGACTCACCTGGGGAGCCATGCTTCTCGAGTGGTAACGCAGAAACTTCTGCCATAAGATTGACAAAAAGCCGCAGACCGGGCATTATGGACAGTGGCTTTGTATATAAAAGCAAATCTAAAATTAAAAAATAGTAAAAGGAGACAAGGATTATGTTAGAGAGAATGAAAGAGATGATTGCAGACCAGTTAAGCGTAGAGGCAGAGATTATTACAGAGGCCTCTTCCTTCAAAGATGACCTGGGAGCAGATTCCCTGGATCTTTTTGAATTAGTAATGGCTCTGGAAGACGAGTATTCTGTGGAAATTCCGGCAGAAGACTTACAGAATCTTTTAACTGTAGGCGACGTAATGAATTACTTAAAAGAAAAAGGTGTTGAAGCATAATGAAGACAAGAGTAACAGCACTCTTAGGGATTGAATATCCAATCATCCAGGGCGGTATGGCCTGGGTGGCAGAACATAATCTGGCGGCGGCAGTATCAGAGGCGGGCGGTCTCGGTCTTATTGGAGGCGCCAACGCTCCGGGTGAAGTGGTGCGCGAAGAGATTAGGAAAGCCAGAGGACTGACGGATAAGCCGTTTGGTGTAAACGTCATGTTAATGAGTCCTTTTGCCGACGATGTGGCGAAGGTAGTTGTGGAAGAGGGAATCAAGGTTGTCACAACCGGGGCAGGCAATCCGGGCAAATACATGGAAATGTGGAAAAACGCAGGAATCAAGGTCATCCCTGTAGTCGCCTCCGTAGCCCTTGCCAGAATGATGGAAAAGGGCGGAGCCGATGCCGTAGTGGCAGAGGGAACAGAATCCGGAGGCCACATCGGCGATCAGACGACGATGAGCCTGGTCCCCCAGGTTGCGGACGCCGTTTCCATACCGGTAATTGCAGCCGGAGGAATCGCAGACGGAAGAGGAATTGCAGCCGCTTTCATGCTGGGAGCCGAGGCAGTACAGATGGGGACCCGTTTTGTAGTGGCGAAGGAGTCCATTGTACATCAGAATTACAAAGACAGAATTATCAAGGCGAAAGACATCGATTCCGCGGTAACGGGACGCAGCCACGGCCATCCCATCAGAAGTCTGAGGAATCAGATGACGAGAGAATATCTCAAGATGGAGCAGGAAGGCAGACCGTTTGAGGAACTGGAATACCTGACCATGGGCACTCTCAGAAAAGCAGTCATGGAAGGTGATGTCATGCACGGAACCGTTATGGCCGGCCAGATCGCGGGTATGGTAAAGAAAGAACAGACCTGTAAAGAGATGATCAGTGAGATGACGGCTGAAGCTGAGAAGCTCCTGTCAGGAACTTCCTTCCGTTAGTAAAATAGCGGTGAAGAGCCGGGATAACGGCTTTTCACCGTTCAATTAAATAATGAAGAAATACGAATCAGAATGATACAGCAGGAATTAAAAGATAGAAGTTAGGATAAGTTGGGAGCGAGGTAACGCTATGAGCAAAATTGCATTTATTTTCCCGGGCCAGGGAGCACAGATATGCGGTATGGGCCAGGACTTTTATGAGCAGGCTGAGACGGCAAAAGAGATTTTTGACAAGGCATCCGAAATACTCGGGTTCTCCATGCCGGAACTCTGTTTTGAGAAGAATGACAGACTGGATATCACTGAGTACACACAGCCGGCCATGGTTACGGCCAGCATCGCAATGATGAAGGTTTTCATGGAGCGCACGGGGATTACTCCTTCAGTGGCAGCCGGTTTAAGTCTGGGGGAATATCCTGCAATGGCGGCAGCAGGCGTTATGTCGGCTGAAGATGCAATCCGGACCGTAAGGCAGAGGGGAATCCTGATGCAGGAGGCTGTCCCGGCCGGAGTCGGAGCGATGTCGGCCGTGCTGGCTATGGACGGAGAGAAGATTGAAGAGGTGATTGCACCGATTGACGGTGTACAGATTGCCAACTACAATTGTCCGGGGCAGATTGTAATATCCGGCAAAAAAGAGGCGGTCGATGAGGCTGCCGTGAAATTAAAAGAGGCGGGCGCCAAGAGGGTGCTTCCGTTAAATGTAAGCGGGCCGTTCCACTCCAGTCTGCTTGAGGAAGCAGGAGAGAAGCTGGGCGAGGTGCTGGCACAGGTGGAAGTACATACCCCGGTTATTCCTTATATCGCCAATGTGACGGCGGGATATGTGACCGATGCAGGTGATGTAAAGCCTCTCCTTATCAAACAGGTATCCTCCTCCGTACGCTGGGAACAGAGCATCCGCAGGATGCTGGAAGACGGAGTGGACACATTTATTGAAATCGGTCCGGGCAGGACACTGACCGGTTTCATGAAGAAGATTGACCGAAACGCGAAAGCGATGAATATAGAAAAGCTGGAAGATATTGAGAAAGTGAAGGAGGCGTTAGGATGTTAAATGATAAGATTGCAGTCGTGACAGGCGCCAGCCGGGGAATCGGCAGGCAGATAGCTCTTACCATGGCTAAGGAAGGCGCAGCCGTGATTGTAAATTATAACGGTTCAGCCGCCGGTGCAGAAGCAGTTGTGAAGGAAATCTGCGAGGCCGGAGGCCAGGCTGAGGCGGTGCAGTGCAACGTATCCGACTATGCGAAGGCAGAGGAATTTCTCAAATATGTGATCGGCAAATATAAGAGGATTGACATCCTTGTAAACAATGCGGGAATTACGAAAGACAACCTGCTGATGAAGATGAGTGAAGAAGAATTCGACGCGGTAATCGACATCAATTTAAAAGGCACATTCAACTGTATCAAACATGTATCACGCCAGATGCTCAAACAGAGGGGCGGACGGATTATCAATATCTCCTCCGTATCCGGAGTGATGGGAAATGCAGGCCAGGCAAATTACTGTGCATCCAAAGCAGGCATTATTGGGCTGACCAAAGCGGTGGCAAGGGAACTGGGCAGCCGCGGGATTACGGTGAATGCAATTGCCCCCGGCTTTATCGACACGGAGATGACAGCAGTGCTTCCGGACAGCGTAAAAGAAGCGATGGGAGAGCAGATTCCGTTAAAGAGATTTGGCAGGACGGAAGATGTGGCGGATATGGCGGCTTATCTTGCATCAGATAAAGCAGGTTATATCACGGGCCAGGTGATCTGTGTGGACGGCGGAATGGCGATGTAAGGCAGAGCTGTGACAAGGCGGAAGTATAAATATATTTAAGAAGAAAGGCGAATGCGCTATGAATAATAATACAAGAGTAGTCGTAACAGGAATGGGTGCTGTCACCCCGATCGGCAATGATGTAGAAACCTTCTGGGAAGGGCTGAAGGCCGGAAAAAAAGGTTTTGGACCGATTACTTATTTCGATACAAGTGATTTTAAGTCGAAAATCGCGGCTCAGGTGAAAGACTTTAACGCGAAAGAATACATGGATCCGAAGGCAGCCCGCAGAATGGAGACATTTTCCCAGTATGCGGTGGCGGCCGCTTCCCAGGCCCTGGCTCAGTCCGGCATTGATATGGATCAAGAGGATCCGTATAAGGTTGGGATCAGCATCGGCTCCGGTATCGGCAGCCTTCAGGCAATTGAAAGAGAATATACGAAAATGAAAGACAAAGGGCCGGGCCGCGTCAATCCGCTGCTTGTTCCGCTGATGATCAGCAATATGGCGACGGGCAACGTATCCATTCAGTTCGGTTTAAAGGGCAAGAGCATCAATGTGGTGACGGCCTGCGCGACGGGAACCCATTCCATCGGAGAGGCGTTCCGGGCTATCCAGCACGGTGAAGCCGACGTCATGGTTGCGGGCGGCGCCGAGGCATGTATCACACCTCTGGGCGTAGCCGGATTCACGGCTTTGACGGCTCTTTCAGGCAATGAGGATCCTGAGACGGCTTCCAGACCCTTCGACAAAGACCGCGACGGCTTTGTAATGGGAGAAGGTTCCGGCGTTGTGGTTCTTGAATCTCTGGAGCATGCGCAGAACAGAGGCGCAAAGATTCTTGCGGAGCTTGTGGGATACGGCGCTACCAGCGATGCCTACCATATCACATCCCCGGCGGAAGACGGAAGCGGAGCGGCTAAAGCAATGGAATTTGCGATGAACGATGCCGGGATTGTGCCGGAGCAGATTGACTATGTAAATGCCCACGGAACCAGCACCCACCACAATGACCTTTTTGAGACAATGGCCATCAAGCTGGCGCTGGGCGAGCACGCATATAAAGTGAAGATCAACTCCACAAAATCCATGATAGGCCATCTTCTGGGCGCAGCGGGCGGCGTGGAATTCATTACCTGCGTAAAATCCGTTATGAATGATTTTGTCCACGCTACGGTCGGCTTAAAAGAGCCGGGCGAGGGCTGCGATCTGGATTACACAATGGGTGAAGGCGTATCCACACCGGTAAATTATGCTGCCAGCAATTCTCTGGGATTCGGCGGACATAATGCCACTTTGATTGTAAAGAAATTTGAAGCATAGGATGTTACTTAACTGCTGTTCGCAGAACCGTATCCGAACGGTTACAAAGAATCAGAAATAGAATGAGGTTCAATATGGAAATACACGATATCTTAAAACTAATAGAAGCAGTTTCCGAGCATGGTCTTACCAGCTTTGTCCTGGAGGAGAACGGTTCCAAAATCTCTATGAAAAAGGAAAAGGAAGTAATAACCGTTACGGCGGCCCCGGCGGTGCAGACGGTAATTGCGCCCGCGGCGGCCGATGCCCGGGATATTTCCGGCACAGCGCCTTCCGTCCCGGCAGGTTATATGGCGCCTGCAGTTTCTGCGGCGGGAACAGAAATGTCACGCTCAGAGTCCATCGGATCCGATAAGGTAGTGACCTCTCCGCTGGTAGGAACCTTTTATAATGCTGCGTCACCTGATTCAGACGCATTCGTATCGGTCGGCGATACGGTTAAGAAGGGCCAGGTTCTCGGGATCATCGAGGCGATGAAGCTGATGAATGAAATAGAGAGTGAGTACGACGGAGTGGTTGAGGCGGTTCTCGTAAATAATGAGGAGGTCGTAGAGTACGGCCAGCCGTTATTCCGAATCAGATAATCGGCGGACAGACAATAGCCGGAAAGAAGGTAGAATATGTTAGGAATCAAGGAAATTCAGGAGATTATTCCGCACCGCCATCCGTTCCTTCTCATCGATTGCATCGAGGAGGTAACGCCCGGAGAGGGAGCGGTTGGATATAAATCAGTTACTTACAACGAGCCGTTTTTTGCCGGCCACTTTCCGCAGGAGCCGGTTATGCCGGGCGTGCTGATTGTGGAGGCCCTGGCACAGGTCGGTGCAGTTGCTATCCTGAGCCAGGAAGAAAATAAAGGCAAGGTTGCCTATTTCGGGGCTATTAACAGCGCCAAATTCAAGAAAAAAGTGGTTCCCGGCGATAAGCTCCGGCTGGAATGCCATATTATCAAACGCAAGGGACCGGTCGGAATCGGAAGTGCGACCGCGACTGTAGACGGTAAGGTTGCCGTAATAGCAGAATTAACATTTATGATTGGATAGGTGAAGGCCGATGTTTAACAAGATTTTGATTGCAAACCGGGGAGAGATCGCAGTGCGTATCATCCGGGCGTGCAGAGAAATGGGAATAGAAACGGTAGCCGTTTATTCGGAAGCCGACAGGGATTCGCTTCACACGCTTCTGGCGGATGAGGCCATCTGTATCGGACCGGCGCCGTCCACGGAGAGTTATCTGGATATGGAGCGCATTATCTCCGCCACGGTAGCGATGAAAGCGGATGCCATACATCCGGGATTCGGCTTTCTCTCAGAGAACGCCAGGTTTGCAGAGCTTTGTGCAAAATGCAACATCAAATTTATCGGACCTTCGGCAGATATCATTAATAAGATGGGCAATAAGTCGGAAGCCAGGAAGACGATGATGGAGGCCGGGGTTCCGGTTGTACCGGGCAGCAAGGAGCCTGTTTATACTGCAAAAGAAGCCCTTGTGCTTGCACAGTCCGTCGGATTTCCGGTTATGATTAAAGCATCCTCCGGCGGCGGCGGAAAGGGAATGAGGATTTCCCGGGGCGCGGAGGATTTTGAAGCGAACTTTAACCAGGCCCAGATGGAATCCGTCAAGGGATTTTCGGACGATACGATGTACATTGAAAAGTATATTGAGCAGCCGAGGCATATCGAATTCCAGATATTGGCCGATTCATACGGAAATGTGGTTCATCTGGGGGAGCGCGACTGCTCTATCCAGAGAAGGCATCAGAAGGTTCTGGAGGAATCGCCGTCAGTCGCCATCTCGGATGATTTGAGAAGACGCATGGGCGAGACAGCCGTTAAAGCGGCCAAAGCAGTGGGTTATGTCAATGCCGGAACCATCGAATTTCTGCTGGATAAAAATAAAGAGTTTTATTTTATGGAGATGAATACCCGTATCCAGGTAGAGCATCCGGTTACGGAGGCTGTCACGGATATGGACTTGATAAAGGAGCAGATTAAGATTGCAGCGGGCGAGGCGCTTTCTTTTACCCAGGAAGATGTGGTAATCAGGGGCCATGCCATCGAATGCCGAATTAATGCGGAGAATCCGGGAAAGAACTTTATGCCGTGTCCTGGCCGCATTATCAACGTCCATGTGCCGGGCGGCAGGGGAGTCAGAATTGACACTGCGATTTATAATGACTACAAAGTTCCGCCGAATTATGATTCCATGCTTTTAAAGCTTATTGTCCATGATAAAGACAGGGAGTCTGCCATTGCGAAGATGCGCAGCGCCCTTGGAGAGCTGGTGATTGAAGGAATCGAAACAAATCTGGATTTCCAGTATGAGATTCTGAGCAATGAAGCATATCAGAAAGGGAAAATTGACACGGACTTTATCCCGAAATATTTCCCGCAGTATTGTAAGTAAATAGTAATGGTAAATAACCATCAGTTCCGTCTAAGAAGGGGAGAGTGCCTATGTTAAGAGATATGTTTAAGAAAACGTATACCTTAATCGATACGAAATATGCAGACAAGGCTGAGGACAGCCGGTCGGAAAACGGGGAAGAACCCAATATCCCGAAGGGATTATGGCGCAAATGCAACAAATGCGGCCGCCCAATCTACACAGAGGATGTTAAAAATAATTATTATGTCTGCCCGAAGTGCAGCGGCTACTTCCGTATCCATGCATACAGACGTATTGAAATGCTCATAGACGAGGGTACCTTCGAGGAATGGGATAAAGAGATGGAGTTTGTAAATCCTCTCGCTTTCCCCGGATATGAGAAAAAAATCAGTGCAGTGAAAGAAAAATCAGGCATGGATGAGGCGGTTGTGACAGGCCGCGGCAAAATCTACGGACAGGATGCGGTAATTGCAGTCTGTGATTCCAGGTTCCTGATGAGCAGCATGGGGCATAATGTGGGAGAGAAGATTGCAAGAGCCGTGGAGCGTGCAACCTGTGAGAGACTGCCGGTTGTCATATTTGCTGCGTCCGGCGGGGCCAGAATGCAGGAAGGGCTTGTTTCCCTGATGCAGATGGCAAAGACCTCCGCAGCCCTCAAGCGACATCACGAGGCCGGCCAGCTCTATGTGAGCGTCCTGACCGATCCGACGACAGGAGGCGTCACCGCCAGCTTTGCAATGCTGGGCGACATTATACTGGCTGAGCCGGGCGCTTTGATTGGATTTGCCGGCCCGAGGGTAATTGAGCAGACGATCCGCCAGAAGCTGCCGGAAGGCTTCCAGAGGGCGGAGTTCCTTCTGGAGCATGGTTTTGTGGATCGGATTGTGGAGCGTAAAGATCAGAAAGAGGTAATCGCACGGATTCTCAGAATGCATAATGGGAAGAAGAGCTGGCAAAAAGAGATGGACGAAGCGGATCGCATGCGTGAAACTGCGGCCAGGGTCTGTGCCAGGGAAGCGGCCGGACTTGCAGGGGGGAAACCCCGCGGCCCGATTGCGCCGTTTTCAGGTGAGATGAGAGTAAAGACGCTGAATAAGATAGCTGACAGGCAGCAGGAGGCCTGGGATACGGTACTTCAGTCGAGAAGCGGTGACCGTCTTGTGTCCAGTGATTACATCCGAGTCTTATTTGATAATTTTATGGAGATGCACGGCGACCGCTACTATGGAGATGACGGTGCAGTGATCGGCGGAATTGCCACCTTTTACGGGATGCCGGTTACGGTCATCGGCCAGGAAAAGGGAAAAACGACCAAAGATAATTTAAAATGCAACTTCGGCATGCCGTCACCGGAAGGCTACAGAAAGGCCCTCCGCCTGATGAAACAGGCGGAAAAGTTCAACCGTCCGGTTATCTGTTTTGTAGACACGCCGGGAGCCTTCTGCGGACTGGAAGCCGAGGAGAGAGGACAGGGGGAGGCCATCGCCAGAAACCTGTTTGAGATGTCCGACTTAAAGGTTCCGATTCTGACGATTGTAATCGGGGAAGGCGGAAGCGGCGGCGCTCTTGCCCTTGCAGTGGCAAATGAGGTTTGGATGATGGAAAATTCCGTCTATTCCGTCCTGTCGCCGGAAGGATTTGCCTCCATCTTGTGGAAGGACAGCAAGAGGGCCAGTGAAGCGGCAAAAGTGATGAAGATGACGGCAAAAGACCTCTATGAGCTGGGACTGATTGAACGGATTATTGCCGAGGATCTGCCGGCTACGGCGGAGACCGCGGAAATAGTCGGAGAAATTATTGACCGCCATATGAGAGAGTTCTTTAAGACCTGCGAAATCATGACGCCGGAAGAGATTGTCAGCCAGAGATATGACAGGTTCAGGGGATTTTAATAATAGTTAAAAACAGGATAGGAGAAATAGAATGTGTAATTTAAAACCGTTGAAAATAGGCAATCTGACCGCCAAGCTTCCTATTATTCAGGGAGGGATGGGCGTCGGAATCAGTCTCTCTTCCCTGGCCGGGGCCGTAGCGAAAGAAGGCGGAATCGGTATCATATCAACGGCGCAGATTGGTTTTCGGGAGCCGGATTTTGCTGAGGATTCCCAGACGGCCAATTTAAGGGCTATCGGGAAGGAATTTAAAAAGGCAAGGGAGATTTCACCGGACGGTGTGATCGGATTTAATATTATGGTGGCTACCCGCAATTATGCGGAGTATGTTAAGACAGCGGTGAAGGCCGGAGCCGATTTGATTATCTCCGGGGCCGGTCTGCCCATTAACCTTCCTGAATACGTGAAAGGATCGGCTACGAAAATAGCACCAATCGTTTCTTCTGTAAAATCAGCGATGGTAATCTGTAAGATGTGGGACAGAAAATATAAGACAGCGCCGGATCTGGTAGTCGTAGAGGGACCGCTGGCAGGCGGCCATCTGGGCTTTGACAGAGAAAAACTCACATACCTGGGCGTAGACACGGAGCATGCGGGAGATACCTTCAAAAAAGCGGAGTATGATGACGAGATAAAGGGCATCATCGCCCTTGTCAGGGAATACGCGCAGAAGTACAAGAAAGAGATTCCCGTTGTAACGGCAGGAGGAATCTATTCCCATGAAGATGTGATGCACCAGCTGGAACTCGGGGCTGACGGTGTTCAGGTGGCAACCCGTTTCGTGACAACGGAAGAATGCGATGCTCCGATGGAGTATAAACAGGCGTACCTGGATGCAAAAGAAGAGGATATTATTATTGTGAAAAGCCCTGTGGGGATGCCGGGACGCGCAATCCGCAACCATTTTCTGCGGGAGGTGGAGAAAGGCAGACAAGCGATTTCGCATTGTTACCGGTGCCTGGAGAAATGTGATCAGGCTAAAATACCTTACTGTATCACGCAGGCCCTTGTCAACGCAGTGACCGGGGACGAGAACAATGCTCTGATCTTCTGCGGCAGCAATGCGTGGAAGGCGGACAGGATTGAGACCGTACACCAGGTGATGCAGGATTTGTGCCGGGGCTGACCTTCCGGAACCAAACGGAGGGGAAAGAAGACAGATATTAGAAGATAGAAAATAGAAGATAAACGATAACAGATAAAAGAACGCAGCGGCCATGGTTTCCTGCCGGTCTGGCAACAGGCAGGATCCCACGGAGGCTGCGTTCTTTTGTATTCTTATCCTCTGAATCTGTTAAGGCAGGCATATATCTCCTGAACCCTCGGCATACATAACCCCATTGCCGTATAGTTCGAGCCGTTAAAGGCGGCCAGTCCCTTCTTCTCATATTCGAGCATGAGAATGTCCACGGTTTCTTTCAGCGTGCAGCGTGAAAATAATCCGCGTTCAAGGCAGAAGCGTACCATTTGGGCCAGGGCCGCTGTCTGTTCGCTGTCGGCCAGCTGTTCGACGAAACGGAGATCGACAGGCTCTTTGCCTGCCTGAAATGAATCCCTGCCGAATATTTTCACCTTAATCCGGTCGTCCTGTTTTCTGTTGCCCCGTCTGCCGCCGGAATTTGCACCTCCCCGTCCGCTGTCGGAGCTTGCTGCAGGGGCGGGCAGCTTTCTTCCTGGCTTGGGAAGAGAAAACCCGGGCGCCGTCAGGGCAGGCGAGGAAATCTCCCGATAAGCCTCACAGGCTTTCTTTACCTGTTCCGTAATGTCGAGGGGGCGGTAAGAATCCATCTGAATTACCGTATCCGCGATATAGAAGTAAGCGCCTGAGCTTCCGGCTACCAGTACCGTGGAGATACCGGCTTTTTCATAGAGATCTCTCGCTCTCTCTATGAACGGAGTGATTGGTTCTTTATCCCTGCTGACAATTTTCTGCATCAGCTCATCCCGGAGCATAAAATTGGTGGCGGAGGTGTCCTCGTCAATCAGAAAGGCGGCAGCGCCTGCCTCAATTCCCTCTATAACAGCCGCGGCCTGGGAAGTGCTGCCGCTGGCATCTGCCGATGAGAAACGGGAGGTATCCCTGCCGTTTGGCAGATCGTTGATAAACAGGGAGATGTCGACATTACTGATGCTGCGTCCGTCCTCTGCCCGCAGTTTAACGGCCGTACTGTCCGTAATGACGTATTCCCGGCCGTCACCGGCGATATGATTGTACACACCGGCCTCCAGAGCCTTTAAAAGGGTGGATTTGCCGTGATAACCGCCACCGACTATCAGTGTTATGCCTCTGCGGACTGCCATGCCGCAAAGGGGGCCGTGGTGCGGCAGATTCAGTGTTATTTTCAGGGACTCGGGGGAAGAAAAGGGTACGCTTCCTTTCATCGGGCGGTCCGATATACCTGTTTCACGGGGCAGGACGGAGCCGTCGGCGGCAAAGGAAACGAGATCCAGGCGTTTCAGTTCGTTTCTGATAAACTCCTGGTCTTCCGCCAGTTCAATGACGTCACGCACCTGTTTCGGGTTCCTGTTTTTATACATAAAGACATTTCTGACGCATCCGGGCAGAAAATCAAACAGGATTTTGATGAGCTCTCCCGAATTTATCGTTCTTCCAAAAGCCGGGAAGCCGACTTCAAAGCGGGCGGTGATTCCGGTTCCGGTACATTCACAGGCCGAGCGGGTGAGAACCTCCTGTCCCGGTCTGCTTGTAGCGATCAGTCCGCTTTTGCCGGAGCCTTTTGCTTTAAAATTAAATCGTGCAATTTCCTGGCTGAAACAGCGCAGCAGATAATCCTCCAGTGCCGTTTTCTTCCATTGCCGGTCATAATATCCTTCGGGAAATGCGTTGATCTTATGTGGGATAAATACGCTGACCTTGGAGGGGGAGGCAAAGGGATCCCCCTGAACATGGTCTACCGTCAAGATGTAGTCTTTAAAATCATAGGAACCCTGAACCGCTTTATAAGCGGGGTAGCCTTTATGGTCGATGGATTCCAGCAGTCTTTTTAAATCCTGAGAATGATTCATGGTATTTTCCTTTTCTGTTCTTGATTAATACTGTGCTGACAGGTTTGCCGGTGTGCCGGCAGTCAGCTTTTATTGAGTATTTTAATTCATTCGATGGGAATTGGCAAGTGTATGGAAGATTATCTGCTGCTGATAATATGGTTTGTTACTATTCACGGCCCATATTCCGCGAGGTATTTTCGTGCGTATTTTGCACGAAAATCCCGAGTTGCACGGCTCGACGCGATGAAAAGTAAATTTTTCACCACAATCAACGGAATTTTTTACCGTTTCTGTGCATCGCGGAGCGTGTTACTGTTCGCGGAGCTGCGCTTTTTCAGCAGGGCCGTGAATAGTAACTATGGTTTTATTTTTCCGGGAGATGGAGAGAGAATGCGGTAAGGCAGTAAACAGGGAAAATTGCGGGGAGGGCGGTAACATATCCGGCCGTTTTGTCTCATACATTAAGAACAAGCGATATTAGTAGGAAGTAGATTTATGCTGAATTATCTCTGGGCATTTATGATGCTGGTCGGAATTCTATGGGCGGCTCTGCACGGCAACCTGGCGCAGGTAACGACCGGAGCGCTGGATTCTGCCAGAGAGGCAGTTACGCTTTGTATTACCATGCTGGGCGTTATGTCATTTTGGACGGGGATTTTAGAGGTGGGCAGGAGAGCCGGACTGATTGAACAGCTGTCGCGGAAAATGACGCCGGTTCTACGGTTCCTGTTTCCGGGCATACCGAAAGGCCATCCGGCGCTGGAATCTATTTCGGCCAATATGATCGCCAATATGCTGGGGCTCGGATGGGCGGCAACTCCGGCCGGGCTGCAGGCGATGGAAGAACTGGAAGGCCTGGAGGAAGAAAGACGGAGGGAAGGAAAAAAATTCGTGCCTCAGGGGGTTGCAAGCAATGAAATGTGTACATTTTTGATTATCAACATATCATCGCTGCAGCTTATTCCAATCAACATGATTGCCTACAGGACCCAGTATGGCAGTATCAATCCCACTGCAATTGTTGGTCCTGCTCTGGTGGCGACAACCGTCAGCACGATCGTGGCGGCAATATATTGTAAATGGAAAAACAGAAAGCGGAGCTGACGGCTCCGCTTTCTGGGCGATTGATGGCGGTGACCTGTGCAGAGCGTGCAGGTTATCATTGAAGACAACGGCCTGTGCGCAGAGCGAGCAGGTTATCGTTCCGGTTCAAGGCGCTCCGCCCTTGACTTCCGGTGTGAAAAATATAATTTATCCAAGCTTATCCGCCCATTCCGGCTCTTTAAATCCGACCAGGACGAAATCCTTTGCCACAATCAACGGACGTTTAACCAGCATTCCGTCCTCCGCCAGCAGGTCGTACTGCTCTTCTTCGCTCAAAGAAGGCAGTTTTTCTTTTAAGTTCATATTTTTATAGAGAAGGCCGCTGGTATTAAAGAATTTTTTCAGCGGAAGACCGCTTTTCTGATGCCACAGTTTTAATTCTCCGGCAGTCGGATTCTTTTCTTTTATATGGCGGGATTCATATGATACATTATGGCTGTCCAGCCATTTCTTTGCCTTCTGGCAGGTGGAACAGGGAGGATATTCTAAAAACAGCACTTTCATAATAAAAAATCTCCTTTCTCAGATTAAGGTGCATGGAAACATGGAGTCTCCGACGGAAATCAGCGCCGGATTTCTGCGGTGAGCGCAGAAACCGTTTATGCGCAGGTATAATAACCGCTCTGCGGTCATTATACCATAAGAATGGTTTTTTGACAGATGAATGTAATTTATGGGACAGGTTTCACATTATGGTCACAAGTCTCATATATAATCATTCTCGAATAATATGATTTTATCAGTATGGAAGGAGGCCTGGGCGAATAAAATAGAAGTAATAACGGCTTCATCAGGAGCATTGAATGAAATTTATTCTGTACATATCCGAATACCTGGTTCCAATTATTATTTTTTACATTGCCGGCTTTGCATTTCTTTCTAAGCGGCCGGTATTCGATGACTTTATTGAAGGTGCAAAGCAGGGGATGAAAACGGTTGCAGAAATTCTCCCGACGCTGATTGGTCTGATGACGGCAGTCGGTGTGCTGCGCGCCTCCGGATTTCTTGATTTTCTGTCCGGTTTATTGGAGAAACCGGCTTCCCTTTTTCACATTCCGGCACAGATTGTACCCGTTATTTTAGTGCGCCTGGTATCCAGCTCGGCGGCAACCGGTCTTTTGCTGGATATATTCAAAACCTCCGGCCCGGATTCCTATGTCGGGATGATGGTGTCAATACTGGAAAGCTGTACGGAAACTGTATTTTATACTATGAGTGTTTACTTTATGACGGCAAAGGTAACGAAGACAAGATGGACTTTTGCAGGAGCGATGCTGGCCACCGGGGCAGGGGTTGCGGCAAGCATAATCCTGGCGTCTGTCGGATGAAAGACCGGAAAAGAATGGAAAAATGCCATTTTTTGTAAGAATTTTGACGGTTGTTTTGACAGGGAGAATATTGTATAATCAGTTAGTACGCGGATCAATACGCGAAAACTATGAAATGAAAGGGAATGCCGTGGATCATTACGAGACTCTCAATGAAGTGCTGGTAAAGCTGTTCCGTGATATTATGGATATCGAGCAAAAAGCTATAATAACACAGGAATTTAAGGATATCACCAATAATGATATGCATGTAATAGAAGCGATTGGGATCGAAGCTCCGAAAAATATGTCCTCTATCGCCAGAGAGCTGTCAGTGACGGTGGGTACCCTTACAATTGCAATGAACAGTCTTGTAAAGAAAGGCTATGTGGAGAGAACACGCGGCCTGGAAGACAGGAGGGTCGTGTATATATCCCTTTCAGAAAAAGGCAGAAAAGCTTACGGGCATCATGCCCAGTTCCACAAGGAAATGATAAACAGCGTAACCAGCGAGCTTACCAAAGATGAGCTGGAGACTTTGATAACAGCATTGTCCAAGCTGAGAAACTGGTTTGACCACTGGAAAGAGTAGAATACGAGGAGGCATCACGCAATTATGAAGAGATTTATGGTAGTATTAACCGGTGTCATTATGGCGGCAGCACTGGCCGCATGTACGCCGACTAAACAGAGCAGCGAAAAGAGAAATAATCCGCCGGCCGGAGCCACACAGGAGTCCTCTGTTGACGGAGCGCTTGAGAAACAGGAGATGGTAGTGGATGCAGAACCATCGGTCACGGTCTGCATTTACTCTGTAAATGATAATAAGACAGGTCTGAAGCAGAATATGGATGCCGTTGACGGCGAGGAACTGGATGCGCAGCTGTTGATAGACAAGATGGCAGAACTGGGAGTGATTGAAGAAGGCGTTAAGGTCAAGAGCTTTGACAATAAAGACGGTGTTCTGACACTGGACTTATCCGCTCTTTCCGGTTCCAAGGATGAATTGGTCATTACATCGATTGTTAACACATTTATCCAGAACTATGAAGCGGAAGAGATGTCCCTGAGCGTAAATGGAGAGAAGCTGGGAAGCGGTAATTATAAGTTCGTCAAGGAATATAAAAAGATGAAATAAAATTTACAGAGATAAAATAGAGAAAAAAGGGTTTCACTGAATGTTACTTCGGTGAAACCCTTTTTTTAATTCGTCACGTCATAAGTCAGGAGCCAGGTCTCGAAATAGGGTTTAATAACCCGGAAGGAAGCTCCCTCCATATCTAAAATAAATTTGTGGAACGCTTTGGGCGAATAACGGTTACCAAGCGTTTTCTTCGCTGAATCCCTCAGGGTGCAGATCTCCAGATAACCGGTATAATATTTCAGGTAATTTCCAGGATTGTCAATGATGGAATGAAACATTTCCTCGCAAACCTCAGCATCGGAAATTCCATAATACGTTTGCAGGAAACCGGATACCTTCTCCAAATCCCAGCCGTCATAGTGAATATGGATATCCAGCAGCGCATACAGCGCATAAATAGATGCCTGGCTGCGTGCCATCAGTTCTTTCATATCAGGAGATAGTCCATTGTCGAAAGAGTAACTGTACAGTTCACAGTAAAGTCCCCATCCCTCATCATATCCGCCGCAGGAGAGGATATGGCGCAGGGGACAGCTCTGCTTCCTGTTAAAGTAGACGGACTGGTATAGGTGGCCCGGATAACCTTCGTGGGCCAGAACCGAATACAAATCAGTACCTTCTTCCCTGGATTTGTCATTGATGTAAATTACATTAGTGGTATCCGAATCGATCGGCGGGATCAGGAAAAATGCAGGTGACAGCGAAGATTCAAGTGCTTTGGGCACATGTTTAACCTCATAGGTGGAGTCTGTCAGTTCCGGAAAATCCGTTTTTATCTGTTCACGCAGATGGTCCAGAATCTCCACCGGTTCACTCAGAGAGAAGCTCGTGCGTTCAATCTCCTGAACCAGCGCCGGATTATTTTGAAGTAATTTCGCTGTTTCCGCCATATCGCTTCCAAATTTCTTTTCAATCCTGTTTTTAAGCTCCGGAATGGAACTGTCGGTACCGGTCAGGGTAGAGACCAGATATTCGTAATAAGCTTTGCCTTTCTCATAGTGGCAAAGACCATTTTCATTTGTCCCTCTGCCTTTTAACTCTTCCAATGCTTTGGACAAGGTTGTGTAGGCCGGAATAAAGTGTTCTTTTAAAATCTGGAGATGCTTTGTCTTATAAGCTGTTTTCTCATCCTCTGTCAGGCCCTCCACTTCATCCAGACGGCTGTTAAAGGTTTCCGTCAGGAAGCTGTTTTCCGGCCGGATCAGATAATCCTTGCAGGATTGGAGCATACGGTCAATGGTTATATCGCTTGGGGCCAATCCGGCGTCGGCCATTTCCTTCTCATAGGCGGCCAGTTGTCCATAGTAGACGTCGATCTGTGAAAGAAGCTCCAGGTAATGCTCTATATCGGTCTTGTCGTAAAAAGTATATTCGGCCAGTAGTACCGGAAGCTGGGCCTGAGTGCCGATCAGCGGGCTCAGGGGCTGGCTGTAAAGCTCAAGGCCCCTTGAAGAGAGGGCAATCTCCAGTGAGTCCTCCAGCATCTTGTAGGTGAAAAGCTGATCGGACGTGAGCAGCGACGGATCGAAGGCTTCAAGCTCTTTCAGCAGTTCCTCATTATCTTTAGTATCCTGCTCCAGTTCTGATTTAGATATAGTCTGGAATTTTATCTCCGGTGTTTCAATACCGTAGTTTTCAGGGTGTCTGACCATAAAGTGGAGATTGAGAGGATCAGAACCGATAATTTCCCGGAAAACACGATCGGTAAAAGTATTAAATTCAGCCTGGACAGTGGCTGCATCTTTGCCGCTGTTCTTGTCTGTCTGCCCGCCTTCTCCGTTACCGCCCTCTTCCTGCCCGGGCAGTTGCACCGGCTGCGTTTCGGATGACTGAAAGGATTCCACCGGCGGATTATAACGGGAACAGCCGCTGAGCATAATTGCGGTCGCAAGGACCAGCAGATAGTATAAACAGGTTTTACGTGCCTTCATTTTTTACCTCCAATTGCCTACTATTATAATTTATATTAACGGAGATTACAACTTATCAATTAAATTGAGATTTAGTTAAGCAGGTGAGGACGCCGCCGCAGGCCAGCGGACGGGGTGGTGGGATTGTTTTATGGGTCTTTCGTCCCGGGGGTTTGGCATCGCTGGATGGAGAAGGAGATACTGTGGTTTTGTTTTCGCAGGGCGGAGCCGGATATCATTCTCTCCTTCTCCGCCGGAAGATGTCGGCAGTATCTCCTTCTCCCGGAAGGTTTTCGCCGGGACGAAAGACTCCGCCAAGTGTATCAGCCCCGTCCACTGGCCTGCGGCCGCTGAATGTCTCACGCGTTAAGTG
>ERZ894236.1191-NODE-1191-length-20702-cov-54.3198_pt1 | contig 20702 bp, 16 predicted proteins | sample MGYA00380297_ERZ894236 | MGnify/ENA primary metagenome ERZ894236 (study PRJEB32331, sample SAMN06328420) | human gut metagenome | biome: human gut microbiome; feature: stool | host: Homo sapiens | collected 2014-08-04 ... | reverse complement strand
GAAAATGGGGCAAAAGTCAGTAAAATCAAGTGTTTTCAGTTTGCTCAGCAGACACTAAATAGTTGGATTAAAGAGAAAACAGTCGGGTAAAATCCGGCTGTTTTTTGAACTGGTTCTTTACAAATAAACTGATGTGTGTTATATTGAAAATAACAAAAGGTAATACCTATTACATAATACTTTAAAAAGGAGAGAAAGAACATGTACCAGAGTCACGAATTTTATTTGAGAAGAGCGATTGAAATTTCAAAAGAAGCAAGAGAAGCAGGAAATACTCCGTTTGGAGCTCTTTTGGTCAACAAAGACGGTGAGATCATCATGGAGCAGGGAAATATCGAGATCACAGAAAAAATCTGCACAGGACATGCGGAGGCAACACTGGCAGCAAGAGCTTCCCATGAATATTCCAGGGAATTTCTGTGGGACTGTACTTTATATACCACAGCAGAGCCTTGTGCAATGTGTGCCGGTGCAATCTACTGGGCAAACATCGGAAGAGTGGTATATGGAATGACAGAGAGAAGACTTCTGGAACTGACAGGAAGCAATGAACAGAATCCGACGTTTGATCTTCCGTGCAGGGACGTATTTGCAAGAGGACAGAAAGCAATTGAGGTTGTCGGCCCTGTAGAAGCGGTAGAGGTAGAAGCAGCAAAGGTGCATGAAGGATATTGGGATTAATTTGCAGTCAGGAGCAGAATATGAAAACGGAATGTTTTGATGAAAAAGTAGGATGGGGAAGGACACTTCTGATCGGATTTCAGCATGTGCTCACGATGTGTCCGGGAACGATCGCCGTTCCTTTGATTTTGGCAGGTTCTCTGGAGCTTGGAGAAAAGGAGACAGCATTTTTGGTGGCGGCGAATTTCTTTACCAGCGGAATTGCGATTTTGATCCAGGTGCTGGGAATCGGAAAACTGGCCGGTTCCAGATACCCGATCATTCTGGGATCTTCGTTTGCACCGTTAAGTCCCATGATTCTCATTGGAAAAGAATATGGGATGCCGACGCTGTTTGGTGCGATCATCGCATCTGGAGCTGTGATCTTTCTGTTGTCCTTTTTTATGGATCAGATTTTAAAGCTGTTTCCGCAGGTTGTGGTGGGAACGTTTGTGACACTGATCGGAATTACCCTCGCTCCCACTGCGCTTCGCGATCTGGCAGGCGGAGAAGGCAGTGAAAATTTGGGTTCCATAGACAATCTGCTGCTTGGGATGGCTGTATTGATCTTTATTATTTTGGTGGAAAAATATGCAAAGGGTATTTGGAAGAGTATGTCCCTGTTACTCGGAATTGCAGCAGGAACAGTGGCTGGCTGCTTCTTTCACATGGTGGATTTTTCTTCGATTTCCCAGGCGGAAGTTTTTCAGCCGGTACAGCCGTTTTATTATGGAATGCCGGAATTTAAAGTATGGCCGATCTTTATTATGAGTATTTTTTGTATCATTAACATGATTCAGTGCATCGGTGTCTTTTCGGTGATGGATGAAATTGTGGGGATTCAGACGGACAACAAGACGAAAGAACGGGGCATCCGCGGCCAGGCGGCAGCGCAGATGGTGACCGGAGTTTTCAACTCTGTTCCATCTACCATGTTCAATGAGAATGTCAGTCTGATCGGGCTGACAAAGGTAAAAAGCCGTTTTGTAGTCGTGGCAGCCGGGATTATGATCATCCTGGCGGGAATTTTCCCGAAAGTATCAGCCATTTTTACGGCGGTTCCGAAATGTGTGCTGGGAGGCGCTACATTGGCGCTGTTTGGAGTGATCACATCTTCCGGAATTTCCATTTTGTCAAAACTGGATTTTTCAAAAGATAATAATTTTAAAATCGTGGGTACAAGTATTGCCATCGGAGTAGGCGCGGCGTTTGCATCTGATGTATTTGGAAATGTTCCGGGTACCCTGCAGATGGTGTTAAGCAACGGGCTGTTTATGGTCAGCATCAGCGCCATTGTACTGAATCTGATCTTAAACGGGAAAAAAGCTTTTTCTTGACAAAGAAAAGGGATTCTTCTATCATCATACATAGGTTACAGATGAAAGAGAGGAATCACTTTGAATACGCAGAAATTAAGGGTACGATCTTTGTCGGATCAGGCAAAGGAGGCAATTCTCCAATATATAGAAGAGATGGATCTAAAAGCAGATAATAAGCTCCCACGGGAAGAAGCGCTTGCAGAAATGCTGGGCGTAAGCCGGATCACGATCCGTCAGGCGTTGAATGATCTGGCAGCAGAGGGCATCATTTTCCGCAGACAGGGGAGGGGAACATTTGTAAACGTAGATTCCCTGAATATCAAGGTGACATTCAGCCCCTGCATGGAGTTGACACAGATGATCAAAAAGAGCGGTTACAGTCCCTCGGTAAAGCTTTTGAATATTCAAAAGGTCAGACGGGAGGAAGAAATCTGTTCGATTTTGCAGATGAAGCCGGATGAACAGCTTGTAGTGGCAGAAAAGTTATTTTTGGCAGATGATAAAATCTGTGCTTTTTGCCGGGATTATTTTGGAATGAACCTGATCGGCGGAGAAGAGGATTTTGAGATGTTTGCAAAGTACGAAGATTCAATTTACAAATACATTTATGAACTGTCCGGAGAAAAGGCGCAGTGGGATAAGGTCGAGATTGATACGGTGAATCCGTCAGAGATTTTGGGACTGAAAAAATATGTTTCGGTAAAAGACATGGGATCTAAGCCATATTTGTATTTAAAGACACTTAACTACAGTGAGAAAGATAAACCATTGGTGTATGCAAATGAGTATTTTAACACCGGGATCATCAAGTTTAATCTAATCCGTCAGAAAACAATTCAATATTAGTATGAAATAGACAGGGCACTTCGTCGGTTGGATGAAGTGCCCTGCAGTTTTTATAAAAGCTGTTCGAATGTGTCATAAAATCCCGGGTAGGAGACATCGATACAATGACTGTCTAAAATCTTGGTCTTGCCTTCGGCCACCAGAGCAGCAATACTAAATGCCATGGCGATCCGATGATCGAGAAGGGTATGGATGGTAGCACCTTTCAGTGGAACTCCGCCTTTGATCACCATACCGTCTTCTGTTGGCAGCACACTGCATCCCATAGCCAGCAGATTATCTGTGACAGTCTCAATCCGGTCGGTTTCTTTGACCCGAAGTTCACCGGCATCCCGGATGATGGTAGTGCCTTCTGCACAGGCTGCCATCACAGCAATGATCGGAATTTCATCGATCAGTGTCGGGATAATATCTCCATAAATGGAAATGCCATGCAGCTGACTGCTTTTTACCAGAATATCAGCCATCTTTTCTCCGGCTTCTGTCCGTTCATTTAACAAGGTGATAGTTCCTCCCATATCTTCGCATACCTTTAAAAATCCTGCGCGAGTCGGGTTGATCCCCACATTTTTGATCAGGATTTCTGAATCCGGAACCAACAGTCCGGCTGCGATAAAGTAAGCAGCGGAAGAGATATCCCCTGGTACCGTGATCTTTTGTCCATATAGTTCCTGACAAGGTCGGATCACTGCCGTTGCCTGAGAACCGGCCAGTTCGTGAACAGTACGGATATCTGCCCCAAATTCCCTCAGCATCAGTTCGGTGTGGTTTCGGGAGAGGATCGGTTCTGTGACAGAGGTCTCTCCGTCTGCATAAAGGCCTGCAAGCAGGAGACAGGATTTTACTTGGGCAGAAGCAACCGGTGATGTATAGTGGATTCCATGAAGAGCTCCCGGTTCGATTTTCAAAGGTGCACAGTCATTGTCCAAAAGGCTGGAAATGTGTGCTCCCATCTGAGTCAGAGGCTCCATGATCCGTTTCATGGGGCGGGAGTTCAGAGAGTCGTCTCCGGAAAGAGAAGAAGCAAATGGCTGTCCGGCCAGAATACCGGAAATCAGTCGAGTGGTAGTCCCGCTGTTCTTGACCTGCAGGATTTCTGACGGAGCACTCAGCCCATGGAGTCCTTTTCCGTGTACCAGAACCCGGTCTTTTTGGATGTGGATCTCAATCCCCATTTTCCGGAAACAATCAATCGTAGCCAGGCAGTCTGCACCCATCAGAAAATGATGGATCTCGGTGATTCCATGAGCAATAGCTCCGAACATCACACTCCGGTGTGAGATAGATTTATCCCCGGGGATGCAAACTTCTCCTTTTAATCCTGTAATGCTTGTCAATTCCATAATCATAAGTTCCTTTCTTTAAACTTCATATACAATATAACGGTATTTCTGCAGAAGGGCAGCTGCTTTTACAGAAGCCGATTCCTCATAGAATTCAATCCGCAGTACCCCTTCTTCAAATTCCCGGTTGTGAATGATCCCAATGTTTTTGATGCTGATATTGTTGCTGGCAAGGATTGTGGCAATGGTTGCGATCCCTCCGGCTTCATCAATGATATCACAGTACAGGGCAAAGGTCTTTTTGATCGGCCCTGCGGAGTGATCCGGCATGGAATCCCGGTAGTCCTTGGAAGTCTCAAAAAAAGAAAATAATTCTCGCTCGTTTCCTGCATCAATGGCAGACTTTGCAAGTGTCAGCTCGTCAATATAAGCATCCAGGATCTGGGAAATGTTCTCTTTATTTTTTAAACAAATCTGCTGCCACATGATCGGAGACGATGAGGCAATTCTGGTAATATCCTTAAACCCTCCGGCTGCGAGCAGTTTCATCAGTTCTTCGCTTGTGTCGGTATTTCTGACAAAATTGACCAGACAGGAAGCGATGATATGGGGCAGATGACTGATCGTTCCTGTTACTTTGTCGTGCAGACGGTAATCTAGTACGATCGGAAGTGCTTTTAAGGACGCTACAAATTTTCGATAATTGTTTAATTTCTCTTCTGAAACATTTTCAGACGGCGTGAGAATGTAGTAGGCATTTTCGATCAGATGTGCTTTTGCGTTGACAAAGCCGCTTTTTTCCGAACCTGCCATAGGATGCCCGCCAATAAAATTCTCGTCCATGCCAAGTCGGGTGATCTCTTCATGGATCGCGGTCTTTACGCTGCCTACATCAGTCAGGATACAGTCTGGAGAGATTACATCTTTTAATTGAGACAGGTAGGCATTATTATAAGAAATCGGTGCACAGAGAAAAATATAGGAACAGTGCGAAAAGTGTGCGTCAATGGCAGAGCATGAAAGATCAATACTCCCATCCTGCAGCGCCAGAGCCAGCGTTTCTTTATTTTTATCAAAAGCCAGGATCTGATAGTCCGGATAATATTGACGGATTGCTTTGGCGATGGAACCTCCGATCAATCCGAGCCCGATAAACCCAATGGTTGTGCGTGTATTTGTCTGCATAGTGTCATATCCTTTCTGATAAACTGGCTGATGGGAAGCTGCCATCCGTTCAGCCAATCCCAAGAAGCATATATAAGATATTTTAGCATTTTAAATCGTAAAAGTAAATTAGAAATAAGTTGTTAAAAATAAATAAAATAGTTGTAATTATAATAAAATTTTAGTACAATATACACATAGCACGTGAGTCGGCAGAATAGCTGCCGGAACATGAAGAGAATTACAACATAAGGAGGCAGCACTATGAAAGTTTACAGAACGGATGAGATTAGAAACGTAGTATTGCTTGGCCACGGTGGCAGCGGCAAAACGAGTCTTGCAGAGGCGATGCTTTATGTATCAGGCGCAGTCAGTCGTATGGGAAAGATTTCTGAGTCCAATACGACCAGTGATTTTGATAAAGAAGAGCAGAAGCGCGGATTTTCGATTAGTACCAGCCTGATTCCGATCGAATGGGAAAAGGCAAAGATCAATATTCTGGATACTCCGGGATATTTTGATTTTGTAGGTGAGGTGGAAGAAGCAGTCAGTGCAGCGGATGCGGCAGTTATCGTGGTTTCCGGAAAGGCCGGTGTACAGGTCGGCACAGAGAAGGCGTGGGAGCTTTGTGACAAGTACAATCTGCCGCGTATGGTCTACGTGACAGAGATGGATATGGACGATGCAAGTTTCCGCCAGGTGGTAGAAGATCTGACGGCCAGATATGGAAAGAAGATCGCTCCACATTTCCAACCGATCCGTGAGAATGAGAAGCTGGTCGGATATATCAATATCATTAAAAATGCGGGCAGACGTTATACGGGAATCGGACAGAGAGAAGAATGTGAGATCCCGGATTATTGTCTTCCTAACTTGAAGATTTTAAGAGATTCCCTGATGGAAGCGGTTGCAGAGACCAGTGAAGAGTTTATGGACCGTTATTTTGAAGGAGACGAATTTTCTATCGAAGAGATTCGGGCAGCGATGCGTACGGAAGTGATGGATGGGGACATCGTTCCGGTTGCTATGGGATCGAATGTACAGGCACAGGGTGTTGCGAACCTGCTCTCGGATATTGTACGGTTCTTCCCAAGTCCTGACAAGAAAAGTTGCGCCGGTATCCACAGAACAAAGAGTGAGATCTACGAGGCAGATTATGATTTTGCAAAAGCAAAATCTGCCTATGTATTTAAGACCATGGTGGATCCATTTATTGGAAAATATTCGTTTGTAAAAGTGTGTTCTGGAGTGCTCAAGGGGGATGACGTACTTTATAATGCCGATGCGGACGCAGAAGAAAAACCAGGCAAGCTTTATACCATGTGCGGAAATAAACCGACAGAGGTTTCAGAGCTGTTTGCAGGAGATATCGGAGCCATTGCAAAACTTGGAAATACAAAGACAGGAGACACGCTTTCTACAAAGAATACACCGATCTCTTATTCCAGAACCGATTATTCAGTTCCATATACATATATGAGATATCAGACTCTGACAAAAGGGGATGAGGACAAAGTGTCCCAGGCGCTGCAGAAGATGATGGCGGAAGATGTGACTCTCAAGGCTGTGAATGACAGCGAGAACAGACAGTCTCTTCTGTACGGTATGGGAGATCAGCATCTGGAGATCGCGGCAAGCAAGCTGGCAGCAAGATACAAAGTGGAGATCCGGCTGGAGACACCGAAAGTGGCATTCCGTGAGACGATCCGAAAGAAATCGGATGTGGATACCAAGTATAAAAAACAGTCCGGCGGACATGGTCAGTATGGGCATGTAAAGATGAGATTCGAACCATCCGGTGATTTAGAGACTCCTTATGTATTTGAAGAAGAAGTGGTAGGAGGCGCAGTTCCGAAGAATTACTTCCCTGCTGTTGAAAAAGGACTTCAGGATTCTGTTGTCAAAGGACCTCTGGCAGGATATCCGGTAGTGGGTGTCAAGGCAGTTTTGTATGACGGATCTTATCATCCGGTAGATTCTTCAGAAATGGCATTTAAGACGGCGACGATCCAGGCGTTTAAGAAAGGATTTATGGAAGCTGGTCCGGTTCTTCTGGAGCCAATCGCATTCCTGAAAGTGACGGTGCCGGATGACTATACAGGAGATGTGATGGGAGATCTGAATAAGAGAAGAGGACGTGTTCTGGGCATGACACCGGTCAGCGGAGGAAAACAGATCATCGAAGCAGATATTCCGATGACAGGATTGTTTGGATATTGCACCGTCCTTCGTTCTATGACAGGCGGAAGAGGGACTTATGAGTATCAGTTTGCAAGATACGAGCAGGCTCCATCTGATGTACAGGAAAAAGAGATTGCAGCAAGAGCAGCTGAAGAAAAATAAATTTGTATAAAATAGCGGCAGATCAGCACTTCGTTTGTAACGAAAGTGCTGATTTCTATTTGACTGCAACGTGAGAAATCCAATCTGCGAGAACCGATTTTGTGATTCTGCAGTGGTGGGAGTGATAAAAATGGGAGACAAAGTGTCGTAAAATGAAAACACAAATCTTAAAAAGATATAAAGATTGCAATAAGAATTGAGGATTGTGTGCAAAGGTGTTATAATTGTCCCATTACTCAAAAGTAAAACTTATATCAGGAAAGGGAATTAGCATGAAAAAAGGAAAAATGAAACTTCTGGCAGCGCTGGTACTGATCCTTCTTGCAGGTCTTTATTATTATGTCGCGCTTCCGGCGATCAATATCCATTCTACAGAATTTTGGGTATTTTTGATTGTTGTGATCGTGGCAGTGGCAGTATTGTATGCCAGAAAAAAACAATTTGACAGATATGCGCTGAAGCAGTCTAAGATCATGAAAGGGATTCTGGGAGTCCTTGGACTTGTCGTAGTTGTATATCTTCTTGGTACTTTATTATCCTCTCCGATCGTCAATGCAAAGAAGTATCAGAAGTTGATGACGGTGGAAAATGGAGAATTTACTAAAGACATCGAGGAGTTGTCTTTTGACCAGATCCCGCTTCTGGATCGGGATTCAGCAGCAATCCTCGGCAACAGAAAGATGGGAAGCATGGTGGATATGGTTTCTCAGTTTGAAGTGGATGACAGATACAGCCAGATCAACTACAAAGATCAGCCGGTGAGAGTTTCTCCGCTTCGTTATGCCAGCCTGATCAAATGGCTGACCAACCAAAGCGAAGGGATCCCTGCTTACATCAAAATCGATATGGCAACCCAGAATACCGAGCTGGTGAAGCTGGAGGAAGGGATGAAGTATACCACAAGCGATCACTTCAACCGCAATATTTACCGTCATCTGAGATTCCGGTATCCGACTTATATCTTCAATGATCTGAGTTTTGAGATTGATGATAATGGAGTTCCGTACTGGATCTGTCCGGTGAAAAAGTTTAATATCGGGCTGTTTGGCGGAACAACGATCGGAAGAGTCGTATTATGTAATGCCATTACGGGTGAGACAAAAGATTATAAGATCGAGGATGCGCCGGAGTGGATCGACCGGGCATATTCCGCAGATCTTTTGGTACAGCTGTATGATTATTATGGAACATTGAAACATGGATTTTTGAACAGTGTCCTGGGGCAGAAGGATTGTCTGCACACGACGACAGGATATAATTATCTGGCGCTGGATGATGATGTGTGGGTCTACACAGGCGTGACATCCATCACGGGAGATCAGTCCAATGTTGGATTTGTGCTGATGAATCAGAGGACCATGGAGACACGGTTCTATGAAGTGGAAGGCGCCACAGAAGAGTCTGCCATGTCTTCTGCAGAAGGTCAGGTTCAGAACTTGAAATACAAGGCGGCGTTCCCGTTGCTGTTAAATATTTCCGGAGAACCGACTTACTTTATGGCTCTGAAAGATGATGCAGGACTTGTGAAAAAATATGCCATGGTCAATGTACAGAAATATCAGGTGGTAGCGATTGGCAATACCGTCAGTGAGTGTGAGGAAAATTACAATGAACTGATGTATGAGAACGGTATTAAAAAAGAGGCAGAAGACACCAGAGAGGTGAAAAAACTGTCTGCAAAGATCACGAAGATCGCCCAGGGAGTTGTAGGAGGAGATTCGCACTTCTATATCATGTTGGAAGGATCGGATGATATTTTTGATGTTTCCGTTGTAGATTTTATCGATATCATCAAATATAATGTGGGTGACACAGTTACAATTGAATATAAAGAAGATGAACGTGCCAATGTGGTTCTTTCTCTAAATGGGGAAGAGCCTCAGGGCAATGTGAAAGATACTCAAAAAGAAAAAGCAGAAGAGCAGACTTTAGAAGAAGAGTAACGAAAAAGTATAAAAAAGCGGTATTCAGCAGAAACTACTGAATACCGCTTTTTTGTGCCATTGTTTAATTTAATACTGTATAGTTTTCAGAATCTATATCAGGAATTGATTCCTTTTCAGCCCCCACACTGATGAAGAAATCAAGATTGTTCTCCTTGGAAATTTTATCCAGGCTGGACATAAATGCAGAGATGTTATTCAAAGAAATATCTGCCTGTTTTAAAACACTGTCAATAAAAATAGTATCAATATCATGATTTCCGGCTACCATACCATAAAGGAATCCAACGAATTCGTCCATCGTCAGAATATCAGGATAATCTTCCATGCAAATCGCGCGTACATCAAAATCTAAAGTAGTCGTATTTCGATGGCTTTTTTTAATGAATACAACGTTTCCGTTTGATGTCTTTACTTTTTGGTTTGCGAGTTCAAGCATCTGTTGTGTTTTTCCGGTTCCTTTCGGTCCTGTAATTAAATTTACCATGGCAAATCTCTCCTTTTTGTATGTATTTTGAGACTTCTGTCTGCTCAAATAACTTAATGTTATTATACACCAAACAAGTCGTCCAAACAATAAAAAAATAATAAAAAAACATAGAAATATTCAGAGAATATTATTGAGAAAAACTATCAATTAGATATTGAAAAAATGGAAGTGGTGTGATAATATCAAAATAAATGATAATGAAAATCATTTAGAAAGGAACGATCAAATGTCGGATCAATTGTTGTCATATTTTTTGAAAAATGAAAATATTGCCTTGAAAACGCGGTTTCAGATTGCTCTGCAATGTGCTCCATTTCTGAAAGGGGCAAAGATTTCCAGTGTGATCACAATGGAAGCAGAGATGTGCAGGGAACTTTCTGAAATTTTTCAGGATACGGGCATTGAATATCGGATTTTGTTTCAGAAAGAAGCGCGCTGTCTGGTGTTTTTCTTTCGAAGGGAAACTTTGTGGATGCATCTGACAAGACCGGATGTGCAGCAGCATTTGCAAAGGTATGGATATTCGGTTTGTTCATTAGATGAAATGGTAGACCGTCTGGCAGAGCGGGCGGCAGACCAGCAACGGCAAGGAAATGGATTTCCGCATGAGATCGGAGTCTTTCTTGGATATCCAAAGGAAGATGTGGAAGGATTCATTCGGAATCAGGGACAAGCGTATCTTTTTGCCGGATATTGGAAAGTATATAGTAATCCGTCCAGAGCAAGAAAGATCTTTCAGTTATATGATCGGCTCAAAGAGTATGTAGTTTGGGAATTTCTGGAGGGAAAGAGTATCAAAGAGATTGCACAGTAGGAGGTAAGGATGAGAACAGCAATTGTATATTGGAGTGGAACAGGAAATACGGAAGCAATGGCGCAGGCAGTTGCGGATGGAATCAGACAGGAAGGTGGGGATGTGTATCTGTCAGAGGTAGGAGAAGCCCAGGCAGAGGAAATCGCAGAGTATGACCGTCTGGCTCTGGGCTGCCCATCCATGGGAGCAGAACAATTGGAGGAAGATGAGATGGAGCCTTTTGTGTCAGAACTGGAAAAGTATGTTTCCGGGAAGAAATTACTGTTGTTTGGCTCCTATGGATGGGGAGACGGAGAATGGATGCGGGACTGGTGCCAGAGAATGGAAGAAGCCGGAGCATGTCTGACGGCAAAAGAAGGTATCATTGCGAACGAGAAGCCGGATGAAGAGGCACTGGACGTATGCAGAATGGCGGGAAAGCGGCTGGCTTCTTAAAGATTCAAAGTCAGAAGAGAACACCAAAGGTGAGAACAAAAACTGTTTATTTGGCATAAGATACGATAGCAGGAAACAGAGAAGGAAGGCAGGAAAAATGAAGTTAGATGTAATACTTGGAATTTTGCTTCCATTTGTTGGAACAACAGCCGGTGCTGCAATGGTGTTTTTGATGAGAAAAAGAATGAACGAAAAAGTACAGAAAGGGTTGTTGGGGTTTGCATCTGGTGTCATGATCGCGGCATCGGTATGGTCTCTTTTGATCCCTGCCATCGAGATGGCAGAGGAAAAGGGGCAGATTCCATGGATCCCCGCTGCGAGTGGGTTTCTCTTAGGGATTGGATTTTTACTGTTGCTGGATCTGGTGACGCCGCATCAACATGTACAGCAGCAAAAGCCGGAAGGTGTGCCCGCTTCTTTTGGAAAAACAACCATGTTGGTACTGGCAGTGACATTGCATAACATCCCGGAAGGGATGGCTGTGGGGGTGACATTTGCCGGGGCATTATCAGAAGATGCACTGATGACGATGGCCGGAGCTTTTGTACTTTCCGTTGGAATTGCAATTCAAAATTTTCCGGAAGGGGCAATTATCTCCATGCCGTTAAAAGCACAAGGGCTGACCAAAGCCCGGGCATTTACGTATGGAACACTGTCGGGGATCGTAGAGCCGATCGCCGCCTTTCTGACCGTCTGGCTGACAGGACTGATAGAACCACTTCTTCCGTATTTTCTTTCTTTTGCAGCAGGGGCAATGATCTATGTGGTTGTAGAAGAATTGATCCCGGAAGCGCAAAATGGAAAACCGACGAATATCGGCACAATCGGAGCTGCGATGGGATTTACTTTGATGATGGTTTTGGATGTAGCTTTGGGATAAAGGAAAATGAAAGCAGGATTCTTGTCAAGTGAACCACTTCGTGCTATTCTGGATGAGACTAAAAGTTTCAAAAAAGGATGGAGGAAACAGAATGGAAAGCATGGAGCTGGTTTTATTGGCATTTGGTCTGGCCATGGATGGGTTTGCAGTATCTGTCTGTAAAGGACTGAACATGAAGCAGGGTACAAGTACAATGGGAAAAGCGGCAGCGACAGGAATCTGGTTTGGCGGTTCCCAGCTGTTGCTGCTGTTGCTTGGGTATTCCGTGGGAATTCAATTTCAGAGGCAGATCACGTCGCTGGATCATTGGATTGCATGTTTGATCCTGATATGGATTGGTGGAACCATGATCCGGGAATCAGATCCCTGTGCCTATAACAATACAGAAGAAGACGGATTTTCAAAGAAGCAGATGTTATGGCTGGCAGCAGCGACAGGCATGGATGCGTTGGCAGAGGGACTGACATTTGCTATGGTGGGAGGGGCTGGCTTTACAGCCGCTGTTGTGACAATCACCATGGTCACTGTGGGAATGTCTGCAATCGGAGTGATGACAGGAAATCTGGCAGGCTGTTGGCTGAAAAGGAAGACAAATCTGGCAGGCGGCGTGATCCTGATTATTCTGGGAGTAAAAATCTTATTGGAACATTTGGGAATCTTGAATTTTTAATACTTATCAATATTGATTAGTTTTTCTAAAATAGAAAATGGAAGAATTGCTTGCATTCTTTCAGAAATCATGGTATCCTTTGCTTCAACGTTGTAAAACGTTAAACTCAGGAGAGTCTCTGAAAAAGAGCGCCGAAGGTGTAATCAGCAGTGCGGTGAAAAACACGAACTGCTGAGAATCTCTCAGGCAAAAGGATGGAGGAATGAAAGTATGTTAGCACAAATCTACAGTCAAATCGACACAGCAATCAAATGGGTAGATGACCGTATCTGGGGTCTGCCGCTCATTATTCTGATTCTGACAACAGGGATCTACTTAACAGTTCGCCTTGGCGGGCTTCAGATTCGGCATCTGCCGAAAGCTCTCAAATTCATGGTGAAAAATGAAAATGACGGACACGGGGAAGTGACCAGTTTTGGTGCACTTTGTACGGCTCTTTCTGCGACTATTGGAACTGGAAATATTACCGGAGTAGCTACGGCGATCGCAGCAGGCGGGCCGGGAGCATTGTTCTGGATGGTGGTGGCGGCATTTTTCGGAATGGCGACTAAATATGCAGAAGGGCTTCTTGCGATCAAATACCGTACCATCGATAAAGAAGGGCACGTTCTCGGAGGACCGTTTTATTATATTGAAAACGGAATGGGAAAAAACTGGCGATGGCTGGCGAAAATATTCGCATTTTTCGGAGCCGGGGTCGGTCTGTTTGGAATCGGTACTTTTACACAGGTCAACAGCATTGCATCCGCAGTAAAGAATTTCTTTGATCCAAACACAGAAAATGCGGTACAGATGTTTGGAAATACGTATTCCTGGGCAACGGTAATCACATGTCTGATCCTTACCGTATGTGTGGGGCTGGTTGTCATCGGTGGATTAAAGCGGATCGCAAAAGTATCTGAAGTGGTGGTTCCGTTTATGGCAATTTTGTATGTTGTATTCGTTTTGGTGATCATTGTAACACATCTGACAGAAGTTCCGGCAGCCATTGCTGTCATTGTAAAGTCTGCATTTAACGGAAGTGCTTTGGCCGGCGGCGCTATGGGAACGATGATCGTGGCCATGCAGAAAGGAATTGCAAGAGGGATCTTCTCCAACGAGGCAGGCCTTGGAAGTGCGCCGATCGCAGCAGCAGCGGCAGTGACAAAAGAACCGGTGCGTCAGGGGCTGGTCTCTATGACAGGGACATTTATCGACACCATTGTAATCTGTACCATGACAGGGATTTCTGTTGTACTGGCAGGAACCTGGAATGATCCGAATCTGGAAGGCGTGGAGATCACTATGGCTGCATTCCAGAAGGGACTTCCGTTCCCACCGGCAGTTGCATCTTTTGTATTGATGTTGTGTCTGGTATTTTTCGCCTTTACGACCATTCTGGGATGGAATTATTATGGAGAACGCTGCATGGAATACCTGTTTAACCGGAACAAAAAAGTAGTCATGACATATCGCTGGCTGTACATTCTGGCAGTATTTATCGGACCATATATGACTGTGGCGGCAGTGTGGAATATCGCAGATATTTTCAATGCATTGATGGCACTTCCTAACCTGATCGCACTGCTTGCGCTCAGCAACGTCGTGATTCGGGAGACAAAAGATTATTTTGCGAGAACGAAATAGGGAAAATGCACTTGACTTCTGTCAGGATTCTTCTTATAATAAGAAAACATATGAAAGAAATGTTGATGAGGAATAGTAAGAGTCTGGTGTTTTTCAGAGACCTGCCGGATGGTGCGAGGCAGGAAACAGCGTTCTCCCAACTCCCCTCGGAGTTCTTTTTCTGAACACCTAAGCAGGAAAAGTAGGAAAAAGCGGGACTTCCCGTTACAGAAGAAATGAGTGCATCTGCCAAAAGGCAGGTGAAGAAGAGTGGTACCACGGAAGATAAAAGCCTTTTCGTCTCTTATGAGATGAGAAGGCTTTTTTTAGAAACAAAAGGAGGATATGCAAAAATGGGTGCAAAAATTGTTTACAACCACAAAGCAATCGAAAAAAAATGGCATGATAAATGGCAGGAAAATCCGGTAAATCCAAGATATAAGGATAACGGAGAGAAGAAAGAAAAATATTATTGTCTGGATATGTTCCCATATCCATCAGGAAATGGACTTCATGTAGGTCACTGGAGAGGATATGTGATCTCTGATGTCTGGAGCCGTTATAAATTACAGCAGGGATACTATATCGTACATCCAATGGGATGGGACGCATTTGGGCTTCCGGCTGAGAACTATGCGATCAAGATGGGAGTTCATCCTGCAAAATCTACAGCAGAGAATGTAGCAAACATCAAGCGTCAGATCAATGAAATTGCAGCATTGTATGACTGGGATATGGAAGTCAATACAACCGATCCGAATTTCTACAAATGGACACAGTGGATTTTTGTGAAAATGTTTAAAGAAGGACTTGCATATGAAAAAGAGTTTCCGATCAACTGGTGTCCGTCCTGTAAAACAGGTCTGGCAAACGAAGAGGTTGTGAATGGAAAATGTGAGCGCTGTGGGACAGATGTTACAAAGAAAAATCTGCGTCAGTGGATGCTGCGTATCACAAAATATGCAGACCGGCTTTTGAACGATCTCGACAAACTGGACTGGCCGGAAAAAGTAAAGAAAATGCAGGCTGACTGGATCGGAAAATCTTACGGTGCAGAAGTAGATTTCCAGGTGGACGGAAGAGACGACAAGATCACTGTTTATACAACACGCCCGGATACATTACACGGTGCAACATTTATGGTACTTGCTCCGGAACATGCTCTGGCAAAAGAACTGGCAACGGATGAGACAAGAGAAGCGGTAGAGCAGTATATTTATGATGCGTCTATGAAGTCCAATGTAGATCGTATGCAGGATAAAGAAAAAACAGGTGTCTTTACAGGAAGCTATGCGATCAATCCGATCAATGGTGCAAAAGTGCCGATCTGGCTGTCGGATTATGTGCTGGCAGATTATGGCACCGGAGCGATCATGTGTGTGCCGGCTCATGATGACCGTGACTTTGCATTCGCAAAAAAATTCGGAATCCCGATCATTCAGGTCATTGCGAAAGACGGACAGGAAATCGAAAATATGGAAGAAGCCTATACAGATGCTGTTGGAACGATGATCAATTCCGGAGAGTGGAACGGAATGGAATCAGCCGTTCTTAAAAAAGAAGCGCCGCATATCATTGAAGAGCGTGGAATCGGAAAAGCAACTGTAAACTATAAGCTGCGTGACTGGGTATTCTCCCGTCAGCGTTACTGGGGAGAGCCGATCCCGATCGTGCACTGTCCAGATTGTGGAGCAGTTCCGGTACCGGAAGAAGAACTGCCGCTTCGTCTGCCGGATGTAGATTCTTATGAGCCGACAGGAACCGGAGAATCACCGCTTGCCGGAATCGAAGAGTGGGTAAACTGTAAGTGTCCGGTTTGTGGAAAAGACGCAAAACGTGAGACAAACACCATGCCTCAGTGGGCTGGTTCTTCCTGGTACTTCCTGCGTTATGTGGACAGCCACAACGACAAAGAGCTGGTTTCCAGAGAAAAAGCGGACGAGATGCTTCCGGTTGATATGTATATCGGTGGGGTGGAACATGCAGTACTGCATCTTCTGTATTCTCGTTTCTATACAAAATTCCTGCATGACATCGGAGTAGTAGACTTTGATGAACCATTCCACAAGCTGTTCAATCAGGGAATGATCACAGGAAAGAACGGAATCAAGATGAGTAAATCCAAAGGAAATGTCGTATCTCCGGATGATCTGGTACGCGACTATGGATGCGACTCTCTAAGAATGTATGAGCTGTTCGTAGGACCGCCGGAATTGGATGCAGAATGGGATGACCGTGGAATCGACGGAGTAAACCGTTTCCTGAAACGTCTGTGGAATCTGTTGATGGACAGCAAGGAGAAAGAAGTACAGGCAACAAAAGAGATGATCAAACAGCGCCACAGAATGGTAGCAGACATCACCACTCGTCTGGAGAGCTTCAGCCTGAATACCGTGATCTCAGGATTTATGGAGTATAACAACAAGTTTATCGAGATCGCAAAGAAAGAAGGCGGAATCGATAAAGAAACTCTGGAAACGATCGCAGTATTGCTTTCTCCATTTGCTCCTCATTTTGCAGAGGAGATGTGGGAGCAGTTGGGACATACAGAGACCATCTTCAAAGCTGGCTGGCCGACATACGATGAGGCGCAGATGAAAGACGATGAGATTGAGGTTCCGGTACAGATCAACGGAAAGACAAAAGCCGTGATCAGCATCGCAGCAGATATCTCCAAAGACGATGCAATCGCAGCAGGAAAAGAGGCGATTGCAGATAAACTGACAGGAAATGTGATCAAAGAGATCTATGTTCCGAAGAAGATTATCAATATTGTAATGAAATAATTGAGAAGAAATTCTTACAACAGAATATATGCTTATGGAACTGCTGATGTTCCATAAGAGAGTGTTTGGAAATATTGAAAAGTTGGCTTGAAATCGTAACAGATTTTTAAAATGGAGTAAATTTGGAGTAAAGATTGAAAGAAAATGGAGTAAATATTTCAAAGATGTAATGAGAAATGGCGTGGATAATGAAAGCATTGTCTACGCTATTTTTTTCATGTATAATGCTATATGTAAGATTATTAGAAAATATAATCTAAGATAGGGGATAGTTTTATGGCGAAAAAAGAAGCAAATTTTGATTTATATATACATCAATTATTGTGTGAAGCAGGAATAAAGGCAGATACACAAGGAAGTAACAACGTAGAAATTGATAATGCCTTAAAAACAGCTTCTAAACATCAAACAGGAAAAGTAGGGTATCCTGAATATGTTGCAGTTGTACAGGACTTTGTAATTGTAATGGAGGATAAAGCAGATAGGAATAATCTTTGGTTGAAAGATGACGAAGATAAAATTTTATTATCTGTTTCTGCTACACGAGATTATGCTGTTAATGGTGCTGTTTATTATGCAAAGAAAATTATAGAGAATACTTCATACAAAAAGGTGTTTGCATTTGGAAATGCAGGAGATAGAAAACATCATATTCTGCAACCTGTTTTTGTTGATGAAACAGAGGATTATAAGATTTTGCCAGAAGTAGAAACGTTTGAAAATATTTCTAAAGAGCATATTCTTGAATACTATAAACGACTTGTATTAGAAGAAACACCGCCAGAAGATTTGGAATTAGGAGATATATTAAAAAAGGCAAAAGAATTACATGAATATCTTAGAAATTATGGGGGATTGGGAGAAGACGAAAAGCCGTTAGTTGTATCGGCTATTTTGTTGGCATTAAGAGAACAAAAACATGGATTTTCTTTGAAACAACTTACAGGGGATACGGTTGAAACGAATACTGACGGAGCAATATTGTATAAACAATTAGAAAATAATCTTCAAAGGGCAAAAGTATCACCAGAAGTGAAAAAGAGTCGTGTTTTAAATCAATTTACGTTAATCAAAGACCGTCCACAATTAAACACAATCAGAGAAGACTTAGGAAAAACTCCGTTGAAATTTTTTGCGGAATATATCAATACAAATATTTTTCAAGCAGTTATTTCAAATTCTCCAGAAGATTATCTGGGGCGTTTTTATGGAGAATTTGTTTCTTATTCGGGTGGAGATGGTCAGGCATTAGGGGTTGTTTTGACACCTAGACATATTACAGAATTGTTTTGTGAATTGGTAGAGTTAAAATCGACAGATGTTATTTTTGATCCATGTTGTGGAACAGGTGGCTTTTTGATTTCTGGAATGCACAAAATGTTGCAACAAGCTAAGAATGATACTGAAAGAAAGAGGATAAAGAAAAATCAAATATATGGAATAGAGATTAGAGATGATATGTTCTCTATTGCTACAACCAATATGATATTGCGTGGAGATGGACAAAGTAATCTTACCTGCAATGATTTTCTCAGTAAAAATCCTAGTGATATTCAACTAAGAGGAATTACTGTTGGTTTTATGAACCCGCCGTATTCACAGGCAAAGAATAAAGAAACAGCACAATTATCGGAACTATGCTTTATTAGGCATTTGCTAAATTGTGTGACAGTTGGCGGAAAAGTGGCGGTTATTGTTCCAGTTTCAGCAATGATTGGAAAGACGAAAGAAGATAAACAAGTAAAGAAAGAGATTTTAAAAAACCACACATTAGAAGGTGTTATCAGTTTGAATAAAGATACATTTTATCGAGTGGGAACAGTACCATGTATTGCAGTCTTTACCACAGGAGAACCGCACCCAAAGGAAAAATTGGTTAAATTTATAAATTTTGAGAATGATGGATTTGAAGTGAAAAAGCACTTGGGATTGGTTGAAACAGAGAGAGCCAGAGATAGAAAGCAGTTTTTACTGGATTGTTGGAAAGGAAAAGTAAAAGAATTTCCATCTAGTTTTATGGTAGAAACAACAGTTGAAGATACTGATGAATGGTTACATTCTTTTTACTATTATAATGATGAAATTCCGACAGAAGAAGATTTTCTAAATAGCATAGCAGATTATTTGACATTTGAGTTTAATATGATAACACATGGTAATGGATATTTGTTTGAGGAAAAAAGGGAAGTGTAAAAGTGTTTGAATTAAAAGACAGAGAATGGAACGAATTTTATATAGGAGATTTATTTATAGTTAAACGTCCCAAAGCACGTTCAGAAAAGCAATATAAATTGGGGAAAATACCATTTGTTGCATCGGGGAACGTGAATAACGGTGTTATAAAATGTTGTAATCCCAAAAAAGATGAACAAATTGATAAGGGGAATTGTATAACGGTTAGTCCAGTTGATGGAAGTGCTTTTTATCAAGAAACAGATTTTTTGGGAAGAGGAGGAGCTGGTTCGTCTATCCTTATGCTGTATAATGCTGAGATTAACAAATATTCTGGATTATTTCTTTCTAGAATGATAAGACAAACTTGTTCAAAATATTCTTATGGAAAAATGGGAAATCAGGAGAGTATTAAACGGGAAAAAATTATGATTCCAGTTGATGAACAAGGAAATCCCGACTATTCTTTTATGGAACAATACATTAAAGAACGAGAAAAGCAAATTATACAAAAATACACAGCATATATTGGTAAAAATGCTGAAAAATCGGGGGGGGGGATTTCCAGATTAACTGAGAAAAAATGGAAAGAGTTTTATATTGAAGATATTTTTGTTATTCATGCTGGAAAGCGATTGACAAAAAGCAATATGATAAAAGGACAGAAACCATTTATTGGTGCATCTGACTCAAATAATGGTGTGACAGCTTTTGTAAAAAACACAAATGCTTCAGAGGATAAAAATGTATTAGGCGTTAATTATAATGGGAGTGTAGTGGAAAACTTTTATCACCCGTATGTTTGCATTTTTTCAGATGATGTAAAACGATTTTCGCTGAAAGATAGAATTGGAAATAGAGAAATCTATTTGTTTTTAAAAACAATTATTTTACAGCAACAAGTGAAGTACGCCTATGGATATAAATTCAACGAAGAACGTATGAGAAAGCAGAAAATTTTATTACCTATTGATGAAAAGGAAAATCCAGATTGGAATTTTATGGAAGAATATAGTAATATAATCATTTGGGATTTGCGAACAAAATATTTGAAGAAAAAGATAATGAGTATATGAGAAAATGTAGTGAGGTCAAGGAACAAGGCGAAGCCGATACGCCGTAGGGTAGTCCTTGACGGAACGGACACAGCCAACAGCACCATGATACAGCAGAGGATTTGAAAGGTCAGAAACCTTGCAAGTCCTCTTGTCTGTTACTGGGCGTTATGCTTTAAGTAGTGTCTGCTGAGCAAACTGAAAACACTTGATTTTACTGACTTTTGCCCCATTTTC
>ERZ894236.1185-NODE-1185-length-20791-cov-89.1531_pt1 | contig 20791 bp, 19 predicted proteins | sample MGYA00380297_ERZ894236 | MGnify/ENA primary metagenome ERZ894236 (study PRJEB32331, sample SAMN06328420) | human gut metagenome | biome: human gut microbiome; feature: stool | host: Homo sapiens | collected 2014-08-04 ... | reverse complement strand
GTCCGGTTATGGTGAATTTGAATACGCCAAAAAAGCGATGCAATATGGTGTAAAACACTATTTACTAAAACCTTGTAATGAAATGCAAATTGTAGATAGTATTAAAAATATTAAAAAAGACTATTTTCAGAATATCACTCATTTTATGAAAGAAGATCCTGAGACAAATATCAACGTTTTTCATAGTATTGGTGTAAGCATTTTTACATCCTGTCTCAGTTTACCTTCTGATACTTGTGCATTTCAAAATATGATTAAAACATACTCTAAGTATTTGGATGTTCAGACAACTCCTTATACCCTTTATTATGTATATTACACTCCTTCAGACGGTTATTTAGAAATCATACAACAATTGTCCAATTTTAAAACTCAATATTTTCCTGGACTTTTAATACAGTCAATTTATGTAAAGAATACACTAATTTTTTATTATCCTTCAGATAATATTGACACCCAAATCATGGAACAATTTTTCACAGAAATATCAGAGGTAAAAGAGATTTCTTCTGAGTATAAATCCCTCTCTTTTTCCAATCTCTCTGATATGCTTCAAGAATTGGTTCCTCATATCAAACGATATGACAGTATTTATTATACTAGCAATATAGACACTAACATATTTACTACATTAAATAATTATCAAAACATTATCAAGGAGACACAAGACTTAATTTCTGAGATTTTTTCAGATGATAAAATGCAATATCAAACTCACCTTACTTCTCTGATGAGTCTTCTGTCATCTGTTTCTAACTTAGACTTTTTAAAACAGCTGGCTACTTCTGTTACAATAACCGCTATCTCAAAAAGCAGAACTTTTGATATGGAAGAAATATCCAATTTTCTTATTTATATAGAACATGAAGATTCTTCTTCGGAAATCAGACGACAACTTGAACTTCATATAGAACATTGTTACAATCATTATCTTTCAGGATCAACAACCATATCACTTAGTTCAAAGATCAAACAGATTGTTGAACAGCATTATGGAAATCCAAACCTCTCATTAAAATGGATTTCCGAAAACTGCCTTTTTATGAATGTTGATTATCTTAGCAAACGATTTTTAAAAGAAACTGGAAATAAATTCTCCAAATATTTAATAGATTATCGAATTTTCAAAGCCAAACAAATTATGGCAACATCTGGGACAGACTATTCTATTCAACAAATTGCAGATTTAATTGGATGCGGAAATAACCCTCAGTATTTTAGTCAGATATTCAAGAAATCTACTGGTATTACACCTAGTAAATACATGAAGACACTATATCCCAGACAAGAATCTAAAGATATCTAATGCTCCATGCTATAGATTTTTTGTGAAAACCTTACAAACTTTGATATACCAAAATCCCATAAAGCAGACAAACCCCAGGAATTCCAAGGCTTCCGGATGTCAAAACAGACAAACTGTTAATCCCAACCTGCCAGGAATTTTGATCCGGCAGGACATACTGATTGATAAAATAAATCAGACAGACACCCAGCACTGCCCTCAGAAAAAAATGGAAGATTACCGCAATCAATCGATGTTTCATACCAAAAATACCTCCTGTGGGAACTCTGATATATCTTATTCCCACAGAAGGTACTTTATGCACTGTCTATAATGTTATCTTGACCTCTCGATCTGAACGATGATACTGATGATACCTGACTCCGGCTGCATCCATCATCCGCTTGGATGCCATGACACTTGGAGTATCCGCATACTTGTCGCAGTCATAGATCACTTCTTTGATCCCTGACTGAATGATTGCCTTCGCACATTCATTACAAGGAAACAAGGATACATACAGCTTTGCTCCGGCCAGACTTCCGCCACTGTAATTTAAAATAGCATTCAACTCACTGTGGGTGGAATACACATATTTTGTCTCCAGCGGATTGTCTCCTTCGCGTGTCCAGGGAAACTCGTCATCGGAACACCCTTTCGGAAACCCATTATATCCCATGGACAAAATCTTGTTATCCTGGCTCACAATACAACATCCGACCTGCGTGTTCGGATCTTTAGACCGCATCCCGGAAAGCATGGCAACTCCCATGAAATACTCATCCCAGGTCAGATAATCCTCTCTCTTGTCTGACATGCGCTTCATCTCCTTTATTTTGTACCAAAAATTCGGTCTCCTGCATCTCCGAGTCCTGGCACGATATAACCATGATCATTCAGGTGATCGTCCAGAGCTCCAATATACAGATCCACATCCGGATGTGCTTCCTGCATCTTCTTCACACCTTCCGGAGCTGCAAGGATACACATAAAACGAATATGTTTTACACCTTTATCTTTCAACATCTGGATCGCCGCAACGCTGGATCCGCCTGTCGCCAGCATCGGATCTACTACAAATACTTCTCTTTCGCTGCAGTCTGCCGGAAGCTTGCAATAATATTCTACTGGCTCTAAAGATTCCGGATCACGGTACAATCCGATATGTCCGACTTTTGCTGCCGGGATCAAAGACAGCATCCCATCTACCATTCCAAGACCTGCTCTTAAGATCGGCACAACTGCCAGTTTTTTTCCGGTCAGCTCTTTTCCAACCATCTCACAGATTGGTGTCTGAATGGTAACATCCTGAAGTTTTAAGTCTCTTGTAGCCTCATAACACATCAGGCTTGCAATCTCACTGATGACTTCTCTGAATTCTTTGGTTCCTACATCCTCTCTGCGGATATAACTGATCTTGTGCTGGATCAATGGATGATCCATAACATGTACTTCTGACATTATTGTCCTCCTTTAGTAAGTGAATTTAAAATTGCTGTCAATTTTTTGATCAATGCCTGAATTGCTTCATAACATTCTCCATATGCAGTCAGCGGCTGACCATATGGATCCGGAATTTCTTTGGAGTCTCCGACAAACTCGTTGAGTGTATATACATTTTCTGTATAACAATGTTCATATTCTGAAAGAATCTTTTCTTTCTGTGCCTGCTCCATCGCCAGGATCAGCGTATCTGGATTCAGGCTCTTTTCGCTAAACTGTCTGGACGTATACCCCTCCAGACTTACTCCATTACTTTTGAGCACAGCCTCTATTTTCTGATTGACCGGTTCCGGAAACAACACAACCATCCCTTTGGATTCGATCCAATATTCCTGTTCCAGCTCCTGATGCCGCAAAAGCTCTGCAGCTACAGGTCCCCGGCAGGTATCCGTTCCGCTTACAAACACGATCTTTCTGTATTTTTGCTCTTTTGTGATCACAGCTGCCGGAATTCTGCAGTGGCCTGCTGCCTTTTCCAATCGGTTCATGATCGCATTGCCGATTCCCTGAATTGCAAACGATTCACTGTAGATCTCGGAAACATCTTCATCATCAAACTCCCGCAGGATCCGATATAAATTCCTTGCAATAGTCTTCTCATTCTCACGGGAACCAATATTCTTCACAAGACCATGTGTATAAAATCCTTCTGTCTCATTCGTTCCGATAATTCCAACCTGCACTCCCTGGCGGCTCTTCTCATAAGCAAGCTGCCGGATCGCAAATACTTCTTCCCTCAGACTGCCTTCTACGATCGTAAGTTTCGCCTTCGGTGCATAATGCCGGTACTTCATTCCCGGTGCTTTTGGTGCCTGACTGCTCTCACTGCCAAGAATCGTCTCATCTACACTGACCACACCGATCACTTCTTCCAGCATATCGGCTGTAATGGCTCCGGGACGCAGGATCATCGGCGGAGAAACTGTCATATCCAGAATCGTGGACTCCAGACCAATCTCCACACTGCCCCCGTCTATAATCATCTCGATCTTATCATGCAGATCTTCCCACACATGATCCGCTGTCGTCGGACTTGGCCTTCCTGATGTGTTAGCGCTCGGCGCAGACACATATCCTCCCGCTGCCAGGATTAGTTTTCTCGCAATCGGATCACTTGGCATTCTGACTGCAACCGTCTCCAGCCCCCCTGTCGTTCCATAAGGAACCAGCGCACTTTTTTCAAAGATCATGGTCAACGGACCCGGCCAGAAATGCTTTGCCAGAAGCTCTGTCTCCAGCGGAACATGCTCTGTGATCTCCTCTAAATCCTCCAGATCTGCAATGTGAACGATCAGCGGGTTATCGGAAGGACGGCCTTTTGCTTCATACGTTTTTTTTGCTGCCTCCTCGTCCAGTGCATTCGCCCCCAATCCATAAACCGTCTCTGTTGGGAATGCAACAAGACCTCCTTCTCTGAGAATCTCTCCTGCCTCTCGTATTGCATCTTCATCTATTTGGTTTTTGTCTATTTTTCTAATTATGGTTTTCATAAATTTTATTATACCATTTTTCTGATCAGCTCTCAACATATTTCAGAATTCCATTCCCAATGGCTTCTGCCAGTTTCTGCTGATACGTTGCATCAGTCAGCATCCCTGCTTCCGCAGGACAGCTTAGAAATCCACATTCCACAATTACAATGGGGGATTTCGTATTTTTCAACATATAGTATGTAGTATTTCCCTTCATTTCTCTGGCATGTTCCAGATCAAATTTTTTCAGCTCCTCCTGCATTACTTCCGCAGCTTTTTTTGCCTCTTTGGAATGAGCAAAATAAAAGACCTGCGAACCTCTTACGCTTTCCTGCGGATAACTGTTCTGATGAATACATACCGCAAGGGAAGGCGCTTCCTGATCGATCAGTTCCACCCTTTTTTTTAGATCCTCCACCTGGGAATCTGCCAGTCTTTCATCATCTTTACGTGTCATAATGACTGTAATTCCATGCTCTTCCAGATATACTTTGAGTTTCTCTGCGATCTGCAGATTGAGCTCTTTCTCCCGCGCTCCATTGACACCGATTTTTCCCGGATCTTTTCCCCCGTGTCCGGAATCGATCACCACCGTTTTCTTTTCGGAAACCGCCCCTGATGTACTCACAGATTCTTCTTTTAAGTATGTTTCATGAAGATACTCCCCAGCGACCTGGCATCCCAATGCCGCTCCTAGCAAAATCCCGATCAGACACAAAATTTTTGCTTTTTCTTTTACGATTCGTAACGCTTTTTTTAACAAAAAAAACATCCCCAGGCATACACTCTTTCTCCAGTATATGCACACCGAGGATGTTTCTTTCATATTCTCATTCTTATAATGCGTTCGCTGCCAGATATCCTTCTTCTACTGCGCGGTTGATATCCGCTGCACGTTCGTTGCAGTCTCCTACCAGCGTTACATGTACGCCTTTTGCTTCCAATGGCTGTACATCAAATACGTTTGACCTTGCTCCCACTGCGAGAACCACATAATCACAAGGAAGTGATACGCTGCCTTCTGCTGTTTCCGCTTCTACCGTTTCTGCTGTAATCTCCGTCACTTTTGTTCCTGTCAGAAGCTGCACCTGATATTTTTCAAAGCTTTCAAACAATACCGGTTTTACAGTTCTGGACTCTTCTTTTGCGATTTCCTCCATCATTTCTACTACAGAAACCTGACATCCCATCTCTGCAAGAAGCTCTGCTGTCTCTGCTCCGACCAGACCGCCTCCGATCACAACCACGCGGCCACTTGGAAGCTCTTCATGATTTAATACTTTCCATGCATCAAACACATGCGGCATGTTGCTTCCTGTAATCGGCGGGATCTGATTGTGAGCACCCACTGCCACGATTACTTCATCTGGATTCTCTCCCAGGATCATCTCTGCATCCACTGCTCTTCCCAGACGTAAATCTACATGCAGTTCTTTCATTTCATTCGAAAGATAATGGATGGCCCGGTTCATCTCTGATTTTCTCGGAGGAACGGAAGCGATATTAAGCTGACCGCCCAACAGAGTCTCTTTCTCAAATAATACAACCTCATGACCTTTCACGCTTGCGACCCTGGCTGCCTCCATACCTGCTGCTCCACCGCCGACAACCACTACTTTTTTCTTTTCTTTGGAAGGAGTGATCACTCTTTCGTATTCATATCCATTTTCCGCATTCAAGACGCAGCTTAAGAACTTACGGTTCTGAATGGCATCTGTACATCCTTTGTTGCACATCATACAATGACGGATTCTTCTTCCCTCTCCTGCTTCCAGCTTCTTGACATAATCTGGATCAGCCAGCAAAGATCGTCCAAGTCCAACGATATCGCACACTCCATTTTCAATCAGCGCTTCTGCATTTTCCGGTGTCACAATCCGTCCTACTGAGGATACTGGAATAGAAACTGCTTCTTTGATCTGTTTTGTATATTTTGACATAAAACAATATGGCTGTGTTCCCATTGCCGGAATCGTATCATTCATATTTCCTGTATGATTTGCCTGTCCTACATGAATCATATCCACACCGGATTTTTCCAGGATTTTTGCAAATTCAACGGCTTCTTTGATCATAAGACCGCCTTTTCCACGAAGTGGATTTTCTGTCACTACCGGCAGTTTGTAGTCAATACAGATTTCCGGAGCCGCTTTTCTGATTGTCTCCACCACGCGCAGTGCAAAACGGATTCTGTTTTCAAAACTTCCGCCGTATGCATCTGTTCTCTGATTGATCAATGTGGAACAGAAAGAACCGATCAGACGATCCCCATGTACTTCGACAATATCCACTCCTGCAGACTGTGCACGTTTTACACATTCTCCGATTTTTTCCAGAATGCCATCCAGTTGTTCTTCTGTTACCTCCTGAATAAAATGTACCATGTCGTGACGCATTTTTGCACGTCCGCCTTCCATATCCCCTTTTCGGAATAATTCCGCCAGTGCATCTACATCATATTCCGGGTGAAATACCTGGATCCCAAGTTTACAGTCAAATTCATGCACTGCATCTGCCAGCTTTTTAAATGCCTCGATCTGTCCGTCATGGAATAACTTTGGTGTTGGAGAAATGGTATTCACCGGAGCAACATCTCCTAAGACAATATAGGCAACTCCACCTTCTGCCAGCCTTTTATAAAAGTTAAAACTCTGTTCGACAATTGTGCCGTCTCTTCCTTCATATCCTGTTGTCATCGGAGGAAACATGACACGGTTTTTCAGTTCGATCTTCCCCACTTTGATTGGTTCTAATAATCTCATAATCTGCGTCTCCTTACTGTTGTTCTGTTTATTTCATCTACTGTTTACTATACACATTCAACCTGTTTTTTTATATGCTGATCATGCTTTGTTCTTATCACTTTCATGCTGTTTCAAAAATTTGATTGCATAATCCTGTCTGTTATATTAAGATAAAATTATCAACAAAAAGGAGTCTGCCCATGCATTTGGAAATTGAAACGATCCATCATCCACAAATCAAAAATATGAACCTTGCTGTTACAGATGTTGCTTACCGCTCTGCCCATCTTCATCCGGAAATCGAACTGATCCTCGTGTTAAAAGGCTCTCCTTCTTTCAATATTAATGGATCCACTTCATCCTTTTCCGAAAAGGACATTATCCTGATCAACGCCAACGAACTCCACGAGATCAACTCCGAAGAAACTCCTTCTACACTTCTTTCGCTTCATATCCTCCCCCAATACTTTGAAGGATATTTCCCACAGATGAGCCATATCAGTTTCCTGGAAAATACGCTGCTTAGCCAAAATGAACGTCTGTTTACTTACACATTTTGCAAACTTTTGAAGATTTATCTGCAGCAGGCTCCTTATTATCAACTGGAATGTGCCGGACTGATCAACATCATGATATACGATATTCTGCAAAGCTGTGCCTACTATGAAATGCACAGTGACAAACTGGCTCTCACTACCAAGCGCAGCCGGCAGCTTTCTGAAATCATCCGCTATATCGAAGAACATTCTGCGGAAAGATTGACACTCTCTGATCTGGCAGAACATATGCAGCTTTCCCCTTCCTATCTGTCCCATTTTATCCAGAAGAACCTGCATCGTTCTTTCAGTGAATTTTTAACTTATACCAGATATCTCAATGCAAAAGCTCTTCTGATGAAAGGAGGACTTTCTTTGATCGATATCTGCTATGGCTGTGGATTTTCCGATTATCGCTATATGAATAATGCCTTTAAAAAATATACCGGCTGCACTCCAAACGAATGCAAAAAAAACATGAACGGCAATACACTCTCTCATAACAGAAAAGGAACCGGCAAGACTTACACTCCACAGGAAATGCTGGAGACAGTAACTCAATTCATGCAGATCAATCATTTTGATGAACATAGAATCTGATCTTTATTTCTTTTATCTAAAAACGCTGATTCTCCCAACGGAAAATCAGCGTTCTTTTTACATTCTTTGATTCACTTTTTAACTTACATATTGTAAAATCAGATCCCAGACTGCCGGGTCTTCCCAGCCAAGGCGCCACTCGGCAACGCCTGCCAGATCATGACTCTGGATCAATTCCAGTTTCTCTTTCAGAGATTTTTCGTCTTCCAGCCAGATCTTATACGTTCCGCCATCTGCCTCCCACTGTGCATAGTTTTGCCGTGCCTGTTCATCCCAGACAGCTTCAACTCCTGCCTCACGCAGCTTCTGCTGCGCTTCTTCCATTCCAAGCGCTGTGCTTGTCACTTTATTCGGATAATTCGCTGCTTCTGTACCGGCTTCTGCTGCCAGTTCTGACTCTGTCTTCGGACTCTCAAACCACAGTCGTGTATATAGTGGAATTGCATTGATCAGCTTCTCTTTCGGAACTGCTTTCAACGCATTCTCAATCCCATCTTTCACATATCCGTAAGATGCGACTGAACCGGCTTCATAAGATCCTTCCACATGCTCATCATATCCCATGATCACAACGTAATCTGCAAATACCGCCTGCTCGTTGAAATCATAAAATGTGTTATAAGGCATCGGAACATAATTGTCTACCGAAAATACAAGACCATTCTGATGGCACTTCACGGAAAGTTCCCTTACAAACTGTACATAATGTTCTCCGCATTCTGCGGAAATCAGTTCAAAATCAAGATTGATCCCGTCAATTCCGTTTGCAAGTGCCGAAGCAATCACCTGATCGATCAGATTTGTCCGCTTTGACGTATAACTCAAGACCTCATAATTCTCTTCTGCCGAGTTAATGCCTCCATGAAAATCTCTGAGAACAGCCCATACTTCCAGGCTCGCCTGATGCGCAGCATTTACATACTCTGCATCCGCGATCGAATTGATATTTCCCTGTGTATCTGCAATATGAAACCAGGTCGGTGCGATCGTTGTCAAACCTCTGGTTGGTGCGATCATTTCTGAAACATATGCATTGGCTGTTGTATTTTCTACATTGTGCCATGCCATATTGAGCTTATGCTCCTTTTGGATCCCGTGATATACCGGCTCCTGAAAATCACTGGCAATGGTCTCTTCTTTGATATGTTTCAAAGCATTCGTCTTGACATATCCGATAAATCCATCGCTGGTACGAACCTTTTTCCAGCCATCTTCATCCTCGATCACGGTTACCTTTTCTGACTTCTTCACCTCTGTCAGAATCGGACTTTTCACACCACCTTGAAATCTTACTTCTGAATCCCGCTTCATAACAGCAGTTGTCGTCTTTCCAAATTCATTGACGATCATCACGCGATTTGGCTTTTGGTATTCTTTATACTCCATATCTGTATACTTTTTCACAAAATCCAGGGCAACGTATGCTGTTGTTCCATCTGTCTTCAAAATGACATACTCTTCACTTTTTGTGTCATTGATCTCCGTATATTCCTTACTTTCTGCGCTTACGCTTACACTTCCATCCGGCAATGTATACAACAGGATATTTTCATTCGCATCCCAGTAAAATCGCTTATTCACAAAATCATGCAGAACAGAATACTCAATATATGCCTGTCCGTCGATCATCCGTCCGCCTGCACCATATTCCCCATTGTCAGCTTTTCCAATGACCTGATTATTTACAACCACTGCGAGATCATCCGGATCCGTCATTCCATAATATTGTTCTAAATTTGCTCTCTCATCCGATGAGCCATATCGTCTCCAGAAAATCAATCCCCCAACTGCTGTCAGGATCACCAAAACCAACAATATAATTCTGATCAGCATATTCCTCTGCCGCCTTCTTGCCCGGCTGCTCTTTCGTCTTCTTCCTGACGCCGGTCTGCGCTCTCTGCCTGTCTGTATATCCTCAGGTTCTCCGGTCCGCCCGCGTGGGCGTGTTCTTTTTGTGTTTTGCCGCTTTCCCGCTGTATTGCGGGATCTTACAGCCCTCTCTTCTCTTTCGTCCATGCGTACCTCCTATTTAGAACCTATTATAACATACTTTCTTTGCCAGTCATTACTAATTTGCCATTTTAAGAAGTATTTTAAACATTCTTCAGAAATATTTTAAAATCTTATTGTCCGACGTAAAAGGGGAAACTACGCCTGCTCATGTCTGTTGATATCGATAAATGAAAGTGATTCGATATATCCTTCTGTATCCAGAATGTAATCCCGCATATAACTGCCTTCTTCCCGTGCCATATGTGCTGTTACGATCTGCATCGGACTGGCAGGAATTCCATCCATACTGATATAAATCCCTTTGTTTTCATATGTTTCCAGTTCCTTAAACAATTCCTGATAAGCTGTCTCATCAGATTTCATGTCCTGCTCCTTTCCCCTGTGAGCTCTGATAAATATCGAAATAACAACTGACCGCAGAAGGTATGTGACGTACCTTTGAATTATACGCGGTACAAAAAGATAGTACGAACCCACAGTGAGTATATTCTTACTATTTTACATTGATTTTGTTCCAGATTCGAGAACATTGAATTTTGATTTTTATGATAGATATGATCTTGGATGTCTTGTTCTTAGAAAAATTCAGTCACTCGTTTCAGATAATATAATCTTATTTTCTCTCCCTCCCTTTCTGAAAATGTGATATTTATCCTGAAATACTATCTTCTGTACTGCCATTATAGGGATTGTCACCTCGCATTTCAATGTGTATTTTGTTCATAACTACTTCCCTTTTGTTGATAATCAGAAAGAATCGGAAAGTCTCACTATTTTTCTTTACATCTTTTTTCTTTTTGTTTATACTAATAGTGAAGAAATATATGTTATTATTATCCTACTTAATAACTATAATATTTTCGACATTTCAATTCATAAGGATGTGAGCATATGAAAATTGAAAAACTCAATGAAAACCAAATTCGTTGTACATTGACACATGCTGATTTAGCAGCCCGCCACTTAAAGTTAAGTGAGCTGGCTTACGGTACAGAAAAAGCGAAATCTCTGTTTCGGGATATGATGCAGCAGGCATCCTTTGATTTCGGATTTGAGGCGGAAGACCTTCCTCTGATGATTGAAGCGATTCCTTCCTCTGGTGATTCGATTGTTTTGATCATCACAAAAGTAGAAGATCCCGAAGAACTGGATACAAGATTCTCTAAATTTACACAGAGTGCAGACTCTGAACTTTCTCCTGCAGAACAACTGGAAAAACTGGAAGGTGCAGAAGACTTTCTGAATCTGCTCAATAAAGTCAAGGAAGCGGCAGCTGACACAACTCCTGCATCCAAACCACAGGAGGCATCTGCTCCGCTTAATGTACGGTTGTTCTCATTCAATCATATTGATCTGGTGATCCAGGCTGCCCATCTGCTGGCACCTGCATACCACGGATCTAATACTTTGTATCGAGACAACGAAGCAGAGATGTATATACTAGCTTTGACGCCATCTGAGCATTCTGCCAATGAATTCAACAAGATCTGTAACATGCTTTCAGAATACGGCTGTCTGGAAAAGGCCTCCGCATCTGTTCTTGCCTTTCTGGAAGAACACTGTGAAGTTGTCATTTCCTCAGATGCCCTCCAAAAACTGTCACAGATATAAAAAGATGAGCCGAAAGAACAGTTTCAGATTCTTTCGGCTCTTTTTATATCTGGAAATTTTATTTTCCTGCTGCTCTTGCTGCATTGATCTTTTCTACTAAGAGATCTGCATCGATTCCATGAACCATTGCTGCCTCACCTAATGTCTCCATCTGTGAAGATGGGCATCCAAGACAGTGCATTCCGATTTCCATTAAAATCGGTGCGCATTCTGGATAAACTGCTAACAATTCACCGATCGTTGTATTTTTAGTAAATGTCTCCATAACGTTTCCTCCTTCTATTATTCAGTGTTCTTTATTATAATCCCTATTTTTTAAATTATCAACCATCAAAACCTGAAAATACAGTTCAAAATCATTCCCTTTTCCATTGAATTTTCTGAATTGTTCTTTTTGTTTTTTCTGCTTTTCGAATACTCAAAAGTCAATATATTTTTCTATTTTTTTCGACAAAGAATCAATTTCATAATAACTCTACAAAACATCCGTTCTTTTTTTAACAAAAGTAATCCACATAAAACACACATTTGAGTGTGGATAATGTGAATAACTTTTCAAAAATATCGTGTTTTCCACGTTTTTTTATATTTAGGATGTGGATAAGTTGAAAACTCCTACTTTTGAAATTTCGACAGTTTTTTACATTTTTGTGCATGTTGCCATTTATTTATTTTCCTATTGACATTTTTGTTTCCTTCTATCTCTTTTCCACATCAAAAAGACCGCATTCTAAAGTCAGTCAACTTTAAAATGCAGTCCCAGTTTACAAAACTCTTCTGATCGTTATAATATTCGTATACGTTGCGCTGCAAATTCCGATTCCCTCTGCCTCGTTCATTGCATTTACAATTGTTCCGTCTCCCATGTAAAGCCCTACATGTCCATCATACAGAACAAGATCCCCCGGAAGTGCTTCTTCATAGCTGACCGGAACTCCTACTGTTTCCATATCCCATGTTGTTCTGGGAAGACTGATCCCAAAATGTGCATATACTGACTGAACAAATCCGGAACAATCTGCTCCATCTGTCAAACTCGTTCCGCCCCACACATATGGATTTCCAATAAACTGACAGGCATACTCTATTACAGCCTGTCCGGACACTGCTGTTTCCTGAACCTCTACCTGCTGCCCGCTGTTATCAGTCTCTTCTTCTCTTGACACTCCATGAGAATATGTCGTTTCTATTGTAATATACTCCCCTGATACCCAGCCGACAATCTCCCCCGCCTGTACTGGATACCATCCATTCTTTGGCTCTCCGGTAATTTCATATTGCTGATATTCCATCACTTGTGTCAAAACCTCTGTGTCTACTCCCTGACCGGCTCTCACGTTCAGGACATCGGCTGTTACCGTTGCCATCTTCTTTTCATATTCATCTGCATGAGCCCTTGCATCCTCTCCCAAATGCAAAGAATCTGCCGGCACAAATCCTTCTGCCTCTCCTGACTGGATCTTCACCCAGTCCTCTTTATATTCAAGAACTTTTACTGCGCTATCCGGATACAACTTCCCAACCCAGTCACTGTTCTCATCCGGCTCACTTCTTATATAAGTAAATTCCTCACTCGTATTCGAAAATGCCAGATTAAAATACGCTCCCTCGTCTTCCGGTACCAGATATAATTGCAAATTTTCTTTTACACTTGTTTCGTAACAATCTGTCAGTACCGTTTCAATTCCTGCAGCCGGCAAAACCGGATACACCTCCTGTTTTTGATCTTTTGCACAAACTGCACTCCCCGGAATCATCATCATTCCCAGCAAAGCCGGAATGACCATTTTTTGTTTCATGTGTGCTGTCTTCATATAAAACCTCCTCTATATTCTGTCTTTATCTTTTGTAGGAAGTTTTAGATGTTACATAATTATTAAATTTTGTTACATTTTGATTATATCAATATGCAACACTATTGTCAATGTTTTCAATGGTCTTTTTTCTTACACATTTCGACATACCATCATATATTATTTCTATTTTTTCATTATTTATTAACTTTTATGTAATATTTTAACCCGGAAATCTCCTCCACATAACAAAATTTATTACTTTTCCTATTGACAAACACACAAATATGTATTATATTCTAAACATAGCAACGATTACTATTATTATTTTGAAAGGAGAACGTTACTTGGCTACTCTGAAATACAGCAGACAGCGAGAATCCATCAAGAATTATTTGGCATCGACGAATGAACATCCCACCGCGGATACTGTTTATATGCATGTCAAACAAGAATTTCCAAACATCAGTCTTGGAACCGTCTATCGAAATTTGAACCTGCTGACCGATCTCGGAGAAGCAGTAAAGATTACGACTCCTGACGGGGGCGACAGATTTGACGGAGATATCCGTCCTCACAATCATTTTTTCTGTACCTCCTGCAAGAGAGTGTTGGATATCCATATGGATATGGACAATATTACAGAATTAAATGAAGTTGCTGCAAAGGATTTTGATGGAATTATTGATTTCTGTACTATGACTTTTTATGGAAAATGCGGAAATTGCATCAAAAAATCTTAATTTTACTCATAATGTGGAAAGTTTTCTGATTCCATATTATAATACAACTAAAGGTCGATTCATCCGGCCAAATTCTATCAAGAAAAGGAGATTTAAACTATGAAAAAATTTGTTTGTACTGTATGTGGTTATGTTCACGAGGGAGACGCTGCACCAGCTGAATGTCCAGTATGTCATGCACCAGCTGACAAATTCAAAGAGCAGACAGGAGAAAGATCTTGGGCTGCTGAGCACGTTGTAGGTGTTGCTCAGGGTGTAAGCGAAGACATCCTTGCTGACTTAAGAGCTAACTTCGAAGGAGAATGTACAGAGGTTGGTATGTACCTCGCTATGGCAAGAGTTGCTCACAGAGAAGGATACCCAGAGATCGGTTTATACTGGGAAAAAGCTGCTTGGGAAGAAGCAGAGCACGCTTCTAAATTTGCTGAGTTATTAGGAGAAGTTGTAACAGACAGCACAAAGAAAAACCTTGAGATGAGAGTTGACGCTGAAAACGGAGCTACAGCTGGTAAATTTGATCTTGCAAAACGTGCAAAAGCTGCTAACCTGGATGCAATCCACGACACAGTACACGAGATGGCAAGAGACGAAGCTCGTCACGGAAAAGCTTTCGAAGGTCTGTTAAAGAGATACTTTGGCTAAGATTTTCCAATCCATATAGCATACTAAAGAGGCCTGGTTTGAATCAGTGCCTCTTTTTCTTTTCTGGTTAACTGCTTGATCGCATATTCCCGCTTCATGGCTTCCTGACGGGTCTGAAATTCTTCATAATAAACCAGTTCTACGGGTCTTCTGGCTTTTGTATAACGCGCTCCTTTTCCGCTGTTATGATCATGGATCCGCTTTTCCAGATTGTTGGTCCATCCGGTATAAAAAGAATCGTCTTTACATTTTAAGATATATGTATAGTTCATAGTTTCTGTCTCCTCAGTCAATGATTTCTTATTTTACCCCCTTTTTATTAAATAAATCAAGCATCCCCTGCAAAAACAAAACAGGATACGAAAAACCAGATGTTTTCGTATCCCTAATTCCTATTGCTCCATATAAACTGCCGGGTCTTTTGCTTCTCCGTCTTTTATCACCTCGAGATAAAGATTGGGTCCTTCTACACTATAATACTTTGTAGGCTCATTCAAATATCCAACTGTCTGTCCCTGTTCCACATAATCTCCGACTGCCAGCGGCACATCTTTGAGCTGTCCATATTTTGCCTGATATCCATTTCCCATATCCAGTGTCACCGTCATCCCGGTTTGTGCTGTCTCTTCAATATTTGTAACGATCCCTGTTGCACATGCACCGATCATCTCACCTACTTCTCCGGCTATGATCATCGCAGGATTGTATTTATACTGTTCCAGCGTCTGGAAAAACACCGTCTTGTCCATACTGTATCCCAGGATCACACTACCGCTTGCAGGCCATTGGAGCGTACTGTTTTCATCAAAATAGACTTCTCTGGCAGTACTTGCAGTCTGTGCAGGCTGTTCTGCGCTCTCCGGTGTCTCGGTCTCTTCTTCTTTTGTTTCCATATCCTCTTCCGAAACCTGCGGCAGTACAATTTCATTCGTATTTGTTGTTTTTGCTTCTTCTGTGACTGTGTTGTTCTTTGCAAGCTGCCCTCCGGTTGTGCTTTTACGGGCGCTGTTATAAATCAAGGCACCTGCTGCAGCTACCACAACCGCAAAACAGATCACAATCGCAACTGACATTCCTTTGTTTTTTAAGGAAGGCTTTTCATTGTTCTTCATATTCATCACCTCTGGCTATATTTTTGCCAGAAGCAAACAGGTTTATTCTGCTTCTTTTAAAATTTCTTCCACAGATGTTATATTTGTTCCTTCAAAGAAAAATGCCAGTATCTCTTTGTAATCTTTTCCTTCTTTTGCCATAGAATTTGCTGTCCACTGACTCATTCCCAATCCGTGCCCTTTTCCCATCGTCGTGATCTTAAGTCCTCCAGGCTCTTTTTGTATTGAAAATGCGCTGGACGCCAACAACAACGCATCTCGAAACGCTTCTCCGGTACAAACGGTATTTCCGATCCGAAATTTTGAAACATATCCTGCCGCATCTTTTTCCTGGATTTCAAAATCTTCAAATTCCAAGGTTTCTTTTGCTTCTTTTTCCCCCTCTGCTGCCTCTAAAAATGCCTGGCACCGTGTTTTAATTTCTTTGTAGTCAAATTGATATACCTGCATCTCATCCGGAGCCTCCAGATCTTTCGGACACTCTTTCATCTGCAGATAAGAATATTCTCCCCCCTCCATTACCTCTTTTCCATTTCGCGTCTTTCCACAGCTGGACTGATGAAAGGGAACCTGTGCATAGGTTTCTCCGTAAAATAATACCTGGTCTTCTGTTTCTGCCTGAACTGTTCTCAACTTCTCAGAATATTGCTCAAATTTCTTTGCTCCCCATTTTTGTTTCAGTCCATCCAAAGTAAGATAGGGCTCTCTGAAAATCATCTCTTCTTCCCCTTTTTCGGAAATCTGTTGATACAAGGCCGTCCGGAGCAAAACTGCCTGCGCTTTCAATGCTTCTTTTTCATAAGATGCCGGCATTGTTTTTCCCAGTATCCCTATAAAATATTCAGTCCAGGGGATCATTTTTACATTCTCCTCTTTGTTCTCATCCTCCACTGCCACTTTTACATATGGTTCACCGGACATCCCAAACACATCCATATGGATTCCGTTTACAAATACGGTAATAATATATGGAAGCAAGATCAAAATCGTCAAAAAGGATACCGCTGATTTCCACTTCTGATGCTGTTTTCTTTTCATAAAAAACCTCCATGATGCAGTATATGCACCATGGAGGTCTGATATCCTTTTATTCTTCTGTTTTGGATTCTTCTGTCTCTTCCTGCTTCTCATCCACATTTCCATAAGCATAGCTTGAAACCATCTGCTCCTGTTCCGGTTTCGGAGGCTCCTCTATCTTACGGTATTCACCTGGAACTACCGTTTCATCCACTTTACGGAACTCCCCGTCCACAGGAATTTCTGCAGATGCCTGCGGCGGTACCGGCGGCACTGGTGCAGCCGGAGGCGGCGTCATAAACGGAGTACCCAGATCCGGTTCCTTTCCCGGATTATAAGGATGATTCCGCATCACAAACAGGCAAATGGATTCATACAGTGGAAGTAATACTCCCAGGACCGCATGTACGATCGCCATTCCCGGTGTTGTAAATTTCTCATAAATCTGACGATTTACAAGAATCCTCAGTACTTTATAAACTGCTTCATAAAGAACGAAAAACACGATCACTCCGGTCAGTACAACGATCAAACCAGTGATCGTTCCAAACCCGAATCCGTCATATGAGAAAAACATTCCAAATCCCAGTACGATCCAGACGATCACATAAAAGATCCCTCCCACGATTCCTGAGATAAAGGGCATCACGATCAGCCAGATCCCCGGATTTTTAATCTGTCGTTTTTTCAGATGTACTGTTCCACCCAGTTCACCCTGAAGATATGTTCTGGCAAATGGCACAAATGCCAACCACGGATAATCCATTCCTTCTCGTTTTGCCATATGGTACATTCCAATTCCCCGGAAAACATAATTGACAATCCCTACGATCAGTGCGATCAACAGCACAAACAGATAAATCATCACTATCCCTGTCAGAATGCTGCCTCCCACGTCATAAACCGACGGAGTATCATAATATCCAAATTCTTCATATGGTACTTCACTGTAAAATCCCATAGGCTTCCTCCTATTCTTCTATCGGTTTCACACCAACCTTCTCCAGTTTCCAGATATCTGTTACATACTCTTCAATCGTTCTGTCAGAAGTAAATTTTCCACTGCATGCAGTATTCATCATCGCCATTTTAGACCATCTGTCCTTATCTTTGTATGCTTCTTCTACTTTCTTCTGTGCTTCTGCATAGGAACGGAAATCTTTCAAAATAAAGTACGTATCTGCTCTGTCTGTACACTGTGTATTCAAAAGTGAGTTATACAGATCCTTGTACATCTCATGATCCCCATTTGCGTAGGTACCATCCATCAGCTGATCCACAACTCGCTTAATCTCCCAGTCATTGAAATAAATCTCTGTCGGATTGTATCCGCCGTAATTTTCATAATGGATGACTTCTTCCGAGCTAAGTCCGAAGATAAATGCATTTTCAATTCCTACCTCATCCACGATCTCTACGTTGGCACCATCCATCGTTCCCAGCGTCGGTGCACCATTGAGCATAAACTTCATGTTTCCGGTACCGGATGCCTCTTTGGACGCAGTTGAAATCTGCTCGCTGACATCTGCTGCCGCAAATAAAAGTTCTGCATTGGATACACGATAATCTTCGATAAATACTACTTTTAATTTGCCATTGATGCTTCTGTCATTATTCACTACATCTGCCACGGAATTGATCAGTTTGATCGTCTCTTTTGCCCGTTTATATCCTGCTGCCGCTTTTGCACCGAAAATAAATGTTCTCGGATAGAAGCTCATCTCCGGATGCTCTTTGATCTGATTGTACAGATACATCACATGCATGATGTTTAACAGCTGACGTTTGTATTCATGCAGACGTTTGACCTGCACATCAAAAATGGACATTGGATCTACATCGATTCCATTGTGTTTTTTGATATAAGCTGCCAGGCGGACTTTGTTCTGGTATTTGATCTCCATAAACTCTTTTCTCGCCTGCTCGTCATCTACATACGCTTTCAGCTTGCTGATCTGAGAAAGATCCGTGATCCATCCATCTCCGATCTTATCTGTGATCCAGTCTGAAAGCAGCTGATTTCCGTGAAGCAAAAATCTCCTCTGAGTAATTCCATTTGTCTTATTATTGAATTTTTCCGGCATCATCTCATAGAAATCTTTTAACTCCTGGTGTTTGAGAATCTCTGTGTGAAGTTTTGCAACACCATTGACAGAATATCCTGCAATAATCGCCATATGTGCCATTCTCACCTGTCCATTATAAAGAATTGCCATTTTGCGGATCTTCTCTTCATTTCCCGGATATTTTGCACGTACTTCAATCTGGAATCTTCTGTCGATCTCCTGTACGATCTGATAAATTCGCGGAAGCAGTCTGGAGAACAGATCAATCGGCCATTTTTCCAGAGCTTCTGACATGATCGTATGGTTTGTGTATGCACAGGTCTTTGTTGTTACATCCCATGCTTCCTCCCATGTCAGCCCTTCCTGATCGATCAGAAGACGCATCAGTTCCGGCACTGCCACAGTCGGATGTGTATCGTTCATCTGAATCGCTACTTTTTCATAAAGTTTGCGTACATCACTGTGTTTCTTCTTATACTTTTCAAGCATTGTCTGTAAGCTTGCAGAAATAAAGAAATACTGCTGTTTCAAACGAAGTTCTTTTCCTGCATAATGATTATCATTCGGATACAATACATCTACGATCAGTTTTGCAAGATTTTCCTGCTCCACAGATTTGTGATAGTCACCTCTGTCAAATGCATCCAACTGGAAATCTGTGATTGCTTTTGCATCCCACACACGAAGTGTATTGACGACATGGTTTCCATATCCTACGATTGGCATATCATATGGAATTGCCAGTACAGATTCGTAGTTTTCCTGTACGAAAATATCTTTTCCAGTCTCCGGATCTTTGTCAAAATGTACATTTCCCCCAAAACGTACTTCTTTTGCATATTCTTCCCGGCGAAGCTCAAATGGATTTCCTTCTTTAAGCCAGTTATCAGGTGTCTCTACCTGATAACCATTTTTAATTTTCTGCTTGAACATTCCATAGCGGTAACGGATTCCACATCCATATGCCGGGTAATTCAACGTAGACAGAGAATCCAGAAAACATGCAGCCAGTCTTCCAAGACCACCGTTTCCAAGTGCTGCATCCGGCTCCTCATCTTCAATCGCATTCAAATCGATGTTCAGCTCTTCCAGAGCTTCTTTCACATCTTTATAAGCCGTCATATTGATCAGGTTGTTGCCAAGCGCACGTCCCATCAAAAACTCCATGGACATATAATAAACGGTCTTTGCATCTGCCTCATCATATGCTTTCTGCGTTGCGATCCAGTCGTCCATGATGATATCTTTCACAGCATAAGAAACTGACTGAAAAATCTGCTGCGGAGATGCCTCATCAATATTCTTCCGATATAATGTTCTTACATTTTCTTTGACAGCTTCTTTAAACGCCTCTTTCTCAAATCGTTTGCTGTACATGTCGATTATCTCCCTTCCTTTTCGACTCCCATAGAAACAGTTTCTCCGTTGATCTTCCATTCTTTCACAAATCCAGCCGGTTCTGCTTTCTCTACAGAAACTGCCAGTACTTCCGCACCGATTGCTGCTTTGTTAGCCGCAAAGATCGTCTCTGCTTTGTCACTTCCTGTGTAAGTCACTTTGATCTGATCCATCACTTCAAATCCGGCTTCTTTTCTCATGGTCTGGATCTTACTGATGATCTCTCTTACAAATCCTTCCTCCAGAAGCTCTTCTG
>ERZ894236.1172-NODE-1172-length-21095-cov-12.5222_pt1 | contig 21095 bp, 18 predicted proteins | sample MGYA00380297_ERZ894236 | MGnify/ENA primary metagenome ERZ894236 (study PRJEB32331, sample SAMN06328420) | human gut metagenome | biome: human gut microbiome; feature: stool | host: Homo sapiens | collected 2014-08-04 ... | reverse complement strand
CTCCAAAGAGTGCAAACGGTCCCCGCAGCAATTCATTCCGGCCGGATTCCCCCTCCACAACCAACTTCCCACGGGGACGGAAGACTCAGCCATCCCCCTCACCACACCGGACATGGTCCGTTCCGGACGCGTCCTCCACACCTCAGTTAAATCTCCATATATTTTAGTAACAGCGACCTGTCTGAACTGTTACGGCAGATGAGCGATTTCTTCCTATTAAAAAAGAAAACCTTGCACTTTATTGAAAAAGGTGTTATACTAAACAAGATAACATAATAGACTGACTAGAGAGAGTGGACGGATGTCCACTCTTTCACTTTGTGCAAAGCCCGGTTTTCAATGCTGAGGGAAAAGATATGTGTGGAGATAAAAAGTCAGTTACCTGCTTAAAAAGGTGGTGTAGATATGACAAAAAGAGAACAGTACGAAGCAAAAGTAGAGGCATGGCTCCTTCCGGTTTTAGAGGAACACCATTTTGAACTGGTGGACGTGGAATATGTCAGGGAGGTCGGAGTATGGTATCTGCGTGCTTATATTGACAAAGAGGGCGGTATCGCCGTTGACGACTGTGAGATTATCAGCAGAAAACTCGGTGAATGGCTTGATAAGGAAGACTTTATAGATGACAGCTATATTCTGGAGGTTAGCTCCCCCGGACTTGGCAGGCCGCTTAAGAAGGAAAAAGACTTCGTCAGGAGCATGGGCAAGGATGTGGAGGTAAGGCTTTACAAGCCTCTTAACAAGCAGAAGGAATATACGGGGGCGCTGAAGTCCTATGATGCAGATACGGTTACAATTACATTAGAAGACGGCAATGATCTGATATTTGCAAAAGCAGATATTGCTTTAATACGTCTGGCCTTTGATTTTTAGACGGTAGGAGGATAAAAGAAAATGAATAAAGAGTTGATTGAAGCGTTAAACGTGCTGGAGAAGGAAAATAATATCAGCAAAGATATTCTTCTGGAGGCAATTGAAAATTCTTTACTGACAGCCTGCAAAAACCACTTTGGAAAGGCAGATAATGTAAAGGTTACGATCAACAGGGAAACCGGTGATTTTTCCGTTTATGCCGAGAAAGAAGTCGTTGAGAGCGTGGAAGATCCGATGCTGCAAATCAGTCTTGCTGAAGCAAAGATGATGAACGGCAGATACGATCTGGGCGACATCGTCCATGTACAGATTAACTCCAAAGAGTTCGGACGAATTGCTACACAGAATGCCAAGAACGTGATTCTCCAGAAAATCCGTGAAGAAGAAAGAAAGGCCCTGTTCAATGACTGGTACTGCAAAGAAAAGGATGTTGTCACAGGAATTGTACAGCGCTATGTAAACCGTAATATCTGTATCGACCTCGGAAAGATAGATGCGATTTTAAATGAAAGCGAGCAGGTAAAAGGTGAGGTATTCAAACCGACAGAGCGTATCAAACTGTATGTTCTGGAAGTAAAGGATACTAATAAAGGACCGAGGATCACCGTTTCGAGAACGCATCCTGATTTGGTAAAACGTCTTTTTGAATCGGAAGTGGCTGAGGTCAAGGACGGAACTGTCGAGATCAAAGCGATTGCCCGGGAGGCAGGTTCCAGAACTAAGATTGCAGTGTATTCCAACAACCCGGATGTGGATCCGGTAGGAGCCTGTGTAGGACTGAACGGAGCCAGGGTGAATGCAATCGTCAGTGAGCTTCGCGGTGAGAAGATTGATATCATCAACTGGGATGAGAATCCGGCTTACCTGATTGAGAATGCCCTGAGTCCGGCAAAGGTTATCTTTGTCGCGGCCGATGAGGACGCGAGGGAAGCACAGGTAATTGTACCTGACTACCAGCTTTCACTGGCGATTGGTAAAGAAGGACAGAATGCGAGACTGGCAGCCAGGCTGACCGGGTACAAGATTGATATTAAGAGTGAGACACAGGCAAGAGAATCCGGACTTCTGGATGACTTGGAGCTGGGATATGAGCAGGGCTTTGAGGGATATGCCGAGGAACCCTTTGACAGTTTCAGCGAAGAAGCCGGTGCGGATGAGAATCACGCAGAGGAAGACGGCACGGCAGCTTTCGGGGATGTGGATTTTGCAGGCAATGAGGCAGAGGAAGGCCTCGGGGAGGAAAACTACCAGGAGCAGTAAGATTTGACGGGCGTCATTAAAGAAAAAGAAGATTGGGAAGTGAGAAACGTTGAGTACAAAAAAAATACCGCAGAGACAGTGCATCGGGTGCGGAGAGATGAAGAATAAGAAAGAAATGCTCCGGGTACTGAAAACAACCGATGATCAGATTATAATTGATGCCACAGGCAGGAAAAACGGCCGCGGCGCCTATATCTGTCCATCTAAGGACTGCTATAAAAAAGCGGTGAAGAATAAAGGACTGGAGCGTTCTCTGAAAATGGCCATTCCAAAGGAAGTATATGAAGCACTTGAAAAGGAGATGGACAATATTGGAGAACAGTAAAAAAATATTGAACCTTTTGGGCCTGGCAACAAAGGCGGGCAAAATCGCAAGCGGTGAGTTTGCTGCTGAGAAAGCGGTGAAAAGCGGAAAGGCTCATTTGGTGATTGTATCGGAAGAAGCATCGGACAATACCAGAAAGATGTTCCAGAATATGTGTACTTACTACAAGGTCCCGATTTACTTTTTCGGAAAGAAAGAAGAACTGGGGCACGCAATGGGAAAAGAGATGCGGGCATCTCTGGCCTTACTGGATGCAGGTTTTTCCAAGGCACTCGTGAAACAGATGGAGCTGAACGGAGGTAGTGAGTATGAGAGTTAACGAATTATCAAAAGAACTGGGTAAAACCAATAAAGAAGTTCTAGAAATATTACAGAAGAATCAGTTTGATGTCAAAAGCCATGCATCCAGCATTTCAGATGACCAGGCAGCTATTGTCAGAAGAACATTGGGCGCAGGGCATGCATCACAAAGGGCGGTGACGCCGGTGACGGAGACTTCAAAACCAGGTACAGGAAAGGCGGAAACTAAGCGAGTGGAAGAAATCAGGAAAGAGCCAGTAAAGGCAGAAATAAAAGAAGCAGAAACAAAAGCAGCATCTGACAGGACAGAAGGACCGGCTGAACCGCCGAAGAAAAGAATTGCGGCAGTATACCGCCCACAGAACAGTACTCAGATGAGAAATAACCGTCCGGCAGGCCAGAGTTACGGCGGCAGCCGTCCTCAGCAGCCGGGCCGTGTACAGGGAGCCGGAAACCAGGCTCAGGAAAGACCGGTTCAGGCTCAGAGCGTGCCGGGTACACCGAAGCCGGCAGCCGCGCAGCCCCAGACAACGGTTCCGGCAGCTTCACAGGCAGCAGCTCCGCAGTCACCGGCAGCGGCTCCGGCAGCGCAGAGCAGCGGCTACCAGGGAAACCGTGACGGTCAGAGCAGCGGCTATCAGGGAAACCGTGACGGCCAGAGCGGCGGTTACCAGGGAAACCGTGACGGTCAGAGGACCGGAGGCTACCAGGGAAACCGCGACGGCCAGAGGACCGGAGGCTACCAGGGAAACCGTGACGGCCAGAGGACCGGAGGCTACCAGGGAAACCGCGACGGTCAGAGAACCGGAGGCTATCAGGGAAACCGTGACGGTCAGAGGACCGGAGGCTATCAGGGAAACCGCGACGGTCAGACCGGAGGTTATCAGGGAAACCGTGACGGCCAGAGGACCGGAGGCTATCAGGGGAACCGCGACGGCCAGAGGACCGGAGGCTATCAGGGAAACCGTGACGGTCAGAGGACCGGAGGCTATCAGGGGAACCGTGACGGTCAGACCGGAGGCTATCAGGGAAACCGCGATGGTCAGAGACCGGGAGGCTATCAGGGGAACCGCGATGGTCAGAGACCGGGAGGCTATCAGGGGAACCGTGACGGCCAGAGACCGGGAGGTTATCAGGGGAACCGTGACGGCCAGACCGGAGGCTATCAGGGAAACCGTGACGGCCAGAGAACCGGAGGCTATCAGGGAAACCGTGACGGCCAGAGAACCGGAGGCTATCAGGGGAACCGTGACGGCCAGAGAACCGGAGGCTATCAGGGAAACCGTGACGGTCAGGGAGGAAGAGGACTGAATATTCCGAAGCCGTCCTTTGAGACGCCGGTTGTACAGAAACAGCAGAACAACAAGCAGAATAAGAATGCTTATAAGAGTGATAAATACGATAAGAAGAACCGTGAGGACGGAAACCACGCAAAACAGGGCAAGGGAACAAAAGCTCCTGTACTGCCGCCGCAGCCAAAAAGAGAAGAGCCTAAGGTGGAAGTGGTTAAGACCATCATTATTCCTGAAGTGATTACAATTAAAGAACTGGCCGCGAAGATGAAGCTTCAGCCGTCCGTTATTGTAAAGAAACTCTTCCTTCAGGGAAAAGTTGTAACGATCAACCAGGAAGTGGATTACGGGCAGGCGGAAGAAATCGCCATGGAATTCGATGTACTCTGCGAAATGGAAGAAAAAATAGATGTAATCGAAGAACTCCTTAAAGAGGAGGACGAGAACGAGGCAGAGATGGCGGAAAGACCGCCGGTTGTCTGCGTTATGGGCCACGTTGACCATGGAAAAACATCACTTCTGGATGCAATCCGCCAGACGAATGTGACGGCCAAAGAGGCGGGCGGTATTACACAGCATATCGGCGCTTATATGGTGGAAATTAACGGTCAGCAGATTACTTTCCTGGATACGCCGGGACATGAGGCATTTACGGCCATGCGTATGAGAGGCGCGAAATCGACCGATATCGCAATCCTTGTAGTCGCAGCGGACGACGGCGTTATGCCTCAGACAATCGAGGCAATTAATCATGCAAAAGCAGCCGGCGTCGAGATTATTGTGGCGGTCAACAAAATTGATAAGCCAAGCGCCAATATTGAGAAGGTTAAGCAGGAGTTAATTGAATACGAACTGGTATCCGAAGACTGGGGCGGCAGCACTATTTTCGTTCCTGTATCCGCTCATACGAAAGAAGGAATTCCGGAGCTTCTGGAGATGATCCTTCTGACGGCCGAAGTCAAAGAGCTTAAGGCTAATCCGAACCGTACGGCAAGAGGTCTTGTAATCGAAGCCGAACTTGATAAAGGTAAAGGCCCGGTTGCTACTGTTCTTGTACAGAAGGGCACGCTGCGTGTCGGAGATCCGATTGCGGCAGGAGCCTGCTATGGCAAGGTACGTGCAATGATGGATGACAAGGGACGCCGCGTAAAAGAAGCCGGCCCGTCCACTCCGGTAGAAATTCTCGGATTAAACGATGTGCCGAAGGCAGGAGAAGTATTTGTTGCTACGCCGAATGAGAAGGAAGCAAGAAGCTTTGCGGAAACATTTATTTCCGAGGGTAAGAATAAATTAATTGAAGATACTAAGGCTAAGCTGTCATTAGACGATCTGTTCTCACAGATCAAAGCCGGAAATGTCAAAGAACTTCCGATCATCGTAAAAGCCGATGTTCAGGGTTCTGTAGAGGCAGTAAAACAGAGTCTTGTCAAGCTGTCAAATGATGAGGTAGTTGTAAAAGTCATCCACGGAGGCGTCGGCACAATTAATGAGTCCGATGTCAGCCTGGCAGCGGCGTCCAATGCCATTATTATTGGTTTTAATGTGCGCCCGGATGTTACGGCCAAATCAATCGCAGAGCGTGAAAAAGTAGATATGCGTCTCTACCGTGTAATTTACCAGGCAATCGAAGACGTGGAAGCAGCCATGAAGGGTATGTTAGATCCAATCTTCGAAGAGCAGATTATCGGCCACGCTGTAATCCGCCAGACCTTTAAGGCATCCGGTGTCGGAACAATTGCCGGCTCCTATATTCTGGACGGTAAATTCCAGAGAGGCTGCAAGGTAAGGATTACCAGGGACGGAGAGCAGATATTTGACGGACCTCTGGCATCCCTGAAGAGATTCAAGGATGATGTCAAGGAAGTCAATGCCGGATATGAGTGCGGTCTTGTATTCGAGAAATACAACGATGTACAGGAAGACGACATGATCGAGGCATATGCAATGGTAGAGGTTCCCCGCTAAGGGAACCTTCTGCCTGACTGATGGCGGTGAAAGACGGAAGACGTTTTACATCGTTGGAAAGAGAGGCATGAATAATGCGCAAAAACAGCATTAAAAATACACGTATTAACAGTGAGGTTCAGAAAGAGCTGAGCGAGATTATCAGCCGTGAATTAAAGGATCCGAGAATTCATCCCATGACGACGGTTGTATCGGTGGAGGTGACTCCGGATCTGAAATTCTGCAAGGCGTATATCAGTGTTCTCGGAAGCGAGGAGGCTGGCAAAGATACAGTTCAGGGGCTTAAGAGTGCGGCCAGCTTCATACGCACCCAGCTGGCCAAAAGAATCAATTTGAGAAATACTCCGGAACTCAGCTTCATCCTGGATCAGTCGATCGAGTACGGCGTCAATATGACGAGACTGATTAACGAAGTGACGGCAGGGATGAATGAAAGCGGAGCTAAAGAAGAGGATTCGGAAGAAGAGCTTTTGGAAGACACCTCAAACGAATAATAGATGGTTAAGCCTCCGGTGAATTTCGGAGGCTGTCTGATTGGTGGCGGTGACCTGTGCGCGGAGCGTGCAGAGGTTATCGTTGAATCCGGTAATCTGTGCGCACAGCGCCCGGATTATCGCTGAGCAGGAGATGATATAGAGGATGAGTAATTTATTAAATGAAGTTCTTGACGGCGTAAACAATGTTGTCCTGTTAGGACACCTCCATCCGGATGGCGACTGTGTCGGCACCTGCCTTGGTATGTATAATTATCTGTCGGAAAATTACCCGCAGCTCACCGTTGATCTGTATTTAGACCATCCGGCCGGAAAGTTTTCTTATATGAAAAATTTTGACCGGATTAAAACGGAGATGGAGCCGGGAAAAGTTTATGAATTATGTATTACACTGGACAGCAGCGATGCACAACGGCTTGGAATCTTCCTGCCTTATTTTCAGGACGCCGGGGCGACTCTCTGCATTGATCATCACGTGACGAATAAAGGGTTTGCCGGTAAGAACCATGTTGTTCCTTCTGCCAGCTCCTGCAGTGAGGTGCTTTATACCTTGCTGGAAGACAGCAAAATCAGCAGGAATACCGCAGAATGCCTATACACGGGAATCGTTCACGATACAGGTGTGTTCAAATACAGCAATACGTCCAAAAGAACGATGGAGATTGCCGGAAACCTGGTGGACAAAGGCCTGAACAGCGCTAAGATTATCGACGACAGTTTTTACCGGAAGACTTATGTACAGAATCAGGTACTGGGGCGCGCTCTTTTAGAAAGCTTCCTGTTTATGGACGGACGCTGCATTTTCACAGCACTGAAACAGAAGGATCTTGATTTTTACGGGGCGGACAGCAATGATTTGGACGGTATTATTGATCAGCTCCGGATTACGGAAGGAGTCGAGTGCGCCGTTTTCATTTACGAGAAAGAACCTCATGTATATAAGGTCAGCATGCGCTCCAACGATTATGTGGATGTGAGCAAAATTGCCTCTTATTTCGGCGGCGGCGGCCATGTCCGTGCAGCCGGATGTACAATAAGCGGAAGTGCTTATGATGTCCTGAATAATCTTTCAAAACATATTGAACAGCAGATGAAAGAGCATGATAACAAATGATCCATGGAATAATTAACATATACAAAGAACCGGGCTACACATCCCACGATGTGGTTGCGAAACTGCGCGGTATATTAAAACAGAAAAAGATAGGCCATACGGGAACACTGGATCCGGAAGCGGAGGGAGTGCTTCCCGTATGTCTCGGAAAAGGCACAAAGCTCTGCGATATGCTGACTGATAAGCGAAAGACGTACCGGGCCGTCATGTTACTGGGAATAGAAACAGATACGCAGGATACCACAGGTACGATCCTCCAAAAGAGGGATACGTCCGGCCTGAATGAAAAACAGGTGAGGGAAGCCATCCTGAGCTTTATCGGCCATTATGAACAGATTCCGCCGATGTATTCCGCGCTGAAGGTAAACGGCAGGAAACTCTACGAGCTGGCCCGCGAGGGGAAAGAAGTGGAGAGAAAAGCAAGGCCGGTGGAGATCTACGGCCTGGAGATAGAAGATGTGGATCTTCCCAGAGTCACTATGCGCGTCGATTGCTCCAAAGGAACATATATCCGGACGCTTTGCCATGATATCGGCGGCAAGCTGGGATGCGGCGGATGCATGGAGAAGCTGTTCAGAACCAGGGTGGACCGCTTTGAGATAGAAGACAGCCTGCGCCTGGGGGAAGTGGAAAAACTGGTGGAAGAAGGCCGGCTGGCGGAAAAAATCATTCCGGTCGATCAGATGTTTTCATCCTTGCCGGAGTTTGTCTCAGAAGGAGAGGAACTGGACAGGCTGCTTCACAACGGCAATTTCTTTCCTCTGAGCTTTGTACCTGACGGGACGGCGGCCGGTTGGAAAAAAGACGGACAGGAGACGGCAATCCGTGTCTATGACAGCAGCCGTCGTTTTGTCGGTATTTATCTGTATGCCGAAGATGAGGGCAAATGGAAACCAAAGAAAATTTTTCTGGGAGGAGATTAGTATGCGGTATATTACCGGAACCAGAGAATTTAATATAGAAGAACCGACGGTTGTTACACTTGGAAAATTTGACGGCCTTCACAGAGGTCATCAGAAACTTCTGAATGAAGTATTCCGCTTTAGGGATAAAGGGTATAAAACTGCGGTTTTCACTTTTGAGACGGCTCCCGGGACTCTGATGAAAGGGAAACTCCAGACGATGATTACGACAAATGCCGAGCGGAGGGAAAACCTGGAGAAAGCAGGAGTCGATTATCTCGTTGAATATCCTTTTAACCAGGAAGTGGCCCATATGCAGCCGGAGGAATTTGTTTCCCATATATTGTGCGGCCAGATGAAGGCCAGGGCAATTGTGACAGGAACTGATTTCCGCTTCGGATATCAGAGAAAGGGAGATGTGGAGCTGCTGAAAAGTCTGGCTGGTAAATACGGCTATGAAATGGTGATTGTAGACAAGGCGCTGGACGGAAGCAGGGAAATCAGCAGCACTTATATCCGGGAAGAGCTGGCCCGGGGAAATATTAAAAAGGCAAACGAACTTCTGGGATATACGTATATGATCCATGGCCGTGTCATCCATGGCCGGCATTTGGGTACGACACTCGGATTTCCTACGGTTAATATCGAACCGAGAGAGCAGAAGCATCTGCCGGCATTCGGGGTGTATCTTTCAAAGGTAGTGATAGACGGAAATATCCATAACGGTATTACAAATATCGGCAGAAAGCCTACAATAGAAGGAAAACACCCGGTTGGAGTGGAAACCTATATATACGACTTGGATGCTGATCTTTATGATAAGTGGATTGAGGTCAGACTAACCGATTTTATACGTCCTGAGCAGAGGTTTTCCAGTGTGGAAGCTCTGAAAGAAAGGGTCCTGGCAGACAAAGAAGCCGGAAGAAGGCTACACGCCCGGCCGTACAGCATAATCGCTGAGACAGATTAAGGTAACAGTTCATGCTGTCTGAACTGTTACGGATTAAGAAAGAAATACAGAGCAGGAGGGGAGCCGCAGAGTCATGAACTGACTAAGGGGCTCCCCTCTTTAATTGATGGCGGTGACCTGTGCGCGGTGCGTACGGGTCACCGTTAAATCCACTTCTGCACTTCTTCACATACCAGTCTGATATATACGCTAAGCGGCATATCCCCGCATCCCACCACGGTATGGTGGCAGTGCTGGCTGACAGGTATCAATATCTTATGGGCCCGGCTGCTGCCTATGGCCGAGGACATTGCCGGTGTGATCTCACCCAGCAATGAATCGGCAATGACAATTCCCAGGGGCCCGATAATTAAATCGGCATCGCGGCAGGCCGTGATAACAGGATTTTCTCCTGTGGCGCCCAGATCGGCTCCCGCCTTCAGCATAGCAGAAGTGGCGATACTGTTGGTGCCGATGGCTGTGAGAGGCAGATCCGGGTATGTATTCTTAAGCTGTTCTACCACAGTTTTTCCCATCCGGCCGCCCTGGCCGTCAATTACTACGATTTTTTTCATAAAAATTGACGAATCCTTTCTGCTTTTTAAAATAATACCCCAGTATATTTTTACTAGCATATCATAAAAAATGTAAAAAGGAAAGAGAAAAACGCATTTTTTCGGTTTACAAGGCAGAACTTTTCTATTATAATCTTGATAATGCCTTACTGGGGTCTTTTGGCAAAAAGGACTTCTGAGCGGCTTTTAGAAAATGTAAACTGCAGACAATGAGAGGGAAAAAACATGAGGAGAAACGACATTCACAAAGTGATGATTATCGGTTCCGGTCCAATTATTATCGGACAGGCATGCGAGTTCGATTATTCCGGAACTCAGGCATGTAAGGCGTTAAAAAACCTTGGTTACGAGATTGTACTGGTAAACTCTAATCCGGCGACGATTATGACGGATCCGGAGACAGCAGATGTAACATACATCGAACCGCTTAATGTTGAGAGACTGACACAGATCATTGATAAAGAGAGACCGGACGCATTACTTCCTAACCTGGGAGGACAGTCAGGTCTTAACCTTTGTTCTGAACTTGCTGCGGCAGGAGTTCTTGATAAATATAATGTAAAAGTAATCGGAGTCCAGGTTGATGCAATCGAGCGCGGGGAAGACCGTATCGAATTCAAGCATGCAATGGAGAGCCTGGGAATCGAGATGGCAAGAAGCGAGGTTGCTTACACCGTAGAGCATGCTCTTGAAATTGCCGATAAACTGGGATATCCGGTTGTGCTTCGTCCGGCTTACACGATGGGCGGCGAGGGCGGCGGCCTTGTATATAATGTAGAAGAATTAAAAACAGTCTGTGCGAGAGGCCTTCAGGCCAGTATGGTAGGCCAGGTACTCGTCGAAGAATCCATCTTAGGCTGGGAAGAATTAGAGCTGGAAGTTGTACGTGACGCTAAAAACAATATGATCACCGTTTGTTTTATTGAAAACATCGATCCTCTCGGCGTTCATACCGGCGACTCATTCTGCTCCGCACCAATGCTTACTATTTCAGAAGAAGTCCAGAAACGTTTACAGGAAAAATCATACAAAATTGTTGAGGCGATTGAAGTAATCGGCGGTACAAACGTGCAGTGGGCACATGATCCGAAGACTGACCGAGACATCGTAATCGAGATTAATCCAAGAACCTCCCGTTCCTCTGCTCTGGCATCCAAGGCAACAGGCTTCCCGATTGCCCTCGTATCTGCCATGCTGGCAACAGGGCTTACTCTGGATGAGATTCCGTGCGGTAAATGCGGCACTCTGGATAAATACGTTCCGTCCGGCGATTATATTGTAATTAAATTTGCACGCTGGGCATTTGAGAAATTCAAAGGCTCTGAGGATAAACTGGGAACTCAGATGAAAGCCGTAGGCGAGGTTATGAGTATCGGAAAGACCTATAAAGAGGCATTCCAGAAAGCAATCCGAAGCCTGGAGAGAGGCAGCTACGGACTCGGCCATGTGAAGGATTTTGACCAGAAAACGAAAAAAGAACTCCTGTCCATGCTCCATGTACCGACCAGCCAGCGTCAGTTCATTATGTATGAAGCTCTGAGAAAAGGCGCAACGGTAGACGAACTCTTTGAGCTTACCAAGATTAAGCACTACTTTATCGAACAGATGAAGGAGCTGGTGGAAGAGGAAGAAGCACTGCTGCAGTATAAGGGACAGGTACCTCCGACAGAAGTACTCCGTCAGGCTAAGCTTGATGGCTTTGCGGATAAATATCTGAGTGAAATTCTGGAAATTTCGGAAGAGACTGTTCGTGATGCCAGAACAGCGGCAGGAATCGTGGAAGGCTGGGAAGGCGTTCATGTAAGCAGCACCGAAGATTCTGCTTATTATTACTCCAGCTACCATATTAAAGATGAAAGTCCATGCAGCGACAATAAGAAGATTATGATTCTCGGAGGAGGTCCTAACCGTATCGGCCAGGGTATCGAATTTGACTACTGTTGTGTTCATGCGGCAATTGCCCTGAAAGAGCTGGGATTTGAGACTATCATTGTTAACTGTAATCCGGAGACCGTATCCACCGATTATGATACATCCGATAAACTGTACTTTGAGCCACTGACTCTGGAAGATGTTTTAAGTATTTACCATAAGGAAAAACCGCTGGGCGTTATTGCACAGTTTGGCGGACAGACACCACTTAACCTGGCCGCAGATCTTAAGAAATACGGCGTAACAATCCTCGGAACCACACCTGAGACGATTGACATGGCGGAGGATCGGGATCTGTTCCGCGATATGATGGACAAGCTTCAAATTCCAATGCCTGAGTCAGGAATGGCTGTCAATGTAGATGAGGCTCTCGTTATTGCAAACCGCATCGGATATCCGGTAATGGTTCGTCCTTCCTACGTTCTCGGAGGACGCGGCATGGAGGTTGTTCATGACGATGAAGCTCTGACATATTATATGAAGGAAGCCGTAGGCGTTACTCCTGACCGTCCGATTCTGATTGACCGTTTCCTGCACCATGCGACAGAGTGTGAGGCGGATGCCATCAGCGACGGAGAGAATGTGTTTGTACCGGCTGTAATGGAACACATCGAGCTTGCCGGTATCCACTCCGGAGACTCAGCCTGCATCCTTCCATCCAGAAATCTGACGAAAGATCAGGTAGATACAATCCGCGACTATACTAGCCGCATTGCGAAAGAAATGCACGTTGTCGGCCTGATGAATATGCAGTATGCGATTGAGGATGGAGAGGTATACGTACTGGAAGCGAATCCAAGAGCATCCAGAACCGTGCCGCTGGTATCCAAAGTCTGCAACATCAAGATGGTAAAACTGGCAACTGACATCATGACATCCCATCTGACAGGAAGACCGTCACCGGTTCCGACACTGACAGAGAAGAAGATTCCTCATTACGGAGTGAAGATGCCGGTATTCCCGTTCAAGATGTTCCCTGAGGTTGACCCGGTACTGGGACCGGAGATGCGTTCCACAGGCGAGGTTCTGGGTATGTCCGCAAATCTGGGCGAAGCGATTTACAAGGCACAGGAAGCAACTCAGACAAGACTGCCAAGTTCCGGAACCGTACTGCTCAGTGTTAACGATATGGACAAACCGGAATTGATTGAAGTTGCCAAGGGATTCTATGACTGCGGATTCAAGCTGATGGGAACAGGCAGAACTTACGACATTATGGCAGCAGCAGGGCTTCCGGCTGAGAAAATTGCCAAGATTGACGAGGGACGTCCGAACATTCTGGATAAGATTACAAATAAGAAGGTTGATATTATAATCAACACCCCTCTTGACAAGAAAGGTCTGGGAGATGACAGCTATATCAGGAAGGCAGCCGTAAAAGGCAAGATTCCGTACTTTACGAATATGGCTGCAGCGAAGGCTACGGTTCAGGCTCTTAAGACGATTACAAAGAATGGAAATATTGAAGTGAAATCACTTCAGGAGTTCCACAGCGAGATTAAATAGAGCGAATAGATTAAATAGAGTAAATAGATTAAATAGAGATATAGAGTAAAAACAAGGGTGGAAAGATAAAAGGATAAGCAGCCGGTTTTGATATGCCCCCAGTCAGACAGACAGGGGCATATCATTATATGGTTGCTTTTCTGTTTTTACCGGTGATAACGGCAGTAAATGAGATGAAGAATAAAAGCGCCCATGATAATGGCAGCGATATAGGCTAAATCTCCGGCCATAATCCCAAATTGTTCAGCAATCGTTGAAAAAAACGGCTGCGTCGTAGGATAATAGGGCGTTATGTAAAACATGTCCGGATAACCATAGGGACCGGCCAGAATGTTGACAGCCGTTGCAATCCCGCAGCATGCCAGAAACAGCCCGGTGGAGCCGGTAAATCCCTTCCATGATACAGAGCCCATACCTGAAAAAGCGATTAATAGTCCGATAAAAACGAGTAAAATATGCCACATAAAAGAATGGATGGTCAGGCTCCAGTATGGATGCATCATTCCGTACGGAGCCGCAAAAACGAGGATACTTCCGGGCAGATTATAGCAGTACATAAAAGTACAGAGCAGCCTTTCCCACTTCCGGCCGATTTTTGCTGCAAAGGGCAGGATGAGGCAGAGATACATGGGGATGCTGCAAAGCTGAAATGGAAAATACCACCAGTCGTATTTACGGCCATTGACAATATAATACAGAAACATCTGTTTATAACATTCCGAAAGGGCGAGCAGAATCCCCAGAAAGAACAAGAGGCGTACTCTGTATGCCCGCGGCAGACGTCTGCAGAGCCATGCCAAGGTAAAGGCCGCACTCAGGCCGAATAGGGAAAAGCAGATGTGAAATGCTGAAAAGGGAAGCGGCGGAGTCATTGGCCAGGCCGTTTTTATCAACCAGTCTTCCATAAAATTTACCTCACTTTCTAGTTTGTAGTATAAACCTTAATAATAATTTTGCCAATAGCAGGAAACGGTTGGGGATTATTTGCATAAACATTCATAAACTTGTGGAAACCATAAAAAAATGTGGCCCAGGTACTTGATTAATTTTAAAAATACGTTATAATGAAATACTAGAAAAGAAAATTTATATTTATACATATTTGATGCATAAAAATGGTGAATATTAACATAAATATGCGGTCAGAAACAGCAGACCGATCGTGGGTTTATGCATCCGGTATGACAAGAGGAGGATAATTATGAAAAAACAGATTTTAGCATTATCAATGGCAGCACTGATGGCGGCAGCACTTACGGCATGCAGCTCGAAACCGGCAGAGACAGCAGCACCGGAGACAACACAGGCGCAAACAGCAGAGGCAGCCCCGGAGACAGAGGGCGAGACAGCCGAAGCTTCTGAGGAGGCGACAGGCGGGGCGGAAGCAGCCGGCGGTACACTTGTGATGGCTACCAATGCAGAATTCCCTCCATATGAATACTATGAAGACGGGGATATTGTAGGCATCGATGTAGAAATTGCAAAAGCAATCGCTGCTAAGCTTGGCATGGAGCTTCAAATAGAAGATATGGCTTTTGACGCAATTATTCCGGCAGTAACAAGCGGAAAAGCAGATTTCGGCGCAGCAGGCATGACAGTTACGGAAGAGCGTCAGAGATCAGTTGAATTTACAGATACCTATGCAAACTCAAACCAGGTTGCCATTGTGAAAGAAGACAGTGATATCACAGGCTCTGATGCACTTGCTGGAAAAATTATCGGCGTCCAGCTTGGAACTACAGGTGACGCTCTTGCAACTGAAATTAAAGATGCTACAGTAGAGCGTTATAATAAAGGACTTGAAGCAGTACAGTCCCTTACACAGGGAAAGATTGACGCAGTTGTAATTGACCAGGCGACGGCAGAGGCATTTGTAAAGAAGACAGAAGGCATCAAGATTCTGGAAGAGAAGATGTCAGAAGAAGAATATGCAATTGCAATCAAAAAAGGAAACATGGAACTGGTTGAGAAGATGAACGAAGCAATCAAAGAACTGAAAGAAGAAGGAAAGATTGACGAAATCGTTGCAAAATATATGGATGCAGAGTAAAATAAAGATACACGTTTAATATTGTTAAATATAAGATGGAGGCTGGTATCAGCCTCCATAAAATAACAGATAAGGAAGAAGGATATGTGGCAAAAATTCACTGAGGATTTCTATTTTAATTTTATCGAGAAAGATCGCTGGCTTTACCTGGTAGATGGTCTTAAAATAACGCTTACCGTAACACTGCTGGCAGTAATTCTCGGTATTGTCATTGGTCTGATTGTCGGTGTCATTCGTTCAACTTATGAGAAAACTCATAAACTGAAGATACTCAATTTTATATGTAATCTTTATCTGACCGTGATCCGGGGGACTCCTGTAGTCGTGCAGTTAATGATTATTTACTATGTCATTTTCGGCAGCCTCAGAGTGGACAAAGTTCCGGTTGCCGTGTTAGCGTTTGGTATCAACTCGGGCGCGTATGTGGCGGAAATCTTCAGGAGCGGTATAATGTCTATCGATAACGGACAGTTTGAGGCCGGGCGCAGCCTGGGATTCAACTATCCTCAGACGATGTGGTACATTATTATGCCTCAGGCATTTAAGAATATTTTGCCTGCGCTCTGCAATGAATTTATTTCCCTGCTGAAAGAGACATCGGTTGCCGGTTTTATCGCGCTTCAGGATCTGACAAAAGGCGGGGATATTATCCGGAGTATCACTTACAGTGCAACGATGCCGCTGCTTGCGGTGGCTGCCATATATCTGATTATTGTTATTATATTTACCCAGTTAATTAAATGTCTGGAAAGGAGGCTGAGGCAGAGTGAGCGCTAATATATGGGATCAACCTCTGATCCAGGTGAAAAATCTTCAAAAAAGCTTTGGAGCCAATACCGTTCTGGACGGTGTGACAGTCGATATATACAAAGGGGATGTGGTATGTGTTATCGGGGCGTCAGGCTCAGGTAAAAGCACATTTCTCCGCTGCCTGAATCTTCTGGAGGAACCGACAGGCGGCCAGATTTTATTCGAAGGCACAGACATTACCGATAAAAAAACAGATATTAATAAACACCGTCAGAAGATGGGCATGGTATTTCAGCAATTTAATTTATTTCCTCATATGACAATCCTCGAGAATCTGACGCTGGCGCCGATGAAGCTTCAGGGAAAGAAGAGAGAGGAAACTGAGGCTGAGGCAATGAAACTTCTTGAACGCGTCGGGCTCCAGGACCGGGCTGCGGCCTATCCGAATCAGCTTTCCGGCGGGCAGAAGCAGCGTATTGCGATAGTCAGGGCGCTTTGTATGAAACCGGATGTGATGCTGTTTGATGAACCGACATCGGCTCTGGACCCTGAGATGGTCGGGGAAGTTTTAAGCGTTATGCGTGATTTGGCGGAGGAAAAGATGACAATGGTGGTCGTTACCCATGAGATGGGATTTGCCAGGGAGGTAGCGACACGTGTAATGTTTATGGACGGCGGAAACTTTGCGGAAGAAAATGAACCGAATGAGTTTTTCGGGCATCCAAAGAGCGAAAGATTACAGGCGTTTTTAAGCAAGGTGCTGTAAAACGTTCTATATAATTTATGTTACAGGCAAAACGGGACTGTACAATAAGTCCCAAAAGAGGAATCGCCAGTTCCGGCACAGTGCCGGTTCAGGCGATTCCTCTTTTTAGTAAATTCACCAGGTAATAATCCGGTCCAGCAGGGCCTTTTGTTCCTGGCTTGAACGGGTCAGGTAAATTCTGGTTGTCTCAATGCTGTCATGCCCCATCAGATCGGCTAGAAGAGAAATATCATTGAAACGTTTTAAAAAGTTCTTGGCAAATCGGTGGCGGAATGAATGGGGATAAACGGTTTTTGGATTTATCTTATATAGTTTGGCAAAGTGTTTCAATCTGAGTTCAATACCCCGCGATGAAATCAGGTTCCCGTGCTGGTTTAAAAATATAAATCCGCTCCTCGTTCCGCGTTCCATGAACCAGGGGATGGCTTCCGCGCAGAGACTTCGTGGGAAGTACAGACGCCGTATTTTGCCCCCTTTAGTATATAGATCCAAATAACCGAGACGCAAATCTTCTATTTTAATCTGCAGTAATTCACTTACCCGGGCGCCGGTTGCACCAAGAAAACGGATGACAAAATACCAGTACATATTTCCGTCCTGTTTTAATCTGCGCTTCATGCGCTCATAATCCCGCTGAGAAATAACGGTATCAAGATAACTTTTTTTCTGTTCTTTTACAGGCTGCATTCTGTAGACGCCGTCCCTTGTTATTTTAACCGGATTTAAGTGGATTGGTTCCTGCCAGTCGGGAGAACCTCCGGAGGGGAGTGTCAGTGAAGCAGGAAGCCGGCCGCTCTCCTGTAAATAGTCGAGGTAACGGTTCATACCGTAAATTCTTGTATTTACGGTATTGAGCTGATAGTTTTTGAGCAGATATTCCCTGTATCTTTTCAAATTTTCGACTGTAAGCTCACCGCAAAGTGAAATAAACATTGAGACTGAGCAGGCATAGGAAGTGAGAGTCTTAGCTGAGCGTCCCTGCTTTTCCAGGTATATTTTAAATTGTTCTACTGTATTTTCAAGTGATTCCTCCATGTATAACTCCTTTTACTGAAGACGGTGGCCTGTTATCTTGTTACCAGTCCACCACCTTGTTGATGATTTCATATTGCTCACTGCTGGAACGGCGCAGATAAATCCTGGTGGTTTCCAGGTTTTTGTGGCCAAGCAGATCGGAGAGGAGAGAGATATCTCCGCATTTTTCAATAAAGCTTTTGGCAAAACGGTGGCGGAAAGAATGAGGATGAACCACTTCTGGGTTCATCCCGTAGGCAAGAGCCATATTCTTGAGTTGGCCCCGGATTCCACCGGGGGTAATGGGGTTCCCATACCGGTTTAGAAATACAAATCCGCGTTCCTGTCTGATTGCCTTCAACCAGGCAATAGCATCTTTTTGCAGAGCTTTAGGTACATAGATGCGCCTGACCTTATTTCCTTTTGAGTAGATGTCCTTATATCCGGTGAAGATATCTTCAGCTTCAAACTGGATTACCTCGCTGACACGCGCTCCGGTTGCAGCCATAAAACGGATAATAAAATAATAGAGGTATTTCTCATCACGGAGCAGACAATTTTTGAGGTATTCATAATCTGCCTCGCTGATTACATTGTCAAGATAATTTTTATGCTGGATGCGCACCATGGGAATTTTTCCAGGATTAAGCTTTTTAAACTCAATATACGAATTCAGCGCCCGAATCCGCAGGTTGACGGTCTGCGGCTTGTAATGTTCCAGAAGAAAAACCTTATACAATTTCAAATTGGAATATGTAATTTCGTGGTATAGTGCAAAAAACTGGCGGATAGCGTAAGCGTATACGTGAATTGTATTTTCCGACATATTTTGTGCTGAAAGATAGAGACGGTAATCTTCGATGCTCATGGCATGCCGGATAGCGGTCTGTTTTGCATATTCCCTTTTTTCTTCATCGGAAGCAGGTTCCGGTGAGAGAATCCCTAAAGCCTGCTCAGGGGCTTCATTGCCGAAGGACAGGGGGATGCAGGCAGTCTGTGACAGGGAGTCGGATAGGTATTTCATAATGGAAGCTCCTTTCAAATGTTTAATTTGTGAATGTGATTCATCGTAACAGCTCATGCTGTCTGAACTGTTACGATGAATCACAAGGATCTTGGAAAGGATGACATGATAAATAAACAGGAAATACCGCTGCCCGCGTTCTATTTGAACAGATTTTCTGCATAAATATACCATAATTCATCCCAAATAAATTACCCAAATCCATGTTATCAAAAATTCAGTGATAAAAAATCTTATACTACTATACCATCCTATTGATTGAGAATCAATGAATATTTACTTAATAATACAAGTAAATCTATTTTATGTTGAAATAGTATGACAAAATAGGGTGATAAAACATCCTTAACTTGCGATAATTTTCCTTATCCGAAGTATAATGACCTCGTAATGCAATTAGGAATTTCGAAAAATATTTCAAAAAGAAAAAAGGAGAGTGCATTAATTATGAGAAAGCAGACTAAATTAGTTGCAGTTTTATCTGCAGCAGCTTTACTCGCTATGGGTGCTTCCATGACATCTTTCGCCGCTGGTTGGGAAAAAGATGACGCTGGAATCTGGCACTATTATGATAGTGATGACGAAATGGTAACCGGTGAGTGGAAGAAAGACGGTGGAAAGTGGTTCTACCTTGATGATGACGGCGAAATGCTGACAGACAGCTGGGTTGACGATGAGTACTATGTTGGTGAAGACGGCGCTATGCTGGTTAATCAGTGGAAGAAAACTTTAGCAGACGAAGATATGGATGATCCGGAAGATGACGGAGAAGCTTGGTACTACTTCGGAAGCAAGGGTAAGAAGACAACTGAAGATAAAAAAATCAATGGTAAAAACTATTTCTTTGATGAAGATGGTAAAATGAGAGATGGTTGGTATCAGGATGGTACAGATGTTTATTACTTAGGTGATGAAGATGATGGTGCCAGAAAATCAGGCTGGTTATGGCTCGAAGCTCCAGATGAAGACGATGTTGACGTAAACGGCCATGCAGATGATAACGATATCTGTGATGAAGAAGGCTGGTACTATTTCGGTTCCAACGGAAAAATGTATAAAGATGCTGCAAAGAAGAAAGTAAATGGAAAATATTACTTCTTCAATGAGCATGGTCAGATGTTATATGAGTGGATTAACGGCGGAAAGATATCTGTAGGTTCCAATGCACAGTTAGATGGTAGTGCAACTCCTTCTAATACAAATGCTGGTGATATGATTTATACTAATGTAGTAGAAGAGGGCTGGAGAGCTGACGGTTGGTATGAGATTGACGGTGCTGAAGATACGGGTGCCAATAATGATACTGACTGGTACTATTTTAAGAATGGTGAAGCTAAGAAGGCTAATATGACGACGGATCAGCTTGCATTTGCAAATGGCATTGTAACAGATGATAATGATCCTGTATTCAGAGCAAGAATTAAAGTGGAAGGTAAATACTTCTGCTTCAATGAAATTGGTCAGATGCAAACTGGCTTACAGTACATTCCTGCTCAGGGTGCATTCTATTACTTTGATGCTAATGGTTACCAGAAGACTGGTAAAGTTTCATCCGTAGAGTGCGAAGATGATGATTACACATTCTATTTCCAGACCAAAAATGGCGGAAATGGTAAGGGTGTAACTGGTGAAAAAGATGGATACCTGTACTGGAATGGTAAGAGACTGGAAGCTGATGACGACTACAAGGTGTATGAAGTTGAGAACAATTTCTATCTTGTAAACAATAAGGGCAAGATTCAGAAATCTGCAAGCAAGAAGTATGATGTAGAAAATACTGGTGCTGAGGATGTTACGTTTGCATTTACTGGATATAAAATTGATACAGTAAAAACAGAAGCTGCTGGATTAGCAGAAGTAGCTGCTGCTGAGGGACCAACAATTGAGCTGTATGATGAGATATTCGAAGTGAAGAACAATGCTTTAGATATCCGGTAATATTAAAAATTGGTTCTATACTGAATGTTGGGGTGTGCTGAAAAGCACACTTCCAACATTCTTTTC
>ERZ894236.1169-NODE-1169-length-21152-cov-10.1184_pt1 | contig 21152 bp, 20 predicted proteins | sample MGYA00380297_ERZ894236 | MGnify/ENA primary metagenome ERZ894236 (study PRJEB32331, sample SAMN06328420) | human gut metagenome | biome: human gut microbiome; feature: stool | host: Homo sapiens | collected 2014-08-04 ... | reverse complement strand
TCCGATTCCTGGAGAACAGCAGGGTTGGGACCGGAAGGGCCATAACCGTGAACCAATACATGGAAACCACGGTTCCCCATGTCTATGGGGCCGGTGATGTCTGCGGCCTGTCCGGAATCTGGCCCAATGCAATGAAGCAGGGAGTGGCCGCGGCCAAAAACATGTGCGGGATCCCCACGGTTTATGACGACACCTATGCCATGAAAAATACCATGAATTTCTTTGGCCTGCCCGCCCTCTGTATCGGTGACATCAACCGCAGGGGGGACGGCACCCAGGTCATCACTGAGGAAGACAGGTGCAATTACAGGAAGGCGCTGGTGGAGGATGGGATCCTTAAAAGCATACTCCTGCTTGGCGACATATCGGGAAGCGGCATCTACCAGTACCTGATTAAGAACCAGATAAAGCTGCCAGTCACTGGCCGGGATATCTTCCGCCTTTCTTTTGCGGATTTTTACGGGTTTGACAAGGCAGATGGAGGATATGCCTGGAACTGCCTATAAATCCTCCAGATACCAGGTCCCCTCCAGGAATTCAGCCGGAACCCCGGCCTTTGCAAAATAACCGGTCATGGCCATGCAGGCAAATTTTTCCGTGGAATAATGGGTTGCCCCAATGACATTGACCCCATGGTCCCTGGCCAGCCGGTGGAACGCAAGGGTCGGCTCAAAGTGGGGCAGGGGTTTGGTGAAACCGGTGATATAACAGTGTACGTCCTTCTGCGCAAGTTCGGTAATGACAAATGGGTAGCTTCCGCCGCCTGCGGCAATGGCTACCCTGCCGTCCTTGATGGAGGGCTCACCGTATGGGTACAGCTTTGTATCGTGCCCCACCGTGCGTGACACAAGGTCCTGAAGTTCCAGGACAGAAGACATATCGGTCCGGCAGATGACACCCGCCTGGGTATGTTCATCATACCGGCAGAAGGGTTCCGCAATCCGCAGTCCCAGCGCCTTTGCAAGACTGACAGAAGTGGAGTATTCCCCGTACTGGTCCAGGGGCGTGTGCAGCATGTAGAATGAAATCCGCCGTTTTTTCATTTCCTTAAGATAATCCAAGGGAATGTCATGGAACGGGAAACCTTCATCTGATGCAATGTATCCCATTGCATGATGGGCGAACAGCAGCACATCTGTCTCATTTCTCCTAAAAATCTCATCTATGACTGCCTTGTCTGGAAATGTGGCAGTATAAACTTTCCGGATGTGTTCCGTGTTATCAGCCACCAGTCCCATGTACCTGCTTTTAAATTCAGGAAAAATGAAATCATTGTCAAGGGACATGAAGCTCCAGTCATCCTTCATGTCCTTCAGGTTAAAATCCAGTTCCAGTCTGCGGTACAGGCTCCGTGAATCCATAGGCGTCCTCCTTTGGGCGGTTTTGATTATTTTACCTATTCTATCACATTGCAGATTTACCTGCCACCTAAAAATAGGTCTGTTTCCATTTCAAAGGTTTTTTACTTTCATGTATATTTTATTGATGAAAGAATGGACAATAGTTTCAAATGGTTTTATAATGTACATGATATGGTTAGTGTTTGAAACCTTTGAACAGACACAGCCAAACAAGAATTGGAAGGAGAACGAAAAATGAGTGAATGTAACCACGACTGCGGTTCCTGCAGTGCCAATTGCGAGAGCCGTACCGTTGATAAAAGTGAATTCCTGGAGGCGCTGAATCCAGCCAGTTCCGTGAAAAAGGTAATCGGTGTGGTCAGCGGCAAGGGAGGGGTGGGAAAATCCCTGGTAACTTCCATGATGGCTGTCAGCATGAACCGCAAGGGCAGGAAGACTGCCATCCTGGACGCGGATATTACGGGGCCGTCCATCCCCATGGCATTCGGCATTGGCAATGAGGGCGTCATGACTTCGCCGGACGGCAAGCTGATGCTGCCGGCCAGATCCATGGAAGGTGTGGAAATCATGTCCGCCAACCTGCTTCTTGATAAAGATACGGATCCTGTTATCTGGAGAGGGCCTGTGATTGCGGGCGCTGTTAAGCAGTTCTGGTCAGAAACCCTGTGGCAGGACATTGATTACATGTTTGTGGATATGCCTCCCGGGACAGGCGATGTCCCGCTGACCGTATTCCAGTCCCTGCCGGTGGACGGCATCATCATCGTTACCTCGCCCCAGGAGCTGGTAAGCATGATTGTGGCAAAGGCAGTGAATATGGCCAAGAAGATGGATATCCCCATTGTGGGAATCGTTGAGAACATGAGTTATCTGGAGTGTCCTGACTGCAAGAAGCGTATCAGCGTATTCGGCGAAGGCCATGTGGAAGAGGTGGCGAAGGAACACGGCATACAGGTCCTTGCGCAGATTCCCATTGACCCCATGATTGCCCAGATGGTAGATGCGGGACGGGTGGAATACCTGGATATGCCGTGGTTTGGGCATGCAGTGGAGATAGTCGGGGCACTGTGATACCTATGGTGCGGTATCATGCGCAGTAGTATCATGAGCAGCGGCATCGTACACAGCGGCACCATGAGCAGCGGCATCGTACGCAGTAGCATCATGTGCAGCGGCGCCTGAGGGTATCGGACAGGATGTATGAGATAAAATTGCAACAGATAATGAGGCGAACCGATGAATATGAACATTAACATGAATCCCAACAGCGAACTTCATCAGTCCATCGTCAATGTGCCGGATCTGGTACAGGTGCCGGAAGTCTGGGTAAACCAGGCGCGTCAGTTTCAGCAGGCAATGATGAGGTATACCTGCGCAATCCGTGAAGTGAAGACAAAGCTGGAAGTGCTCAATGATGAATTGTCTGTGAAGAACCAGCGCAATCCCATTGAGATGATTAAATCCAGGGTGAAGAAACCCGTGAGCATTGTGGAGAAGCTTCAGCGCAGAGGGTTTGAGGTTTCGCTGGATTCAATGGAAAAAAACCTGGATGATGTTGCGGGGATCCGCATCATCTGCTCCTTTGTGGATGATATCTATGAAGTGGCCGACATGCTTGTGCGCCAGGATGATGTGACTGTAATCATGGTCAAGGACTATATTAAGAACCCGAAGCCCAACGGCTACCGGAGTTACCACATGATCATAGAGATTCCTGTGTTTTTTTCCGACAGCAAGAAGCCAATCCGGGTGGAGGTGCAGATCCGCACCATTGCCATGGATTTCTGGGCCAGCCTGGACCATCAGCTGAAGTATAAGAAATCATTTATTGACGACAATGGAGAAATCAGTGAGGAACTGAGAATGTGCGCTAACGTGATTGCTGAGACCGACCAGAAGATGCTTGCGATACGCAAGCGGATTGAGGCCCAGGGTGTTACGGTGCGCAGGGACTGATGACGGGCGGCAGCCCCGGTAACAGGATATTGCCCCAGAGACAGCTAATATAAGTAATAGGACAGGGTTTCCGTTATGCGGAACCCTGTTTTTCTGTAGAGGCCAAGGGCCGGTGCATTGGTTCCTGATACCTGCAGGCGCAGGCGCCGGCATCCCTGTCCTGCCAGCCTGGACATGATGTGGTATAAAAACCATGTTCCCAGACCCTTCTTACGGTGCCGGGGAAGGATTTCCAGCCCGTAGAGGTAAGCGCCGGTCCCATGGACAACAATCCGGCAGGTCCCGGCAGGCAGGCGGTCACGGGAGTCCGTAAGGGAATCGGGACACGACCTGTCCGTGGCAGAGGAATCCCCTCCGGGGGCAATCCACATGGTCAGGGACATTTCCCCATCCTCCTCCAGGCATTCTGCAAAGACATGATAGCGGCTGTCCAGGTTCTGCAGCCCCGGTCCTTCCTCTGCCAGGGGGAGGTCAATCTCCATCATATATTCATCATATAAGAATTCCGCATCCAGATGCCGGAGCACCTTAAATGTATCCGGGCATCGGTTGTCCGTGACAAAGCACAGGTCAGGTCCGCCTTCCTCCTGGCTGTCCCTGCACGCCTGTTCCAGCAGCGCATGGAAATACCCCTGGTTCCGGCAGTCGGGACGGGTAAATGCGCTGCATTCCCAGGAGGAACTATCCATCTTATAGACAGCGAGAAAGGCCTGCATCCGGCTGCCGTCCCCATATAAAAGCCAGAAATGATCCCCGTCCCCTGGACAGGACAGGGTTGTGCCGTCTGTTTGGCGGCAGAGGTCGGTGATGGTGCGTATGTCATGGGCCTGTTCCCGGGATAATGATGGTGTATGGATGATCTTCATGGCGTTTTCCTTTCTTTTTCCATCCGCACAGACCCTAAGGTCTGTGCGGATGCAGCAAAATGATATCTTCTTATTGTAGGGGATGGGACGGAAAAATGCAACGGTGCAGGATTGTATTTCTTGTGTATTTCGCAATCTACGGGTTGAATCTGGAAAAACCGGGTGGTAGAATAAAAGCCATGTGCGGGGCAGATCCGACATTTCTCCGCCAAAAGCATCAGAAGGAAGGCATAAAGATGAAATATGTAAAACAGATTGGAATTGTTTTGGGCATTACCATGGCAGGCGAGGTCCTGTACCAGGTGCTGCCCCTGCCTGTCCCGGCAGGCGTGTATGGGCTGTTTATCATGCTGGCAGCCCTTATGGGCGGGGCAGTGAAACTGGAAAGCGTGGAGGGAACCGGCAATTTCCTCATGGACACCATGACCATGATGTTCATACCAGCCACCGTGGGAATCGTGGAATCCATAGCCGAGGTCAGGGCTGTGCTGGTTCCGTTCCTTGTGATCATAGCTGTCAGCACCGTACTGGTCATGATCGTGACCGGCCGGATGGCCCAGTGGGTCATGGGGCGCAAGGAAGCAAAGCAGGGGATAAAAGGGGGAAATGCAGCATGAGCACTATAAGGGACAGCATCCGTCTTATATTAGAACAGTCCCAGTATTTTGGCCTGGTCCTAAGCATCGGGGCGTATCTGTTTGCCTGCTGGCTGAAGAAAAGGACCGGACTGGCAATCCTGAATCCGCTGCTGGTTTCCGCCGCGCTTATAATTGCCTGTATATTTGGAGTAGGAATGGATTATGAAACATATAATAAGGGTGCATCGTATCTGAGCTGGCTTTTGACCCCTGCAACCGTATGTCTGGCAATCCCGCTTTATAAGCAGCTGCATCTGCTTAAAGAGCATGGGGATGCGGTTGTCCTGGGAATCACGGCAGGTGTGGTGACCAGCGCGGTCAGCGTTTTCCTGCTGTGCCGGGTACTGGGGCTGACCCACACACATTATGTGACCTTGCTGCCAAAGTCCATTACCACGGCAATCGGCATGGGCGTCAGCGAGGAGGCCGGCGGCATCGTGACCCTGACGGTGATGAGCATCGTGCTCACCGGCGTCCTGGGCAACATGGCCGGCGAATCCATATTAAGGCTTGCCAGGATACATCATCCCGTGGCCAAGGGCCTTGCCCTTGGAACCAGCGCCCATGCGGTGGGGACGGCCAAGGCCCTGGAGCTGGGGGAAATCGAAGGCGCCATGAGCAGCCTTTCCATTGCAGTGGCCGGGCTGATGACCGTGATTGTGGTGCCTCTGGCGGCAAATCTGATAAAATGATAATAAGACGGTTCAACAGACATTATAAGAAGGGAGCGTGGCCGCATGAAGAAACGCAGTGAAGTGGAAATCAAGGACACATGGAAGCTGGAGGATATGGTTGCCAGCGACAGCCAGTGGGAACAGTTGTTTGAGGAGGCATCCTCCAGGGTAAAACAGTATGCGGATTATAAGGGAAGGCTGGATGAATCCGCGGATACGCTGTACGCGTGCCTTAAGTTTGACGATGAGATATCAAGGGAGACGGAGCTGCTCTATGTATACTCCAGGATGCGCTCCGACCAGGACACGGCAGACCAGAAATACCAGGATATGTTTTCAAGGGCCCAGTCCCTGTCCAACAGGGCCTCTGAGCATTCCTCCTATATCGTGCCGGAAATCCTTGCCATGCCAAAGGAAACGCTGGACGCATACATGAAGGCGGACAATGGGATCAGCCATTTTAAGCGTGCGCTGGAAATGGTATTAAACAAAAGGGAGCATACCCTTTCCGGGGAAATGGAGGAACTGCTGGCCCAGTCCTATGACGCTACCCAGGGAGCCAGCCAGATATTTACCATGTTCAACAATGCGGATGTGAAGTTCCCTGTGATTACAGGAGAGAACGGGGAGGCTGTGCAGATAACCCACGGCAACTATATTTCCCTGATGGAGAACCAGGACCGCAGGATCAGGAGGGATGCCTTTGAGGGGCTTTACAGTGTGTATGCCCAGTATTCAAACACCTTGTCAGCTGCATTTTCCTCCAATATCAAACAGGCCGTGTTCTATGCCAGGGCAAAGAAATATGAGTCCGTCAGACAGTATTACCTGGCGGAAAATGAGGTCCCGGAACTGGTTTATGATAATCTGGTCCGGGCGGTGAGGGATAACCTTCCAAAGCTTCACCGCTACGCGGGACTGCGCAAAAAGCTTCTGGGCGTGGAGGAGCTTCATATGTACGATTTGTATGTGCCTATGGTAGCTGAATTTGACCGCCGTTATACTTATGAGGAGGCCAAATCCATTGTGAAGGAGGGCCTGGCCCCGCTGGGGGAGGAATATCTGTCCATCCTGCAGGAAGGTTTTGACAGCCGTTGGATTGATGTGTATGAAAATGAAGGGAAAAGAAGCGGGGCGTATTCCTGGGGGACTTATGGAAGCCATCCTTATGTGCTCCTTAATTTCCACGGCACGCTGAATGACGTGTTTACACTGGCCCATGAGATGGGACACTCCATACACAGCTGGTATTCTGATAAAAACCAGCCGTTTACCTATGCCGGATATAAGATTTTTGTGGCGGAAGTGGCTTCCACCTGCAATGAGGCGCTTTTGATCCGCCACATGCTTAAGAAGGCGGGAAGCAGGGAGGAGAAGGCATATCTGCTGAATCATTTCCTGGAGAGCTTCCGTGGAACCTTGTTCCGCCAGACCATGTTTGCTGAGTTTGAGGATATGGCCCACAGGAAAGGGGCTGCCGGGGAAAGCCTGACAGCGCAGAACCTTTGCCAGATGTACCGCCAGCTGAATGTGGATTATTTTGGGCCGGAAATGAATGTGGATTCCCAGATTGACTATGAATGGGAGAGGATACCCCATTTTTATACCCCGTTTTATGTATATCAGTATGCAACCGGGTTTTCCGCGGCAGTGGCAATCAGCAGCAGGATCATGAAAGGGGAAGAGGGCGCGCTGGAGGGCTATAAGAAATTCTTAAGCGGCGGCTGTTCCATGACGCCCATTGAACTGTTAAGACTTTGCGGTGTGGATATGTCCACCACCAGGCCTGTGGATGAGGCGCTGTCATTTTTTGGGGAGCTGCTGGATGAATTTGAGGGGCAAAGATGAGTCGGGATACGGTAAGAGAAAACGCCTCAGGGCGTCAGCTGAAAAAACAGGTTGACCTGACAGGGGGCAATCCGGGCAAAAGTCTCCTGATGTTTGCATTTCCCATGATTCTGGGCAACCTGTTCCAGCAGTTTTACAATATGGCGGATTCCATGATTGTGGGTAACTTTGTGGGGGAGGAGGCACTGGCGGCAGTGGGTGCCTCCTATGCCCTGACCAATGTGTTCATCATGATTGCCATTGGCGGCGGGAACGGCGCCTCGGTGCTCACCTCCCAGTACCTGGGCGCCAGGCAGCATGGGAAGATGAAGACATCCATCTCCACCGCCCTTATCACATTCCTGGTCGTCAGCCTGGTATTAGGCGGCCTGGGATTTGCCATGAACGGGACAATCCTGACAGCCCTTAATACGCCGGAAAACATAATGGGACAGGCCAGGCTGTACCTGGGGATTTATTTCCTGGGACTGCCGTTCCTGTTCATGTACAATGTGCTGGCAGCTATTTTCAATGCCCTGGGGGATTCCAGGACGCCCTTGTATCTTTTGATATTTTCCTCCATCCTGAACGTGGTCCTGGATATCATCTCCGTTACATGGCTGGGCATGGGCGTGGACGGGGTTGCAATTGCCACGGTCATGGCCCAGGGCATCTCAGCCCTGATTTCCTTTGGTCTGCTGCTGAGGAAGCTGAAGGGGTATGAACGCGCCCAGGAGGACGGTTTCCGGTTCTATGACAGGGCCATGCTGGGCTCAGGCACCAGGATTGCGGTGCCGTCCATCCTGCAGCAGTCCATTGTTTCCATCGGAATGCTGCTGGTACAGTCTGTTGTCAATGGATTCGGCTCCGCGGCGCTGGCCGGATACTCTGCCGGAAGCCGCATCGAATCCATCTGCGTGGTGCCCATGATTGCCACGGGCAATGCAGTGTCAACCTTCACGGCCCAGAACATTGGCGCGGGAAAGCTGGAGCGTGTAAAGGAAGGGTACCGTGCAAGCTACCGAATCATATTGGGGTTTGCCGTCACCATTGCAGTGGTGGTATCCCTGTCAAACGGCGTGGTAATTTCATCCTTCCTGGGCGGGGACATGAGCCCGGAGGCATATGCGGCGGGTACGGGATATCTGTCCTTCATCGCTTACTTTTTCCTGTTCATTGGGCTTAAGGCGGTGACGGACGGTGTGCTGCGAGGGTCCGGTGATGTGCTGGTATTCACCATTGCCAATCTGGTCAACCTGGGAATCCGCGTTTTCGCGGCATTCCATTTTGCACCTGTGTGGGGCGTTGCGGCTGTGTGGTACGCAGTGCCTATGGGCTGGATTGCCAACTATGTGATTTCCTTTAGCCGGTATCTGACCGGGAAGTGGAAGGATAAGAAAGTGATATAGGATAGGAAAGGGATGCAAAAAGGATGGGAAAGATTGAGTTAAGGAAATGGACGTTCCATGATAAGGAAAACCTTATGGCAATATGCAATGCGGTCAACCGAAGCTACCTGTCCAACCGGCTGCCGTTTCCATATACGGAGTCGGATGCCAAATGGTGGCTGGACATGGTGGAAGAGCACGATGGAAAAGACGGTATCTTCCGCGCTGTCTTGGTGGATGGGACCATTGTGGGCAATATTTCTGTTGAACAGAAATCAGATGTTTATGGGAAAGATGCGGAAATCGGCTACCTGCTTATTACGGAGAAATGGTCGCAGGGAATCATGACAGAGGCAGTGGGACAGATATGCAATCTTGCATTTTCCTCATTAGATATCATGCGTATTACCGGGCTGGTCTATGAACCGAACAGCGGTTCACGCAGGGTCCTGGAAAAGAACGGGTTTATATTGGAGGGAATCCTGAAACATGCAGTGGTAAAGGATGGCAGTATTTATAATCTCTGCATTTATGGAAAACTGAGATAAGTCCATGGTCCATCATACCATATCCAATCCACCCATATGGACAGACAGCCGGAGGCGTTTTCCTCCGGCTGTCTTTTTAAAGGGCAATGTCTATATTAAAAACCGGAAGGGCTGCATCACAAAGCCGACCACCTTCCATGCCGCCCTTTTATAAAACGGGACATAGGCCACCGTGATGTGTTCCGGTATGTCGTAGGTGCCGTCCGGCAGGAGTCTCCTGCAGTCCGCCTCATAGGATTCCATATAATCCTCCAGCTGGGATGTAAGCTCAGGACTTTGGATGACCAGCATCAGTTCCGTGTCCATATAAGTGCTTCTCAGGTCAAAATTATAGGAACCAACGGCGCACAGCTCATGGTCAATGAGAAGGGACTTGCCATGGTAGGAAAGGCCGCCGTCGTATTCCAGAATCTCCATACCGGTCCTGATGAAGGCTTTCTTATGCCTTGGATAATCGCTGGAAGCAAAGAAATTGTCCCCGTTTTCAACTGAATTAATCATCATGGTTACCGGCACATGGGACGTGACCTCTGTCAGGGTGTCATACATGTAGTTGTTGAATACCGCATAGGGGGTGTGGATCACCACCTGTTCCCTGGCGCTCTTCATCAACTCGGTCATGGTGTAGAAAACCACTGGTTCCTTTGCATAGATGTCAGTGGGGTTGGATACAAGTGTTATCTTCCCGGCAGGAACCGTGTGTTCTTCATAATAGGCAAGGGGAGCCGGCTGGGTGGAGGCCGGTCTCTCCCTGTCATCGCCATTGATGTCCGGGGCAACGGGAAGGGCCGGACAGCCGGGCTGCCCAGGATTTTCCATTTCCCAGCCCAACAGTTCCGGATTTTTGTTTGCCAGCATATCATATCTGTCCCTTAAAACCCCAGCTGCCTTTTTAACGGAATCCTTTTCAGCCAGCGTTTCATCATCATGGAACAACGAGGATACATCCAGATTCCACACCTGGTTAAAGTAAGCCTCCACCTGGTTCAGGGAACTTTGGCTGGTCCCGGCAGTGCCGTGGGCCGTGTTATAGACCAGAACCTCCCGGTCATGGCTGCGGGAATTGGTGGGATAGGAGCCGATGAAGTAGTCAAAGGTATTACGGCCCCCAAGGATATAGCCGTAGTCATCGGCAATCACATATTTGTCATGCATCCTGCCCTGGGTCTTCCAGGGAAGGAGCAGGTTGATTTTGTTATAAATCTTAATCTCTATATTGGGATGGCTGGAAAGCGCGTAAAAATAGCTGTTCCGCTCCATGCGCACCAGCCCGGAAAAACCGTCAACCAGAATCTGTACCTTTACCCCCTGGTCTGCTTTATGGAGCATGACCGCCATGATATCCCTGGGGCTTTCGCCGTCCCTGAAATCAAAGGTGGACAGTATGATCCGTTCCTTTGCCAGGCTCATGAGGCGCATCCTCTCATCCCATGCGCTCTGATTGGTCTCCAGGATCATGGCCCTGTCACAGCCCGGTCCATCCTGATAAAAGGCGGAAGCAGAAGTATTGGCTTTCGTTATCCCGGAAACCGGTTTATAATGGTAAAAGGGTGCGGCCGCGCCGATGACCAGATACAGGAATATAAATAGCAGGACGGTCATGGCCCTGTGTTTTTTAATCCATTTGATAATCATAAGGAACTCCTTTTGTGAGCATACTTTAAACAAATGGGAAACAACCTATAGGGTAATATACTAAGAATGGACAAGAAAGTCAAATCATTTAAAACGCATGAATGGGAAGGGAGCGCAGTACATGGGACAGACACTTTATCATAACGGGACCATACTGACCATGGAGGACCAAAAGCCGTGTGTGGGTGCGGTACTCACTGAAAATGGCAGGATTCTCGGCACCGGGGACTATGAAACCTTAAAGGACATGGCGCAGCCAGGGGTACAGACAGCAGATTTACAGGGAAATGTGATGCTGCCCGGATTCATTGACCCCCACAGCCATTTCACGGCCTGTGCCAGCCAGACCATGGAAGTGGATTTAAGCCATGCCGGGGATTTTGGGGAAATCATCCAATGCATCCAGGTTTTCATAAAGGAGCAGAAGATACCGGAAGGACAGTGGATACAGGCGGCAGGATATGACCACAACAGCCTGAGGGAAGGAACCCATCCCGGAAGGAAGGTGCTTGACAAAGCAAGTCCCAGGAACCCGCTGATTGTAAAGCATCAGTCGGGCCATATGGGCGTGTTTAACACCATGGCCTTAAACCAGCTGGGCGTGGATGCCCAGACCCGGTCACCCCAGGGCGGATTCATTGAAACGGAGGATGGGATTCCCACCGGATATATGGAGGAACGTGCTTTCCTGGAGTATCAGGATAAGGTTCCAATGCCATCGCCCGAGGCGTTTTTGAAAGCCTATGGCCGCGCCCAGGAGCTGTATGCATCCAACGGCATCACCACGGTCCAGGAAGGAATGCTGCCTGCAAAGCTTCTGCCGCTTTACCGGATGCTGGAAGGGTCCGGCCTGCTGAAACTGGATCTGGTGGCATATGCCGATATCCGGGAAAGCGATGCAGTGGCAGAGGCCATGAAGGATTATGTGAAATGTTACAAGAACCATATAAAACTTGGGGGCTATAAGATGTTCCTGGACGGATCCCCCCAGGGCAGGACGGCCTGGATGCGGGAACCATATGAGCAGGTGGAAGGGTGGGACCAGCCGGCTGATTATAAAGGGTACGGCACGCTTTCCGATGAGGAGGTATTGGCCGGCATCCTGAAGGCGGAAACAGATAAAATGCAGCTGCTGGCCCATTGTAACGGGGATATGGCCTGCCAACAGTATCTGAACCAGCTGGAGGCCGCGTACAGGTCTTTGGAGGAGCAGAAGGGCAATGCATGTTATCCCGGGGATATCCGTCCTGTCATGATCCACGCACAGCTCCTTTGTCAGGACCAGCTTCCCAGGGTAAAGGAATTAAAAGTAATCCCCTCCTTTTTCCTGGCCCATGTGTACCACTGGGGCGATGTGCATGTCCGCAATTTCGGCATCAGAAGGGCCAGCCATATAAGCCCGGCAGGCTCTGCCTTAAAGGAGGGAATCATATTTACCCTGCACCAGGACAGCCCGGTCATCAGCCCGGACATGCTGGAAACCCTATGGTGCGCCGTGAACAGGGAGACAAAAGGCGGCATGGTCCTTGGCAGGGAGGAATGCCTGCCTGTATGGGAAGCATTGAAGGCCCTGACCATAAACGGGGCTTATCAATATTTTGAGGAAGATGAAAAAGGCTCCATTGTCAACGGAAAGGTGGCTGATTTTGCAATCCTTGACCGCAATCCCATGTCCGTGGAACCGGAGTCCATAAGGGACATCCGGGTATTGGCCACGATTAAGGAGGACAGGCTGATATGGAAGAGACAGCAGGGCGGGGTGTGCGGAATGACAGACTGATATGGAAGAGACAGCAGGGGACGGCAGGATGTGTGGAATGGCAGGTCACATGGAGCGGCAGGGCATATGGGACGGCGGGACACATATAAGGATAAGCCGCTTATGATAACAGAATGCAGGATGCCGTCCGGGTTGGGGGACCTGGCGGCATCCTGCATCACATAAGATATATATTAAAAGGGAGTGGTGGTAAAAAAAGTGGAACGGTTATAATATACGCTGGATTGTTTACTGCAGGCAGTACCGTCAGCCCGATTACAGTATATCGATATACTTTGGCGTATCTTCTACCTTAGGACTATCCTTTGGTACCTGAAGCTTTAGGATGCCGTTTTCAAAACCAGCCTTGATATCTTCCTGTCTGATCTGTTCTCCCACAAAGAAGGATCTCTTGCAGGAACTGGTGTAGCGTTCCTTATGGATAACAGTACCACGCTCGTCCTTGTTTTCAGCGGAGCTGCTGGATTCAGCCGTAATGGTGAGATAGCCGTCCTTTAATTCAGCCTTGATATCTTCTTTCTTAAATCCGGGAAGTTCAATCTCCATTAAGTAGTTGCCGTCTTTTTCCATGATGTCGGTACGCATGATGGGAAGCTTCTTGCTGTCATTGCCCTTTTCAGTGGAACCGCTGAAAAATGGGTCATTGAAAAATTCATCAAATAAATTAAGTCCATAATTTCTTCTTGGGATTAACATCATAATCATATCCTCCTTACATATATGAAACTGTTTGAGTTGTTTTATTTTTCATAACTGTATTATAACACGATTGTTAGCACTGTCAAGAGGTGAGTGCTAATAAAAATATAAAAAAATTATTAACTCAGATCCATCCAGCAGTTTTATCTCGGAAGAACCTTTCTGTCTGAACCGCAGGGGACCATCATCCACTATTTCAGATACATGGTGATACGTTTTGCTGTCAGTATGAACTGTCCAGGTCTTCCTGCTGTACATTCACGCCGTCCACATAAAATTCACGGCAGTGCAGGGAGAGGGATATGGATTCATTACCCTGGCTTGACCCCCCTATACATCCGTCTGGTCCTTGATTCCATGATATCATAAATCTGTGTGTGAGGGAGGGGGCATTAACAATCCTTTAAGTAATCATTGAGATTTCTCACGCCAGAATAATCCCTCCGACTGAGCCAGGGGTTTTAAGATTTCCCGTACCCCGCTGCTTGGCTGGTATACGGTCATATGGAGGGAACGGCCTTCCAGGCAGATTAAGGTCTGCTCCTGTGTAAGAAGCAGGCCCAGTCCTCCCTTGCTGTTTTTCACGGCGTGGCGCACTGCTTTTTCCAACCTTTCAGCGGATACGCCGCTGTGCCAGCCCTCTGTGTGCATGTCCATATCAAAATAACAGTTCAGTTTTACCAGGATGCGTGCGAATTTACGGGCCAGACGTCTGGATTCACCGTTCTCCAGGAACAGGCTTTCTGTTTCCAGATATATGCTGCTCCGGTCAGCCGGAACCTGTACCGGGAATACATCAATCACGGCATAAGGCTTCTGTAAAAGTCCTTCCATCAGGGAGTCCCTTTGCCTGTCCGGCGTTTTCCAGAAGTCTTTAAATTCCTTTTCTGTTATGGTTCCCCCTGCAATCAGAAGTTCATATGTCACGCCGCGCCAGCGGTAGGTGATGCCGGACCCGGTATACCCGTTCTTCAGGTAAAAATCCCGGCGCTTCTTGCGCTGGCTGTGGTTGTCCGCATGTTTGTCCACGGCCTCGATATCCAGGATGATGCGGTTATCCGGTTTCAGGCTTTTGATGGCCTTAAGCGCCCTGGTGCCGCAGCCATTGCCCCTCAGGGATTCGTCAACCGCCAGGAACAGGATGTTGGTAAGGTCACCAAAGGTCAGCAGATAGAAAAATCCGCAGAATACATCCTCCTGGTAAAATGCAATGAAGTCCCCGTTCCCCTGGTGTCTATTTTCCAGATAACGGATAGGGATGCGTTCCTTCGCGGGAAATGCATTTTCATATAGCGTTCTTACCTTTGTATAATCCTTGTGGCCTGCTGTCATTGTTTCTGTCCTGAACATGATTCTCCCCTATCTTTTTTAGATTGTGTTTTTTGATTCAATATGTCTGGTGGATGTTCCATAGCAGCCGCCCATAGGTAAACAGCGAGCGTTCATGGAGATTGCCCTCTGTGTCGGCGTGCATTTCCATCCAGCGGTATATCTTATCAATATTACCGTTGGTCCGCTCCTTTTCCGGCAGTATGATGGAGGCGGATATTTCTGCAAATTCCCTGCTGACCGGGCGTTCATTTTCCTTGGCCTGCCGGTAATAGCTGGTCACTGGCTGATAACCTGACAGCAGAAGGATATTGAAGGTGGTGTAAAAATGCTGTCCATTCCAGCTTTCCAGTGTTTCCTTATGAAAAACCTCCCTGGCAATGCGCTGATGGAGTTCGTGACGGCCGGATACAATGGAGTTCATGCAGCACCAGGAACGGGTGAGCCCCATGAACCGGGACAGGCCCTCCCTGCCTGAGACGGCGGGGGAGAGGGAGCAGAACGCAAGGTCGTATATATTTTTAAGGCCGGCAGATTCTAAATCAAGGGATAAAAAGTCACTGACAAGGAAACCGGTATTCATCTGCCCGGTCTCCTTTGTAAACAGACGGGCATATTCAATGGCCCGTGGGGAAATGTCCACGCCCACCACCATATGGGCGGTGCGGGCAAACTCTGAGACAAAACGTCCCGGGCCGCAGCCGATATCAATTACATCCGTATCCGGTCCCAGGACCCCTGCCTGCTTCAGATAAGCAGCGGTTTCCCTGACCCTGGCCATGGATTTGCCGGAACCATTGTCCTTAAGGTTGGCTGTCCAGAAGTTCTGTTTCCAGTTTTTCATCCTCTTGTCCCATATGTCTGCCGTATGGTCAGGGCAGCCGCTCCTGTTATTTCCCTGCAGTTCAAACATGTGGTCCAGTTCCCTGTCTTTGTGGAATTCACTCATGATGGTTTCTCCTGATCCTGTTCCTGAATTATGTTTCGTAAAGTAGTATTAGCATACAATAAAAATCCGGAAGAGTAAATACGTTCCGCCCTTGAAACACGGTACTTTATATGTTAGAATGAGGAAAGGGTTTTTTCAGTACCCATACATAAGGAGGAAACTATGATTAGCCAGTTGATTGAAAAGATAAAAAAGACCAATGCCCCCATCTGTGTCGGACTTGATCCGATGCTGTCCTATGTGCCGGAGCATGTGGTGAAGAAATCCTTTGACACCTACGGCGAGACCCTGAAAGGCGCTGCAGAGGCCATCTGGGAATTTAATAAGGAAATCATTGACCATACATGGGACCTGATTCCGGCCGTTAAGCCGCAGATTGCCATGTATGAGCAGTTTGGCATAGAAGGCCTTATTGTATATAAGAAGACAGTGGATTACTGCCATGAAAAGGGCCTGATTGTAATCGGCGACGCCAAGAGGGGCGACATTGGTTCCACCTCTGCTGCATATGCAACCGGACATCTGGGCAAGGTGCAGGTGGGAAGCAATGCATTCAGCGGATTTGACGTGGATATGCTGACTGTGAACCCATACCTGGGAACAGACGGCGTGAAGCCGTTTGTGGATGTGTGCAGCAGCGATGACAAGGGACTGTTCGTTCTGGTGAAGACCTCCAACCCAAGCAGCGGCGAGTTCCAGGACCGTCTCATTGACGGAAGGCCTTTATATGAGTGGGTGGCTGAAAAGGTGATGGAATGGGGGGAAGCCTCCATGGACGGCGTATACAGCAACGTGGGCGCCGTGGTTGGGGCCACCTATCCTGAGATGGGCAAGATCCTGCGCAGGCTTATGCCCCATACCTATTTCCTAGTGCCGGGGTACGGCGCACAGGGCGGTACGGCAGAGGATTTGAAGCACTGCTTTAATGAGGACGGGCTGGGCGCCATTGTAAACTCATCCAGAGGCATTATTGCCGCATATAAGCAGGAGAAGTATAAGCGGTTTGGGCCGGAACAGTTTGGCGGGGCATCCAGACAGGCTGTTGTGGACATGGTGAATGATATTAACAGCGTACTGTAAATAACTGCAGCACCGGCAATACCTGCCGGTGCTGTAAGAACATAAAGATGGAGATTATCTATGGCAAAGATAAAGATGACGGCTGTGGTTACAGGACAGGAGCAGCTGACTGAGGATATATTTGATATGAGGATTCAGGCGGCCCGGATTGCGGAGGACGCTGTGCCGGGGCAGTTTGTCTCCCTTTATACAAAGGACGGTGCCAGGCTGCTTCCAAGACCGATCAGTCTGTGCGGCATTGACAGGGAGGCAGGGGAACTGCGCATGGTTTACCGCATTGCCGGCGCAGGGACAAAGGAGTTCTCAGAACTTAAGGCAGGGGATGCCATCGATGTGCTGGGGCCTCTGGGCAATGGATTCCCCATGGAGCCGGGAAAGAAGGCGTTCCTGATTGGGGGAGGCATTGGTATCCCGCCTATGCTGGAACTGGCAAAAGCCCTGGCAGAGGCCAACGCACGGTTGGATGGAAGCGCTTCGGCACAGGCTGGCGCGCAGCCGGACGGAAGCGCTTCGGCACAGGCTGGCGCGCAGCTGGATGGAGGCTTGCCGGAACAGGACGGCGGACGGGCCGGGCTGGTCCAGTCCATCCTGGGATACAGGGACAGCCAGATGTTCCTGAAGCATGAATTCGAGGCATTCGGGCCTGTCCATGTGGCAACCGAGGACGGAAGCGCCGGCACAAAGGGAAATGTGCTGGATGCTATCAGGGAACAGGGACTGTCAGCGGATATCATCTATGCCTGCGGACCCACCCCCATGCTCCGGGCGCTGAAAGCGTATGCGGCTGAACAGGGCATCCCCTGTTTACTGTCCCTGGAAGAGAAGATGGCCTGCGGCGTTGGGGCCTGTCTGGCCTGTGTGTGCCAGTCAAAGGATGTGGACGACCATTCCCAGGTGCACAACAAACGTATCTGTAAGGACGGTCCCGTGTTCCTGGCAGATGAGATTGAACTATGACGGAGGTGGCCCGGAAGATGAATATGAGTGTAAAGATTGCCGGTGTGGAATTCCAGAATCCGGTGATGGAGGCGTCGGGCACATTTGGCTCCGGCATGGAATACGGTGAATTTGTGGATCTGAACAAGCTGGGGGCTGTTGTGACAAAGGGCGTGGCCAATGTGCCGTGGCCCGGCAACCCCACACCCAGGATTGCAGAGACTTACGGCGGGATGATCAATGCCATCGGGCTGCAGAACCCGGGGATTGATGTGTTTATCAAAAGGGATATCCCTTTCTTGAAACAATATGACACTAAGATAATTGTGAATGTCTGCGGCAGGACCACGGAGGATTACATTGACGTGGTGGAGCGGCTGGGGGATGAGCCGGTGGATATGCTGGAGATTAACATTTCCTGCCCCAATGTAAAGGAAGGGGGCATTGCCTTTGGACAGGACCCGAAATCGGCCCTGGACATCACCAAGGCGGTGAAGGCACATGCAAAGCAGCCGATCATCATGAAGTTAAGCCCCAATGTGACGGACATCACGGTTATGGCCAAGGCTGTCCAGGATGGTGGGGCTGATGCCATTTCCCTGATTAACACCCTGACCGGCATGAAGATTGATATACACAAAAGGGCTTTTGCCCTGGCCAATAGGACGGGAGGACTTTCCGGTCCCGCCATCAAGCCCGTGGCCCTGCGCATGGTCTACCAGACAGCCCAGGCAGTGCAGGTGCCCATTATCGGCATGGGCGGTATCATGAATGGGGAGGACGCCCTGGAATTCATCCTGGCAGGAGCCAGCGCAGTGGCAATCGGCACAGCCAATTTCCACAATCCTTATGCCACGGTGGAGGCAGTGGAAGGAATCCGGTCCTATATGGAGCGGTATGGGATTGACGATATAAACCAGCTGATTGGGGCTGTGAGATAGCTGATTGAGACGGCGGGGCGGCTGTGGCTGTGAGATAGATGATTGAGACGGCACAAAAGGTGGCCGCGGCATGAAAGCTGACATGGTCCGTATGTATGAAAGAGACCTGGATGGGGGATTCAATCCCCTGCCAGGTCTGTTATTTTTGCAGGCTCTTTGTCTGCCCGCCTTGTGGGTAAAGCTGATGACACAGCCATGGCCTGCAGGATTTTCATTCGCCGTACACAATTAACCTTGTAATCCCGCTGCTGTCCATATAGACTTCCTGGCAGCCGCCCAGGGTATTGGCGGTAAAGAATAAAACCAGCCACATATGGTTTGTGATGTCGCGGTATACCTGGGTGTCCGTATACGCAATGGCGCATTCCGCTTTTGCGTGTTCCAGCGCCTGTTCCTCATTGGTAATCCGGCGTGCCGAGGTATTGTGGAAATTACAGCGCTGTATACCGGTGTCTTCTTCTGCATACCGGATAAGGACCTCTGTAAAGGAAAAGTATCCTTTTCCATCCACCACCTGGGTATCGCAGACAAATGAAAGGCATTCAGGACAGCCTGTTTCCTTTATCCGTTCCATGGCCTCCCACCGGACGAGACGGTCCGTTATGACATATGGAAGCCCTGCCTTCAGTAAGCTGGATGCAGATGTCTGCAATTTAAATGTTTTTTTGATTTTCAGCAGGCCCTCCGCTTTGCCGGACGGCCATTTGGTGAGGAGCACCTTGCCGGTGAGGTGGTGGGCAGGGGTGTAGCTGCTTCCAAACCAGGCCTTTATCTCTTCCGGGCCGGGAACATGCTCACACAGGGTTCCCTGACAGATCAGGTCCTGTTCAGACATCCCCGATTGTATCATCTTTTCCTTAATCCATCCTGCCTGATTACGGGTTCCGTAATAGGCCATGCCCTGATTCCCTGAAGCCTTGGCAATACCGGGCAGCTGGTAATTTTTTAAAATCTTGCCCAATAAATAGCTGACAGATGCGGCATGCCCTTTTGCAGCCTCAATTTTCCATTCGCCTTCGTACTCCAAGATGAAGTCCTGGATTTCTGGCGGAAGGTCAATCCCTGTTCCATCCACCTCTGTTTCCAGGCCGCATTGGCTACAATGGTATGTGGCATACCACCGGTACACCCCATCCTGTATGGAATCGCCTGCATCCATTTGTAAAAGGCCGCCGCATCTGCATTTCATTTTCATTTTAACCCCTTCCTTCCATACCTGGTTTGGGACATCATGAGGCTGCCGCGCTTTTCACCTCACTGTGTATCCTAGGGTGTGTTTGAACATTCATTCCCGCCATCTGTCCTAAGGAATCCGCCATAGGTACCCCTTAGGGCAAAGCACGCCCCACTTCGCGGCATATTTGGTCCCAATTCGGTCAACGCAGCCCGCTGCGCCTCCTTTGTCGGGACCAAATCTCCCACAAAGTGGGACGCGCAGCTGACGGAAAGCAATTTTCAAACACACCCTATTAACCATCCAGTGTAAATATTCTACCATAAGCTGTCAGCCATGTCTATTTGGTCCGGCAATTCCGTGACATGGCCAGGCTATTGATGAAGGGCAGTGGAACAGTTTTTCAGAAACAAATTCATTGAAACAATTTCATGGGACAAATTCTATAAGGATTGCAGATTGAAAATATATACCAGGTATGATAGAATCAAGGATGAATGTCCTGATTACGGTTCTTTCCCGATTATTATCGCTGAAAGGAGGGGACACTGGCAGATCTCCCGGGGAAGGGATTGGGAAAAGGAATGACAGGCTGTTAAGCTGGATATAAAATGACATTTTGATGATACGGTAAGGCTGATATGAAAATGAAAAATAGAAAATAGAAATGGCGAAAATGCCTATAATAATAAGGAGCGTATGATAATATGGAGAGTTATAAGCAGGAATTTATAGAATTTATGGTTGAGAGCAATGTACTTAAGTTTGGTGACTTTACCCTTAAGAGCGGACGCAAGTCCCCCTTCTTCATGAATGCAGGAAGTTATGTGACCGGAACCCAGTTAAAGAAGCTGGGCGAATACTATGCAAAGGCAATCCACGACAATTTCGGACTGGATTTTGACGTGCTCTTCGGGCCGGCCTATAAGGGGATTCCCTTAAGCGTTGCAACCACAATGGCAATCAGTGATTTATACGGCAAGGATATCCGCTACTGCTCCAACCGCAAGGAAGTGAAGGACCATGGGGACACGGGCATTTTGCTTGGCAGTCCGGTAAAGGACGGGGACAGGGTCATGATCATCGAGGATGTGACCACCTCAGGCAAGTCCATTGAGGAAACCTTCCCAATCCTCAAGGCACAGGGCAATGTGGAGATTAAAGGCCTTATCGTATCCCTGAACCGCATGGAACGGGGCAAAGGGACGAAGTGCGCACTGGACGAGATTAAGGACTTATATGGATTCCCCACAGCAGCCATTGTGTCCATGGAGGATGTGGTAGGGCATCTTTATAACAGGGACTGCGGCGGCAAAGTAGTCATCGACGATCAGATAAAGGCAGCCATTGACGCTTACTATGAGCAGTATG
>ERZ894236.1163-NODE-1163-length-21358-cov-67.9646_pt1 | contig 21358 bp, 22 predicted proteins | sample MGYA00380297_ERZ894236 | MGnify/ENA primary metagenome ERZ894236 (study PRJEB32331, sample SAMN06328420) | human gut metagenome | biome: human gut microbiome; feature: stool | host: Homo sapiens | collected 2014-08-04 ... | reverse complement strand
AACATGAAGCGGCTATAATAGCTATAAATATTTAGTTAAATATCAACAATACAGTACACTAGAAGACAAGGAAATGATACAATCCATGTCAAGAGTAGGACATTGTATTGACAATGGCCCAACAGAAGGATTCTGGGGAATCATAAAATCAGAAATGTATCAAATGTATAAGATTACAGATGAAATGTCCTTGCGTAATGCAATCAGGGATTATATACGATTCTATCGTGACGAAAGACCACAGAGCAGGTATAATTGCAAAACACCGGCAGAGGTAAGATCAGAGGCTTTATCTTCTGCCGTCCCACAAGCATATCCAATAGCAAAAAATAAACGAATTGAGAAATACAAAGCTAAGTGGTGTGCATAAAAATCAGCCGCACAAAATCGTGCGACTGATTTAAAGCATCTTATTTTAAATATTTGACCTGTCTACTTGACAGGGAGCATATCATATTTGTGCTATCTCCCTTAGTCGTTTTATCATCATATCAAGGCTCATTCAATCGTGGTAAATCTGTGGTAAAATGAGTATTTCCTATACCTCAAAATGTTTAAAAGTGTAGTGTTTATGCGGATAATCTAAAATTAAATATAAAATTTAATTTACATAATGGTATGATGAAGGATTTATCAGTGCTGCAAGAGGCGCCATTTACGGATAGAGGAAGTATTGTAGAAATATTTACAGATGTATCCATATGGATGGGAATTCGAAATGTAATTGAACAAGTAAATGCGAATGCTATGGCAGCATAAAAATAAACGCAAAAACCGATCAAGTATAGTGGATTACTCCAACTCGCAAAGAGCTGGAGTAATTTTTTCCATCTGACTGCATTAATATTTAGTGTTTACGATTGATATCTCACCTGCACAATTCTTCGAAAATCGTTTCATATTCTCTTGAAAAGACACTGTCTTTATTCCAAAGAAATGTAAAATCATGCATGACCATAAAATCAGAAAGCGGAATCTGCCTGAGTGCGCCGTCTTTTAATTCCTGTTCCACAGCGGCTTTATACAGAAATGAAATTCCACAATCTTCTTTTAACAGAGTGACGATGGTATGGATATTTTCGATTTCCACAAGATGGCGGAAATCTTTTACGGACATGTTTTTTAATGCCAGTGTCTTTGTCAGGATCGCCCGGGTTCCGGAGCCGTGTTCCCGGATCAAAAGACGCTCATTGGTCAGATCTTTCAGGCTATGAACAGGTTTTTCAAATTTGTGGTCAGAAGATGCAACAGCGATATATTCTTCTGCCTTATAGATACGTGTTTCATAATGGTCTCCGCTAAAATATCCTTCTACAATGGCAAAGTCAATGGTTCCTTCGTAAAGATAGGTGAGAAGTGTCTGTGTATTTCCGTATCGGATATGAAAATCTATGTCAGGGTGGTCTTTGATAAAATGAGAGAGGGCAGGGACGATCGCATATTCTCCAATGGTCATGGTTACGCCAAAAGTCAGCACTTTCTTTCCTTCCAGACTTTCCTTCATTCGTTTTTTTAAGGTGTTTTCATCATTTCTCATCGTTTCCAGAGCAGAACGTAAAATTTCACCGGCAGGAGTCAGAGCAAGCTTTTTCTTATCCCGGATAAAAAGTACAGTGTCATAAGTCTTTTCCAGATATTTGATGTGCTGTGAGACGGCAGGCTGTGTCAAGTTCAGGTGTCTGGCAGCATGTGTAAAGTTCATATAGTCACATACAGTTAAAAATGTTTCCATGCGGAAGTCTAGCATCAGATGTTCCTTCTTTCAATCAATGATTTTGATATTTATATCATAATATATATTTATGATGTAATCAATCTTTATAATTTTACAAAATGATAAAATATGTTTATAGTATAAATGAAGTTGGAACAGGAAAAATAGTAGGAAAAAGAGATCAAAGATGGAGGAAATGAAAATGTATGATGTAGTGATCATAGGGGCAGGACCGGCAGGGATCAGCGCAGGAATCTATGCGGCAAGCAGAGGAAAAAAGACATTGATCTTAGAGAAAAAAGAGATTGGCGGTCTGATCGGGAAGGTATCGACAGTGACTCATTATGCAGGAATTATAACAGGCGAAACAGGCGTAAGTTTTGCAGAGCGTTTGAAAGAGCAGGCGAAACAGGCTGGTGTAGAGGTTCGGCAGGAAGAAGTGATCAGTGTAGAACTGTCAGCACAGGAAAAGAAGATTCACACAGAGCAAGGTATGTATGATGCAAAGAAAGTGATTCTTGCAAATGGAACCTCTCCAAGAAAGCTGGGAATTACAGGCGAAGAGGAACTGAGCGGTCGTGGAATGGGAATGAATGCTGCAAAAGATGCAAGCGCCTATTGTGGAAAACATGTGTATGTAGTAGGCGGTGCGGATGGCGCAGTGAAAGAAGCCCTGTATCTCGCAGGATTTGCAGAAAAAGTAACGATCCTTCATTTTGAGGAAACATTGGGATGTATTGCAGAATTTCGGGAAAAGGCAGAGCATACTTCGAATGTGGAAGTGCGTCTGCACTCCAGACTGCATGCAGTGTATGGGGTAGAAAAGGTAGAATCCCTGGAAATTTTAGATGAAAGAACAGGCGCGATCGAGACGGTTGCAGATCCGGGATGTGGGATTTTTGTCTATGCGGGAACAGTTCCAAATACAGAATTGTATACACAGATTCAGCTGGAAAATGGATTTATCCCGGTAGATGAAAATATGCAGACGGAAATCCCGGGAGTTTATGCAGTTGGTGATATTCGCGTGAAGCAGGTACGTCAGGTATCTACAGCAGTGGCAGATGGAACGATTGCAGCGATTCATGCGGCACGATAGGAGGAAAACATGGAATTTATAAAGAAAAACGGGAAAGGGTTACTGTTTTGTCTGGCAGTGGCAGTACCGGCAGCAGCATTGGGAAAACTGCTTCCTGTGATTGGCGGACCTGTATTTGCGATTCTGATTGGAATGGTGCTCGCACTGATTATAAAAAAGAGGGATGCGCTGGAAAGCGGTGTGAAGTATACGTCTAAGAAAATCCTGCAGTATGCGGTGGTGCTTCTTGGGTTTGGGCTCAATCTGGAAGTGGTCATGGAGACCGGAAAACAGTCGCTGCCGATTATTTTGTGTACCATTACTACCTCACTGGTAATTTCTTATGTTTTACATCGCACAATGCATATTCCGGGAAAGATTTCCACGTTAGTTGGTGTGGGTTCTTCTATCTGCGGAGGTTCTGCGATTGCGGCAACAGCTCCAGTGATCGATGCCGATGAAGAGGAAGTGGCACAGGCAATCTCGGTGATCTTTCTTTTCAATATTCTGGCGGCACTGCTCTTTCCGGCATTAGGAGCAGCGCTTGGATTTTCTACAACATCTGGGGAAGCTTTTGGAATCTTTGCAGGTACGGCTGTCAATGATACATCGTCTGTTACAGCAGCGGCATCGACCTGGGACAGCATTTATCATCTGGGAAGTCAGACATTGGATAAAGCAGTGACAGTTAAGCTGACAAGAACACTGGCGATCATTCCGATCACGTTAGGGTTGGCTCTGTATCGGGCGAAAAAGGCAGAAACTGAAAGTGGAGAAAATGTATCTTTGAAAAAAGTATTTCCGTTTTTTATTCTGTTTTTTATCGGGGCAAGTCTGATCACAACGATTGCGACAGCGGTGGGAGTACCGGCAGAAGTCTTCCAGCCGTTAAAAGAACTGTCCAAGTTTTTCATTATTATGGCAATGGGAGCAATCGGGTTTAATACGGACGTTGTAAAACTGGTAAAAGGAGGCGGAAAGCCGATTCTGATGGGAATGGCATGCTGGCTTGGGATTACTCTGGTGACACTTGGGATGCAGCATATGATGCATTTGTGGTAACATAGAGAAATGTTAAAAATGTAGTAAATATTCATAGATTTTATACAAATTTCATGGAAAATGTAGTGGAGTTGTGATATAGTAGCACTATTAAATGAAATTTGGAGGATTTGATCATGGGACGTTTTGATGAAAAAATTATGTTAGTAACCGGAGCGACTTCCGGAATCGGAAAAGCAGTTGCAATCCGTGCTGCAAAAGAAGGAGCGACAGTTGTTGCGTAGGGCGTAATGAAGAGCGTGGAGCAGCCGTTGTAGCCGCCATGGAAGAAGCTGGCGGCAAAGGAGAATTCGTCAGATGTGATGTCAGTGATAAAGAAGCAGTCAAAGCATTGTTTGTAGGAATCCAGGAAAAATACGGAAAACTTGACGTTGCGATCAATAATGCCGGAATTGTCGGAGCATCCAAGACAGTAGAAGAACTGGAAGATGATGACTGGTCAAAAGTCATTGACGCCAACTTAAATTCCTGCTTCTATTGCTGCAGAGAAGAAGTAAAACTGATGCAGCCTGCAGGCGGAGCCATCGTGAATGTATCCAGCGTTGCCGGAATGCGTGGATTCCCTTCCGCCGCAGCATATGTTGCTAGCAAACATGCGGTCAGCGGACTGACAAAGGCAGTGGCAGTCGATTATGCCACAAAGGGAATTACCTGCAATGCAGTTTGTCCGGCAGGAACAGATACTCCGCTGACAGAGAGAAGTTCTGCTGATATTAAGACCAGAATGGCAGAGATTGCAGCACAGGGGAAAGACCCGATGGAATGGCTGAAAAATTCTATGTTATCCGGAAAGACAGAGACATTGCAGAAGAAAAACGCAACACCGGAGGAACAGGCTGCTACGATTCTGTACTTTGCAAGTGATGAGGCAAGACACATCACAGGTTCTATTATTGCAAGTGACGGTGGATTTACTACATATTAAAATTGAAAAAGTAAAGAAATATAACCCCTTCGAGAGATCAGATGGTTTCTCGGAGGGGTTCTTCTGTTTCATAAATATTTTTTACATCTGTCCGACGTCTGAAAATCGTGCACAGACAAACAAGGAGAGCGAAAGCGCTGCAAAGGGTCATACAGAGCCGGGAATCCAGGATTTCCCCGATTGCACCTACCAAAACAGAACCAATACTGCCAATGGCCATGATGAGCATGTTTTCAAATGCATTTACCCGCGCGCGCATCTGGTCTGGAATATAAGTCTGCACAGCAGCAACCCGCAGAGTAGCACTGTTTGTTCCAAGAAAACCAGTAATTACACGATTTGTGAGCATCAGCGGGTATGGAAGCCACAAAAGACAAATGTCCATCAGTTCATAGATTATGTAGATCCAAAAAGTAACATGGAATTTCTTTTTTGCCGGAATCTGAACACGATATTGTACAAATCCTCCAATGGTGCGGCCTAAAAATTCTGCCACAGAAAACAAGGAATATAGCGCAGCAGACATTCCAGGAGTTGTTCTGAAAAAGGCGACTAAAACAGGGGTATATCCTACGGCAACTCCATTGCTGACAGCCATGTAGGAATAAATTGCCTGAAGACCTCGTTCTGTCTTTAAATAGTGAAGCACTTCCAGGATGTCGTTTTTCCACAGTTTGAAAGAAAATCCGTTCCCATTCATTCGGACTTCTTCTGCTAATTGGATCTGATATTCAAGAAAAGCAGCGCATATAGAAAAGATTCCCTGTCCAATAAACAGCCATGGCATTCCCACGATATCCATAAGAACAGCCGCCAAAGGGAGCATGATGACACGAAGAATCGGATACAACATGGAAGAAACAGCATATCCTTTTTGTTCCATCCCGTTTGGAATGACTTTTGGAAAGATGCTGTTGTATGCCAGCTCATCCAGACTTCCAAGGGTGGCCAGAATCAGGGAATACCCAAGATATCCAAGGTAGGAAAAATCAAAAAATAACAAATACACTCCCATCAAGGCATATAAAATTCCATTGATCAAATCTCCGAACATAAGGAAGGGCTTCCGCGGAAGACGATCCATCCAGGGAGCAATAACCAGTGGAATTAGAAAATTCGGAATCAGCTGGATTGCAATAACAAGAGCAGAGGCAAAAGTACTCCCTGTTTCATCAAATACGAGAAAAGAGAGTGCAAAACTTCCTGCAATATTGCCGATACATCCGAAGGCTGTAGCTGCAATCAAGAATGAAAAATTTCTTGTCCATAATGTCTGTTTCATAGTAATCTCACCTCCCTTTTGATTGTATAAAAATTTTTAGAAGAATAAAAGTGGTAAAGATTGAGAAAATTTCTGGGAAAATAGCGAATAAAAGGCGATAAAATAGTATTATTGGAAAAAATTATAAATTTACCAGAAGAATGGTATAATAGAGATGATCAAATGGAGGAACGGAAAAATATGAAACAAGATCAAAAGAATATCTGGAAAATAATGGGAATGCGGATTCGCAGAGAACGAATGAAAAGAAACTGGAGTCAGTCGGGATTATGCTATGGAATCTGTGCAGTATCTTATCTGTCCAAAATTGAACAGGGAAAGATGGAAGTATCCGAAGAAATTTTAAAGCTTCTGCTGCAGCGTCTGGAATTACCATGGATTGATCAGAAAGAAACAGAAGAATTGGAAGAATTTGTGGAAGCGCAGTATGAATATCTGTTTACACATCCTCTGGAAGATTTTTTGAATCAAAAGGGAAAATTTCAGGAGAAGAAGGAAAAGCTGTATTCCAGTCTTTGGGTTGCGGATGCCTACATTTTAGAAGCAGTATATGAGAATAGAAGTGAGGGGATAGATGAAAAAATGGAGCGATATCTGGATTGCAGACAGCTGGCAGTGCTACGAATGCTCCAGAATCGTCTGGAAGATGCAATCACATTACTGCCGATTCCGTTTTTTTATATGAGGGCAGGGGAAATCCTTTATGAAACAGGCAAAAATTACGCGGCGGCAATTGCCTGTCTGCAAACAGGATATAACCTTGCGGCGTCCGAAGGACTGGCAAGACTGATGTTAGAGTGTCAGGTGATCATGGGGAATTGTTATAGTAATCAGCAGGATTTGGAAAATATGGAGAAGCAGTATGCCATCGCGGAACGTCTGGCAAAGGATTTGAATCAGACAGGGATCATCACGGCAATTTCTTACAATCGTGCGTCTACATGGACAGCTCTGGGGGATTATGAAAGGGCATATGCCTATTTTTCAAAGATCGAGAATCCAACTTTATTGGATTTGCACAAACTGGCAATCTGTTGTGAAGAATGTGGATGGAAAGACGAGGGGATTGAAGCTGTAAATCGTGCAGAAATGACAGGCAATTCGGGAGAAAGTCTAAAGGAAGAGAGAGAATTAGTGCTGGAAATGTGCAGATTGGTACGTTATCGCCTGGAACATGAGGAGTATGTAAAAGAAGATGCATATGAAACGCAGTTGTTCCATTGTTTTGAAGAAACGAAGAAAAGATTGCCCATCGGATTTGCGATTTTTCATGTACCGTATGTACTGGAATGGTACACTGACAGACGGCAGTATAAACAGGCATATGAACTGATGAGAGAATTTGGGGGATTTCTAAAAAACAGATAATGTATGCATGACAAACAAAAGTAAACTAAAAATAAAAATAAGTTTACAATCAAATCTCCATAAATTATACTGGAAGAAAGAAATCGGTATGGAGGAAGAACAATGAGTTTGATACAGGAAATTAAAAAACGGGTGTTACAGGGGGAGCAGATAGGGAAGAAGGAAGCACTTCAGCTTTATGAACAGCCATTGGAAGAATTGTGTGGAGCAGCAGATGTGATTCGGCAAAAGTTCTGTAAGAACCGGTTTGACCTTTGCACGATCATCAATGGAAAGAGCGGCAGATGTTCGGAAAATTGTAAATATTGCGCTCAGTCTGCATGTTATCAGACAGAAATTGAAGAATATCCATTGCTTGGAACAGAACAGATCACAGAGCAGGCAAAATACAATGAAAAACAAGGGGCTTTGCGCTATTCTATCGTTACTTCTGGAAAAGCTTTAAATGATGCAGAAATCGAGCAGATTTGTCATAGTATCCGGAATATCCGGCAGGAAACGAAGATTGCAGTGTGTGTATCAGGTGGTTTGTTGAAGAAAGAGCAGTTTCAAAAATTGAAAGAAGCAGGAGTAACGAGGATTCATAATAATCTGGAAACATCCAGAAGAAATTTTCCAAATGTATGCACATCTCACACATATGAGCAAAAGATCGAATCTGTTCTGGCAGCCTTAGAAACAGGATTGGAAGTATGCAGCGGTGGGATTCTTGGAATGGGGGAAAGTGTAGAAGACCGGATCGATCTTGCGTTGGAAATCAGAAAGCTGGGAGTCAGATCCATGCCGGTAAATATCCTGAATCCGATACCGGGAACTCCCTATGAGAAAAATCCGATTTTGACAGAATCAGAAATACGCCGCATGGTAGCTGTGTTCCGATTTCTGCTTCCGGATGCATGGATCCGGCTTGCCGGCGGGCGCGGGCTTTTACCGGATAAAGGAAGATCCTGTTTTATATCAGGAGCAAATGCAGCAATATCAGGAGATATGCTGACAACAGCGGGCATTACGATCGAAAAAGATTTGCAGATGATTCGGGAATTGGGATATGTCGCAGAATAAAAGTAAGAGACAGAGAAAGAACGGAAATGATAGTTTTTTCTCTGTTTTTCTTTACAAAACCAAATTTTTTGCTATAATGAGTTAGCCAAAACTAATTAAAGTTTAAATAAGGTAATCAAAGGAGAAAGAATATGGTATTTTTGGATCATATACTAAGTGGAATGGCGCTTTTCTTATGCCTGCTTTGCCTGGCAGCTCCATTAAAAAAGACGAAGGCAGCACAAAAGATCAAATGGATCCGTCCGTTACTAAAATATCATGTCTGTTATGGATGGCTGCTGTTAGCAGTCAGTCTTGCACATGGGATTCTGGCGGGAAAACAGCCGGGAATGATCAGTGGAAAACTGATCTGGATGCTGTTGTTGCTGCTGATCCTGGGGGCATATCTGAAACGTTATCTGAAAAAGTCTGTGTGGCTCGCAGTACATAGAGGATTGTCTGTGATTTTTGCAGCGGGTGTGCTGTTCCACATCATCTATGCAGTCGTAGTATAGCTGGATTTTTCTGATTCCACCTACAAATTCTTGTAAATCTTCTTATCAGACGTTATACTCAGAACAGGAATTATTTTCAGTAGAGGAAGGACCGGGAATACAATGACGATCAAACAGAAAAAAACAATCGCCATCGCAGCTACAGGCGGTACCATAGCAGGAACAGGGGAAGCCGGAAAGACAGCGGTTTATCACGCAGGAGAGATGAATGTGGAGTCGATTCTGGAGACCATTCCTATGATCCAGAATGTTGCAGATATCGAGACCGTTCAGTTGTTTAACGTGGACAGCAATGAGATGGATGAAGAGAAGTGGATCGCTTTGGCGAACCAGCTCAATGAACTGGCAGCACGAAAGGATATTGATGGAATCGTAGTGACTCATGGAACAGATACGTTGGATGAGACCGCATATTTTTTAAATCTGACTGTTTATACACAAAAGCCGGTGGTGCTGACTGGTGCCATGAGGCCTGCCACTGCAACCAGTGCGGATGGACCGTTTAATTTGTATCAGGCGGTATGTCTGGCAGCCAGCGATGATGCCAGAGGTCAGGGCGTGATGGCGGTATTTTCGAATACGATTTATTCAGGAAGAGATATCCAGAAAGTGAACAATTATAAAACAGATGCATTTGATCAGAATGCATTCGGATGTCTGGGATATATGCAGGATGAGACTGCATATTTCTTTTCCAGAAGCTTTAAGACTCATACCATGCAGTCGATTTTTGCTCTGCGCAGACTGGAGAATCTGGCGAAAGTAGCAGTCGTTTATTTTTATGCGGGAGCAGATGAGAAGATTTTAGAATATCTGGCAGAGACCCATGAAGGGATTGTGATCGTAGGATCAGGAAGCGGCAATTATAACCGGAAATGGATGAAGACGATTGAAAAACTTGCCGAAAAAGGCATTGTATTTGTCAGAGCATCCAGAGTCTCCCAGGGAATCGTGTTCGATGACCGGGTGTTTGACCCTATGGATGTATGTATTGGAGCGAACACGTTGTCCGGACAGAAGGCAAGAGTTTTATTGATGCTGGCATTGACGATTACAAAAGATGTGAAACAGATCCGCAATATTTTCAATCAATATTAAAAGAGATAGCTGTTGACAAAAGTATTACTTGTATTATAATGAATAATACAAGTAATACTTTTTTAATGGGAGGAAAAGACGATGTGGATTGTTATTTTTTTAGGAGGAGCGCTGCTGACCGGATATGCATTGTACCGTCAGGCACGCAGAGAATCCGGCAGCAGATTTCAATGCCGTCACTGTGGACATATTTTTCAGACAGAGTGGAAGAACCTGTTTCTTTCTACAAATAGCTGGGGAGAATATAAATTAAAATGTCCGCATTGTGGAGCGACAGATTTTTGTGCGAATCTGGATAAAAAGAAGAAAAAATAAAGGAGGAGTGCAGCATGTTGATCCGTTTGGATATGGCAAGTGACATTCCAATCTATGTACAGCTTCGGAATCAGATTGTGATGGGGATTGGAACAGGCGCATTAAAAGTGGGGGAAAGACTTCCTACTGTGCGTCAGATGGCAGCAGATGCAGGCGTCAATACGATGACAGTGAACAAGACCTATCAGCTGTTAAAGGCAGAGGGTTTTATAGAGATTGACCGAAGGAAAGGTGCGGTTGTAAATCCGGTGGAAGATACAGCGGGAGCATTTCGGGAAAAGCTAGAGGGCGAACTTGCACTTCTGGGAGCAGAAGCGAAGATCAAGGGAATGGAAGAACGGGAATTTTTGCAGTTGTGCGGGGAGAGTTTTGCAAAACTGTCCGGACAGGATGAAAATCTTCAGTTTGAATAGAGAGATGGAAGGTGCAGTAGGATGGGAATCGAAATTATGATGTGCATTATGGCTCTTTTTGTAAATTTTCTGGTCGTTGGATGCTTTGCGATGGTCTATGGCACCAGGATGAAATATGAAAACGGTATGCTTTTCGGGGTTCATATGCCAAAGGAAGCGCAGCAGGAACCGGAAGTGAAGACATTGATGGAGCGTTATACTGTCCGGATGAAACAGATTTACTGGTGGAGTACGGCTGGGGCGGTACTATCCGGGGTGTTGGCGTTTACATATACGTCCATATTTATGCTTGGCTGGATGTTCTGGCTGTTTGCGTTTACCATTGGAAGTATGGGATGTATCTGCCGATACCACCGAAAGCTGTATGATATCAAGGTTAGGAACCGGTGGTTTGCCGGAACGGGCGCCAATATTGTGGTAATCGATACTGCTGCCAGCGCACAGGCAGAAGAAAAGCAGATCCGGGCATGGTGGCATCTTCCGGCATTATTGGTTTTTGTGATCCTGTGTCTGATGCCGGAAGTACGTGCATGGATACAGGAAGAAACGGCACATTTACTGATTCCGGTGACGGCATTTTTGATAACAGGCGTGTTCTGGGGGCTCCAAGTGTGGAGCAATCAAAGGCGCTGCGAGGTGTTCAGCGAAAACAGCCGGAAAAATACAGCAGTCCATGTCAGAGAGAGACGGATGTGGGCATGGATCTTGCTTGTGGGGACATATACCAATCTGGCAGGAATGGGGGTATTACTCTGGCAGATTTCCCGGAAAGGATATTTCGATACGGTGGATCTGATTATCTGTGTCCTATTAAGTATGGCAGGTGGAGGATTTATTCTTGCAGCGCTCCTGTGGATGATGAAAAAGCGGCGGGAGACTTTGAAGACAGAAGAGCCGCTTTCCTACATGGATGATGATATTTACTGGAAAAACGGGTGGTACAATAATCCAAACGACAGACGATGGATGATTCAAGATCGGATGTGCAGCAGCAATTATTCCCTGAATATGGGAAAACCGGGAGCGCGTTATCTGACTGGAATTGGAATTGTGGCAATTGCACTCGTTGTGTTGTGGATGCTGGTTGTGTTTTTTCAAATGGATTTTGTCCGTCCCAGGCTGCAGATTGAAAAGACTCAGGTATCAGTGCGTTCCGCAGAATATGGGATTACATTTGAGCGAGAAGATATCAGAGAAATCGAACTGTTAGAGGACCTGCCGGAAGAAGAGTTTCGAAGAACACATGGACTTTCTGACAGCCGACAGCTTCTTGGAAAATTCCAGGGCGAAGAAACAGGGAAGGCAATGTTCTATGTACACCGGGGAGAAACGCCGATCTTAAAGATCGAACTCCCGGAATATACGGTTTTTATTACCAGTGAAGATGAGGAAACGGTACAGATGTGGTATGAAGAACTTTCTTCTTGATTTCCGGTGTTTCCCATGATATACTTCTCCTAAAAATTTGAAATGATTTTCAGGAGGAGTATTTTTTATGGACGCAGACCCTGCAGGGAACCAGATTATTTTTGATTTATGTATCTTATTATTTTTCACATTGATGAATGCTTTTTTTGCCGGAGCAGAGATGGCGGTGGTATCTGTGAACCGTAACCGGATCCGCAGTCTTGCCGAAGAGGGCAATAGAAAAGCAGTCGTTATCCAAGGTCTTTTTGAAGATTCTACGAAGTTTCTTTCGACGATTCAGGTAGCAATTACATTTGCGGGATTCTATTCCAGTGCTTCTGCAGCTTCCAGTATTTCACCGGTGCTTGGGGCATGGATGGAACAGAGAGGGATCCCATACAGTATGGCGCTCGCATCCAATGGAGTGACATTGCTTTTGATGTTCTTGAATTTGGTATTTGGAGAGCTGGTGCCAAAGAGGATCGCGCTGCAGAGAGCAGAACAGTTCTGTATGATCACCGTGATGCCGATCCATTATATTTCGAAGATTTTGTCTCCGTTTATCAAATTGCTTTCCCTTTCGACCACAGGAGTATTGAAGCTGCTGCGAATGAAAACAGAGGATGAAGAGGAGATCGTCACGGAGGAAGAAATCAAGGCAATGCTGAAGATGGGCGCAGAATCCGGTACAGTTGAAGACAGTGAGCGGGAAATGATCAATTCGGTATTTTCGTTTGATGATAAAAGTGCAAGAGAGCTGATGGTGCCCAGAAGAGACGTGTTTGCGATTGACATCGGAGAACCGCAGGAAGAGATGCTGGATGCAGTGTTAGAATCCAGACATTCCCGGATCCCGGTTTATGAGGAAACGGTAGATAATATCATCGGGATTCTGCACGTCAGAGATGTGATTCGACAAATGAGGAAAAAACCGGAAGAGACCGTTGATATCCGTATGCTGCTTCGGGAAGCCTTTTTTGTACCGGATACGAAAGATGCCGATGATCTGTTCCGGGAGCTCCAGTCATCCAGACGGCATATGGCAGTTCTGGTAGATGAGTATGGCGGATGCTCCGGGATTATTACAGTGGAGGACCTGGTAGAAGCAATCATGGGAGACATTCACGAAGAGGACGAACTGGCAGAGCCGGAAATCCGAACCCTTTCAGATGGGAAATATTTAGTAGATGGAAGTATGCTGCTGGAAGACTTGAATGAGGAACTTTCGTTGTCGTTGGCTTCCGAAAATTATGATACACTTTCGGGTTATATGATTGAAAATTTGGGGTATATACCGAAGGAAAAGGAATGCGCCATCGTGCAGACAGCACATGGCAAACTGTATACAGAAGAAGTAAAAGATAACAGGATTACTCGTGTGCGGATCGAGAAAAATACAGCGGATGTATCAGAAAAGTAATAAGTAATTATTAGGAAAAGTAAGTAACGGATGGCGAGAAAACGCCTGATCTATATTGAATTCTAATAAATCCAAAGTTATAATAAGGCTGTATTTATAAATAGAATTCGTAATCAAAGGAGACCATCTATATGAACATGTTATCAATCGAGCAGGAATTGAAAAGTAATTCTTATCCGGGAAGAGGAATCATTCTTGGAAAAAGCGAAGATGGAACAAAAGCGGTTGCCGCTTATTTTATCATGGGAAGAAGCGAGAACAGCCGCAATCGTATTTTTGTAGAAGAAGGACAGGGGATCCGCACACAGGCATTTGATCCGTCCAAACTGACAGATCCAAGCCTGATCATCTACGCACCGGTTCGTGTACTTGGCAATAAGACGATCGTGACAAACGGAGACCAGACCGATACCATTTACGAGGGCATGGACAGACAGATGACATTTGAGCAGTCTCTCAGAAGCAGAGAGTTTGAGCCGGATGGTCCGAATTATACACCACGTATCTCCGGGATCATGCACATTGAGAATGGAACATACAATTACGCAATGTCCATTTTGAAGAGCAACAATGGAAATCCGGATGCCTGCAACCGCTATACATTTGCATACGAGAATCCGGTTGCCGGAGAGGGACACTTTATTCATACCTATATGCATGACGGCAATCCACTTCCAAGTTTTGAAGGAGAGCCGAAGCTGATTTCTGTTCCAAATGGAATTGAAGAGTTTACAGATCTTTTATGGAACAGTCTCAATGAAGAAAACAAAGTATCTCTGTTTGTACGTTATATTGACATTGCAACTGGGGATATTGAGACAAAGATTGTGAATAAAAATCAATAATTACAGTCAGAGTGTGGATAAAGGAGAAGAAAATGAAAGAATTAGAATTGAAATATGGATGTAACCCGAACCAGAAACCGGCAAAGATCGCAGTCAATGACGGAAGAGATCTTCCTATCGAAGTTCTCTGCGGAAGACCGGGATATATCAACTTTATGGATGCGTTTAATGGCTGGCAGCTGGTATCTGAATTGAAAAAAGCAACCGGACTTCCGGCAGCCACTTCTTTTAAACATGTCTCACCGGCTGGTGCAGCAGTAGGACTTCCGTTAAGTGATACGCTGGCAAAGATCTACTGGGTGGATGATCTGGGAGAACTTTCTCCTCTGGCATGTGCTTACGCAAGAGCAAGAGGTGCAGACAGAATGTCATCTTTCGGAGATTTCATTGCACTGTCCGATGTATGTGATGTTTCGACTGCAAAACTGATCAAAAGAGAAGTATCAGACGGTGTGATCGCACCGGGATATGAGCCGGAGGCGCTGGAGATCCTCAAAGAGAAGAAAAAAGGAAACTACAATGTGATCCAGATCGATCCGAACTATGTTCCGGCTCCAATCGAGCACAAAGATGTATTTGGCATTCAGTTTGAGCAGGGACGAAATGAGTTGGTGATTGATGATGCCCTGTTTGCCAACGTAGTGACAGAGAACAAAGAGATTCCGGAAGCTGCAAAAAGAGATCTGGCAATTTCTATGATCACACTGAAATATACACAGTCCAATTCTGTATGCTATGTAAAAGACGGACAGGCTATCGGAATCGGAGCAGGACAGCAGTCCAGAATCCACTGTACCAGACTGGCAGGTACAAAAGCAGACAACTGGTTCCTTCGTCAGAGCCCACAGGTATTGGGACTGCAGTTTGTAGATGGAATCAAGCGTGCAGACAGAGACAATGCAATCGATCTGTACATTGGAGAGGATTACATGGATGTTCTGGCAGACGGAGCATGGGAGAATATCTTCAAAGTAAAACCGGCAGTGTTTACAAGAGAAGAAAAAAAAGCATGGCTGGATCAGATGACAGACGTAGCACTTGGATCGGACGCATTCTTCCCATTTGGAGATAATATCGAGCGCGCGCACAGAAGCGGCGTGAAATATATCGCACAGCCGGGCGGTTCTGTAAGAGATGACAATGTGATCGAAACATGTAATAAATACAAAATGGCAATGGCATTTACAGGAATTCGTTTATTCCATCACTAAAATGTGGTAAAATCCGTATGACGGGGAAATCAAGTACCCGGCATACGGATTTTTTGTATCGAAAGACAACACAGAAGATAGAGCATACCTGATGGAAGGAGAAAAAAATGACAATAGAGACAAGAAGTGCGCAGGAGACATTTCAGCTCGGAAAAGAGCTGGGAGAAAAGGCATATCCGGGGCAGGTGTTTACGCTGACAGGAGATCTTGGAGTAGGGAAAACTGTATTTACCCAGGGATTTGCAGCAGGGCTTGGGATCACGGAACCGGTCAGTAGTCCTACCTTTACGATTGTGCAGGTGTATGAGGAAGGAAGACTTCCGTTTTATCATTTTGATGTGTACCGCATTGGTGATGTAGAAGAAATGGAAGAAGTCGGATTTGAGGATTACGTGATGGGAGAAGGTGTTTCTCTGATCGAGTGGGCAAATCTGATCGAAGAGATCCTTCCGGAAAAGAGGACAGAGATCACCATCGAGAAGAACCTGGAAGAAGGATTTGATTACCGGAAAATCACGGTGGAGGAAACGATTTAGGAGAATCTGTTTGCACAATTTCAGAAAACACGGTAACATAGAAGCGATAAGAAGAAAAAGAGAGGAAATAGAGTATGCGGGTATTGGCAATAGACAGTTCCGGGCTGACTGCGACTGTTGCGGTTGTAGAAGACACTCAGACTGTTGCAGAATATACGATCAATTATAAAAAGACACATTCACAGACCTTGCTTCCCATGATCGATGAAGTGGTGAAGATGACAGAGCTGGATTTGAACACTATCGATGCCATTGCGGTGGCAGGGGGACCGGGATCCTTTACCGGGCTTCGGATTGGTTCTGCTACGGCAAAAGGACTGGGGCTTGCGTTGAACAAACCTCTGATCCACGTGCCGACAGTGGACGGACTGGCTTACAATGTATATGGATGTGAGGATATCATCTGTCCGATCATGGATGCAAGAAGAAATCAGGTGTATACAGGGATTTATACATTTTCAAAAAAAGCAGGAGCAAAAGAGGGGAGTAATCTGGTAGAACCGGTCTTTCAGGTGATCAAGATGCAGATGGCGGTTTCGATCGAAGAACTGGCAGAGCGTTTGAACCGATACCGCCGTCCGGTCGTATTTCTGGGAGATGGCGTGCCTGTTTATGAACAGATCCTGGCAGAAAAGCTGACAGTTCCGTATTCTTTTGCACCTGCATATATGAATCGGCAGAGAGCTGCTGTTGTAGGAACATTGGGAATCCAGTATTACAAAGCAGGAAAATTTGAGACGGCAGAGGAACATCGCCCGGATTATTTGCGTGTTTCTCAGGCAGAGCGGGAACGCGCTCAGCGTGAAAAAGAAGCAGAGCTTGTAGTACGAGAATTAAAAGTGGAAGATTCCGCCGCAGTTGCGGAGATGGAACAGCAGATCTTTTCAGATCCGTGGAGCGAAAAAAGCGTCATGGAGACTGTGCAGCAGAAGCAGTCGGTTTGTTTTGCAGCAGAAAAAGCAGGGCACATTCTGGGATATCTGCTTGTATACCACGCAGCAGACGAAGCAGAGATTGCAAGGATTGCAGTGCAGAAAGAAGCACGCAGGCAAGGGGTTGCCGGGAAGCTGATGCTGGCATTGGAGAACTACTGCGAAGAACATCAAATCGTAAGATTGCTTCTGGATGTGCGGGAAAGCAATGAGACAGCGCGCAATTTCTATACAGAAAGCGGATTTGCAGAGGATGGGATCCGACAGGGATTTTACAGTAATCCGTCAGAAGATGCAGTTCTGATGAGCAGACAGCTTGGTACTGGCAGCAGCTCCCAGTAGGAATTATATTGCCATGCGGTTATAATGGAGGCGTAGCGAAAATCCGAACATGACAGGAGGAAATTTTATGCGCCAGTATGAATTAAAAGAACAAAAAGAAATCAGCAAAATTATTTGCAATCAATGTGGAAAAGAAATTCCGGTATCCGGCGGACATGAGATGGAAGGGGTGTTCCGTGTGGATTATGAATGGGGGTATTTCTCTGAAAAAGATGGGGAAAGGCACTCTTTTGATCTGTGTGAAGCGTGTTATGATACGCTGCTTCGATCGTTCCAGATACCGGTGGAAATAGAGGGATAATATGTTAGATGTATGTTTGCTTGGAAGCGGCGGGATGATGCCGCTTCCATATCGCTGGCTGACTGCGCTGATGACGCGGTTTAATGGCAGCAGCCTGCTGATCGACTGTGGAGAAGGGACACAGATTGCGATCAAAGAAAAAGGATGGAGCTTCAAGCCCATTGATGTGATCTGTTTTACGCATTATCATGGAGATCATATCAGCGGTCTTCCGGGGCTTCTTCTTACCATGGGAAATGCAGACCGGAAAGAGCCGTTGACTTTGATCGGCCCCAAAGGACTGGAGAGAGTCGTATCTGCGCTCCGCGTGATCGCACCGGAACTGCCGTTTCCGATTATTTACAAAGAAATCGAGGGGGCAGAGCAGACCTTCGAATTAAACGGATATCGCCTGAAGGCATTTCGGGTGAACCATAACGTTCTCTGCTATGGATATACGATGGAGATCGATCGTGCCGGGAAATTTGATGTAGAGAGAGCAAGAGCCCGGGGAATCCCGCAGCAGTACTGGAAACATCTGCAAAAAGGGGAGACGATCGAGACAGAAACAGGAATCCTGACTCCGGATATGGTTCTGGGACCGCCGAGAAAAGGCTTAAAACTTACGTATACAACCGATACCAGACCGACAAATTCAATCCGGGAAAATGCGAAGGCTTCTGACTTGTTTATCTGCGAAGGGATGTATGGAGAAAAAGAAAAAGCAGCCAAAGCAGTCGAATATAAGCATATGACATTTTACGAAGCGGCACATCTGGCAAAGGACGCACAGGTGAAAGAAATGTGGCTGACCCATTACAGTCCGTCCCTGACAAGACCGGAAGAATATATGGATGAAGTGCGGCGGATTTTCCCGGAAGCCAAAGCAGGAAAAGACAGAATGTCCAGAGAACTGGTATTTGAGTAGAAAGAGGTTTGCAGTATGAAAGAAATCAGAGATATCAATATATTAGCGATCGAGAGCTCCTGTGATGAGACAGCGGCAGCAGTGATCCACAATGGAAGAGAAGTGCGCTCTAATGTTATTTCTTCCCAGATTGAACTGCACAAATTGTATGGGGGCGTTGTGCCTGAGATTGCATCCAGAAAGCATATTGAAAAAATCAACCAGGTGATAGAGGAAGCTTTAAACGAGGCAAACGTGACATTGGACGATATCGATGCCATCGGGGTCACTTATGGTCCGGGACTTGTGGGAGCGCTTCTGGTCGGTGTGGCGGAGGCGAAAGCCATCGCTTATGCAAAAAATCTTCCACTTGTGGGAGTTCATCATATTGAAGGACATATTTCCGCGAATTACATTGAGAATCCAGATCTGGAACCGCCGTTTTTATGTCTGGTAGTTTCCGGTGGACATACCCATCTGGTCTGTGTCAAAGAATATGGAAAATATGAGATCCTGGGTCGCACTCGTGATGATGCTGCAGGAGAGGCTTACGATAAAGTTGCAAGAGCCATCGGGCTTGGATATCCGGGCGGGCCAAAGATCGACCGGATCGCAAAAGAAGGAAATCCGAACGCCATTCAGTTTCCGAAGGCGCACATGGATTCTGAATATGATTTCAGCTTCAGTGGCCTGAAATCTTCCGTGTTAAACTACATAAACGGATGCAAGATGAAAGGAGAATCTTACAATCCGGCGGATATTGCGGCATCCTTCCAGAAAGCGGTGGTGGAAGTACTGGTAGAAAATTCCATGCATGCAGTAGAAAAATACGGAATGAACAAGTTTGCGATTGCAGGAGGAGTGGCATCCAACAGCGCGCTCCGTCAGGCGATGCAGGATGCCTGTGAAAAACGCGGCGTGAAATTTTATCATCCGTCACCGATTTTCTGTACAGATAATGCGGCGATGATCGGAGTGGCAGCATATTATGAATATCTGGCAGGGACAAGACACGGGCTGGATCTGAACGCAGTTCCGAATCTGAAACTCGGAGAAAGATAACGCATATGAAAGAGAAAGAGTTTGTAACAGCAATCGTTCTGGCAGCGGGCAGAGGAACCAGGATGGGGACCAAAATACAAAAACAGTATCTGGATCTGTGTGGAAAACCGGTACTTTATTATTCTCTGCACACATTTCAGGAATCTCCGGTCATCGATGAGATTTTGTTGGTGACAGGAGAACAGGAAATCGAATACTGCAGGACGGAAATTGTAGAAAAATATCAGTTTACGAAAGTAAAGACAATACTTGCCGGAGGGGCGGAACGCTATCTTTCTGTCTGGAATGGAATCCAAGCTGCAGAAAGCAGAGGCTATCTTTTTATCCACGATGGCGCCAGACCATTTGTAGACGAGGAGATGATAGAACGCGTGTATGAACAGGTGCAGAAAGAAAAAGCCTGTGTAGTCGGTATGCCGGTCAAAGACACCATTAAAATCGCAGATGAAAAAGAATACGTCAAGACCACGCCGGACAGAAGCACAGTGTGGATGATACAGACCCCGCAGGTATTTTCTTACGATATCGTAAAAGGCGCTTACGAGATGCTGATGCGGGAACAACGGATTTCCGTGACAGATGATGCCATGGTTGTGGAACAGATGCTGAATCATCCCATCCGTCTGGTGTATGGTTCATATGAGAATATCAAAATCACAACACCCGAAGATCTGGAGATGGCAGAGGTGTTTTTGAAAAGACGAAAAAGTAAATAATGTATGAAAGAGGCTGGAAGTTTCCGGCCTTTTTCTTTTGGAAAAATGAAACTTTTGATGGAAAAGCACTGTATGTATAGATAGAAAGTGGGTATGCAAGGTGGAAAAAAGAGTTTGATACTTCAACTGCAACAAAAAGAAATCACCGCATTAGAAGAAATTATCCAAACGTATCATAATTATGTATAACAAAATGAAGAAAGATGCAATTAGCTGCCGCGACATTGTGGATTCCTGTTTGAAGTGTGGCTGAGGAAAGACTATATTTACGCAATGTCAGTCCTTAATGTGGGAAGAAATTGCTTGTGTAGAGACAGCTGCAAGAGAAGGGGGGAGCGCCGCTGTATAAAAAAATAAAAAAATAAAAAAAGTAGAAAAAAGGTGTTGACATTCTGGTTGGTGTTATGCTAGAATACACATTGTCGCGAGAGCAGACAAGACAATTTAACCTGTGAAACGAACAGGAAGTTTGGAGAGGTATCGAAGTGGTCATAACGAGGCGGTCTTGAAAACCGTTTGTCCGAGAGGGCGCGTGGGTTCGAATCCCACCCTCTCCGCTTGGGAAGTTCAGAACTGAATGGACTTCCTTTTGTTTTCCTTAAGAGTGCAGTACCGCAACTGAGAAGTTTGAGAGATACATCGAAGATAAGAGAAGACGAAGAATAACAGTGTATCGTGTATACACGGGCAATTTGGAGAAGTACCCAAGCTGGCCGAAGGGGCTCCCCTGGAAAGGGAGTAGGTCGTTAGTAGCGGCGCGAGGGTTCAAATCCCTCCTTCTCCGTTACTTTCTGGAAAGAAAGTACGCATCAAAAACCGACATCAAAAACTTGAAAAAAGTTCTTGACAATGGAAAGTGGATGTGATAATCTATACAGGCTGACTTGTG
>ERZ894236.1139-NODE-1139-length-21690-cov-43.0071_pt1 | contig 21690 bp, 27 predicted proteins | sample MGYA00380297_ERZ894236 | MGnify/ENA primary metagenome ERZ894236 (study PRJEB32331, sample SAMN06328420) | human gut metagenome | biome: human gut microbiome; feature: stool | host: Homo sapiens | collected 2014-08-04 ... | reverse complement strand
CACCCGAAAGTAGTCACATGAAAGGTCAGCGGACGCCCCAGGACTTCTGACTGCGCTTTCACAAGATGACGGGCTTTTTCTATAAAATAATACTGACGCTGCGGCTCTTCTGACGGAGCCTCCTGCGTCAGATCGATTTCTTTTAAAAACTCTTCCATTTTCTTTTGTCTGTTCTCCAACATGAATTGTGTTCCTCTCTATTCAAATTGATTTCTCTGGGCATCATACACATAATCGATCATGCCAAGCTTTTCTTCCAGCACTTCTCTGGAAACTTCCATATCCTCACAAAGCGCATCCAGACTCGGATAATAATCCCTCAACTTCGTATTGACTACGCTCAAAAGAAGCATCGGATCATTTGGCAGTCCTGTCAGCATTTCCAGCACCTCTTTTCTGTTATAATATACTCCATCCGGATATCATGTGCTTCGGAAGGGATCTGTTCTGTCATTTGTGCTTCAAACGCAAGTCCGAACGTATGGCACCCTCCAGCTTTTTGAAGATATGTGTCATAAAACCCGCCTCCATATCCGATCCTTCTTCCCACCGGATCAAAAGCAACCCCGGGAACAAGCAGAAAAAGCTCTAATTTTTCCAGGCAGCAGTCTGCCTGTTGTTTTCCTTCTTTCGGCTCTAAAATCCCGAACGCACCTGTTGTCAGATCCTCCGGAGATTCTATGTAATAAAATTCCATGCTCCGCCTGCCAGTCACTTTCGGTACAGCGATCCGTTTTCCTGTATTCCAGGCAGCACTTAAAATCTGCTTTGTATCCACTTCTGTCCCAAAAGAAACATAACACCAGATTTCTTCTGCCTGTACAAACAAAGGATGGGAGACAACCTGTTCTGTGATTTTCTCACTACCTGTCTCCCGCTCTTTTTCTGTCAGGTTTTCCCTGACGCACATGATCCGTTTTCTAATGTCCTGTTTTGTTTCCAAATTTTTCTCCCAGATTCACGATGGTACCGTCTTTTTCTTCCACATCAATGTTATTCAGCTGGCTTCTTAAATTCCGTTTGAATGCATCGATATACTCCTGACGCAGGATCTTCTGTTCCTTTTTTTCTGCTTCTGTCAGCCCCTCTGCCTTTGATTTTCTATAAAGTTCATTGATTCTTTTTACCTTTTGTTCGTCCATATTCTTATCCTTCCTGAAAAATTCTTTTTTCATCTTACACTATTTCCAGATATTCGTCTACCACCCCGCGAGATTTTTAGCTGGAGTAATTTTCCAGGAACGCATACAGCTCTTCTTCTGTTTTTACATATTTTTTCTGTTTTACGTTCGTCTGTACTTCTTTTGGAAGTGTATCAAATACAATATCCGTAAATTCATAAATGGTAGACTGATCGGACAGATACACCACCACATATCCATGCAGTTCTGCCAGATAATACCCTTCATTTTTTTCTGCCGTTCCTTTTACGGCAACACTTCTTTTTTGCTCTTCTTCCTGCCGCATCTTCTGCCTGTCCATCACATACTGATAACTTACCTGATATCCGATCCCGAGCAGACTGACAAACACAAATAATGCCGCAAAAAAGCCAATACAGTATCTTTTTTTCATAAAAGTCCGACTCCTTTTTTCATACAGTATTGGCTCTTTTTCTATATTCTATTCTTCTTTTTACTCTTCTTAGTCCAGATCCAGATATTCAATATCATCGTCCTCATCCAAATCTCTCGTCTTCGGAAAAATCTTCAGCTGTTTACAGATTCTTAACATCCGTCCTCCCATCGGAAGTGCCAGCATATCGGATTCTGAAAGAGTTCCTACCCGAACCACTGCAACAGCATATACCAGCATGGCAATGAGAATCGAAAGTCCATGTGCCACAAACCTGCCCGGGATCAACGCGCTTAACAGTTTATCCACTGCAAATGCTGCCACGCCCATAATCACAGCCGCTAAAAATGGCTTGATATAACAGGTCTTGAAATCTTGTCTGAACCCACTTGCCTGATACACATCTTTCATATTCAGTATGCACATACACAGTCCAAACACAATATTGCTGAATACCAGGGAATAAATGCCCCATTTGAATACGATCAGCATCACCAAGATTGCGACCAGGTGCACTCCCAGTGAAATCAGCGCATTTTTTGCCGGAGCCGTCAGCCTGTCCAGTCCCTGCAAAATGGAGTTGGTCACTGTGGAAGAACTGTACAGCACGACTGTAATGGCTCCCGATGCAAGCATCAGCGCCGGTTCCATTCTGGAATCTCCATAGAGGAACTGCATGATCGGAGAAGCCAGCACTACAAATCCTACAAAACATGGAATCGCGATCAGCATGGTCAGCCGGATCGTCTGGTTGATCTTATTTTGCATCTGTGTCCGGTTTCTGGAAGCCACGGCAGCAGTCAGCGCCGGGATCACCGATGCCGCAAGACCATTTGCCATGGCAAGCGGAATGTTGATCAAAGTGTTGTACTTTCCGGTATAAATTCCCTGTGGAATGATGTAATCATTCAGCGGAACTCCCTGGGCTGCCATGATCTTGGCAAACAACGTCAGGTCAATGATCTGGTTGATATTGTAAATTGCCGTACTGAACAAAATCGGAGCGATTGTTAAAAGCAGGACTTTTAAAATCTGTCGGTATTCGTCTTTGTGTTTGGTCCGGTCTCTTCGCATCTGCCGCACCATAACCTTTTGGAACAACACAAACACAAATATCAAAAATAACAGCGCAACCAAAGCTCCCGTTGCCGTTCCAAGCGTTCCCCCTGCGGCTCCGTACGCGGGTTCCAAAAGCGGATTGTCCTTCTTTTTGGCTGCTGCCATTCCCACCTTGATTAAAATGCTCGCTCCCACAATATTGACTGTCGCATTGATGATCTGTTCCAATACCTGGGAAATAGCGGTTGGCACCATAGTTCCCATTCCCTGGAAATATCCCCGCATCACACCAAGCACTGCCACGATAAACAGCGCCGGCGCCAGAACTTTTAGCGTATAGACACTCAATGGGGATTCCATCAGGTTCTTTGCGATCATATCTGCTCCCAGAAAAATCGCCAGCGCTACCACAGCCCCCACTGACAGCGCAAACATCATGGCACATTTAAAAATACGAAATGCATTTCTTGGCTGATGCATTGCCATCTTGGTGGAAACCAGCTTGGAAACTGCGATCGGAAGACTAAAGGAGGAAAGCATCAGCGCCATAGCATAAATCTCATACGCATATCCCAAAAATCCATTTCCCTCGTCTCCGATGATATTTGTCAGCGGGATCCGGTATAATGCCCCGATGATCTTTACAATCACGGCTGCTCCGGCAAGGATCGCCCCCTGTATCAGAAATTCATTTTCTTTTGGTCTCTTCTTTTTTCTTCTGTTCTTCTGTATCTCTGCCATCCGTCTCCTCCACTGCTACCTGAAAATCTGGACTTTGTCCATGATCTCTCTCTGCCGCTGTTCCATCACCAGGCGTTCCTCTTCTTCCATATGGTCATATCCAAACAAATGGAGCATACTGTGTGCGATCAAAAATGCGAACTCTCTCTTTGGAGAATGCCCATAGGCTTCTGCCTGCGCGAGTACTTTTTCTTTGGATATGACGATGTCGCCAAGCATCAGCTCTCCGGATTCCGGATGAAAGGCTTCTTCTGGATGCCCTTCTGCAAAAGAAAAATCTCCCGGAACGTCATACTCTAACATCGGGAACGAAAGCACATCGGTAGCCCGGTCGATCTGACGGAATTCCTCATTCATGCGGTGGATCTCTTCGTCTGTTGTGACCAACAGGTTGATCTCGGCTTCATAGGGACACCCCTCCTGCTCCAGAGCAGCCTCTACCACCAGTTCGGCCACTTCTTTCATCTCAAACGGAAGCCTGATCTCTCCCTCTTCTTCTAAATATAAACTCATGATCTTCTCCTTTTGGTATTTCCCTTTGTACGGGTACTTTTCTTTTCATATTCTTCGTAAGCTTTTACAATCTTCTGCACCAACGGATGACGCACCACATCCTTGCTGGTCAGCGTACAGATGCTGATCCCCTCCAGGTCTTTGACTACTTTCACTGCCACATCCAGCCCGGAAACCGTCCCTGCCGGAAGATCCTTCTGAGTTGCGTCTCCAGTGATCACCACTTTGGAGCCAAATCCGATCCTGGTCAGAAACATCTTCATCTGCGCCGGTGTGGTGTTCTGTGCTTCATCCAGAATGATAAAGGCATTGTCCAGTGTCCTTCCGCGCATATAGGCAAGAGGCGCTACCTCGATCAGTCCCTTCTCGGAATTTTTTGCAAAACTCTCTGCTCCCATGATCTGATACAGTGCATCGTAAAGCGGACGCAGATAGGGATCGATCTTGCTCTGCAGATCTCCCGGAAGAAATCCCAGTTTTTCTCCAGCCTCAATGGCAGGTCTGGTCAGAATGATCCGGCTCACTTCATTCCTCTGAAATTCCGTGATCGCCATGGCCATTGCAAGATAAGTCTTGCCGGTTCCAGCAGGCCCCAGACCAAAGGTGATCATCCCTTCCCGGATGGCATCCACATATCGTTTCTGTCCGAGGGTCTTTGGCTTGATCGGTTTCCCCTGCAAAGTGTGACAGATCAGTTCTCTGTCCATCTCTACCATGGCTTCTTCCTGATCTTCGTAAACCAGTGACATGGCATAATCCACATTCTGTTCTGTAATCTCATTGCCTCTCACTGACAATGCCGTCAGCTGCTCCAGCACCCGTTTTGCTTTTTCTGCCTGTTTCTCCTCCCCCAGTATCTTGATCTTTCCTTCCCGGACAATCAATGTCACATGAAAGGTCCTCTCCAGTTTCTTTGCATATGCATCAAACTGCCCGAACACATTTTTCTCATGTTCCGCCGGTATCTCCATCATCAGTTCCGAAAGACTCATTCTTCTTCTCCCTTTCAACCTCTAATATTTCTGTATCTGCTGTCTCGCCCACAGGTTCATTTAAAAAAAGTGTTCCCTTTGCCACTGCAGATTTTTTTCCTATGTGTATTTTAACACTATTTTCCTGTATTTGAATACCTTTTTCCTCGAATTCCCTGGAAAATTGTTTGAAATTTTCACTCAATTTCTTTTTTATTTCCGTTTTTGTATATCTTTTCACTTTTACCTCATAGGATTTCGCAATTTTCGTGCCATAATAGACAGGAAGCCGGAAATTTTCTCCCAGTCTGATCTGACGCTGCATGGTGTGCTGCTCCCAATTCTGCACGGAAGGTCTTTCTCTTCCCAGCGAAATCTTCCAGTTGCCAAACCGAAGGAATCCCTGAAATCGTTTTTTCTTTTCATACGTTTTCTCTTTATAGTATGTACCAATGGTATCCTCATATTCCCAAGTGGTGTCTGCAAAAATATCCGCATCTGCCCGGCAATACTGATACGCTTCCACTTCTCCTGCATCATTGCAGACTTCCACCCTGCCAGATACCAGGAGATCCCCTTTTTTCACCTGATCTCCAGCATGAACCATAGGAACTCCGCTCCGTGTAACGATGTTTGTGATCACACCGTCTTTTTTGGCGATCAGATCACAGGGGGGTTCTTCCTCCAAAATCTCCTGGATCGTGTCTTCATTTTCTTTGATCTGGATCAGAAGTCTGCTTCCCTCAATAGAAGCAGACACCCACACGATTTCCCCATATTCCTGCCGGATCTTCTGCACGATCGCCGCACAGTCCACCTTTCCCTTTGGCATACCGGGTGTAATTGCTTCTTCTTTTAAAAAACCAAGAAGTGTTTCATCTGTCCACGTTTCATTTCCTTCAAAATGAATATCCCACACAAACGATGTGTAAAAAAACAAAAGGCAGATACAAAAAAATGCCCCCAGAAAGAAACAGGCTCTTTTCCGATATTCCAAAAGCCGAAAAGGCAGTCCCACCCGCGTTTTGATCCTTACCCGGATATGTGCTTTCCGTGCCAGTGGCCGGATCTTTCGAAATTCAGAAAGCGGAAGATACATTTCATAACAGGATCTGCAGGACTTGAGACCCCAGATTGTGATCTGATGATGACTGCACAGATTGAGAAAGCGTTCCGGCGAATCCCCGGATACCTGAACCTTAACGTATCCTTTTAAAAATCTCAAAAATTTCTCGGCCACCCTTTCCACCTCACTGCTCATATTCCAGAGAATGCAAAGTCCCTGTGATCTTCATTTCATCATTCAGATAGTATTCGATCTTTAACCCCTGCCCTCTCAGACGGATCTGTGCCTTTTTTGTCTGGATCCGGATCAGCTCCTGCGTATATTCCAGGATCCCCCGGTAGTTTTCTACACAAATCTCTTCATTCCCTATGATCGTCACAACGGAATCTCCCAACACCACATCCCGCGGCATATTGGCCGCCGCTGTCAGCCGTTCTTTCAAGGTTTCTTTTTCCCTTTCTTTTTTCATCTCTTTGGGCACCACACATCCTCTTCTCTTCTGAAATATATGCAAAACTTTCCCTGCCTATTCCTTTCTCACTTGTGTCTTTCCCTGGTTTTGACACTTAACCACGTTACTCTATCGAATTTTCTTGCTTTACCGCGTTAAAAGTGGTAGAATAAACAAGATAATATTTATATAGAAAAGAGGATGTCATCTATGGAGTATAAGATTACAGGATACAAACCTGAAAAATTATTTCATTTTTTTGAAGAAATCAGCGCAATTCCTCGTGGTTCCGGCAACGAAGAAGCAATCAGTGACTACCTGATCGCGTTCGCCAAAGAGCGGGATCTCTGGTTCCACCGCGATGAACTCTTCAATGTCATCATAAAAAAAGAGGCCAGTCAGGGTGCGGAGACAAAACCGGCAGTGATGCTGCAGGGACACACAGATATGGTCTGTGAAAAGCTTGCCGGTGTCACACATGATTTTACAACAGATCCTCTGGATCTGATCGTCAAAGACGGTGTACTTTCTGCCAATGGCACCACGCTTGGCGGAGATAACGGTGCAGCTGTTGCACTGATGCTTGCCATTCTTGACGACAACACACTGACCCATCCGACACTGGAGTGTGTCTTTACCACACAAGAAGAAATCGGGCTCAACGGAGCTGCTGCACTGGATAAATCTCTGATCACAGCCCGCACGATGATCAATCTGGATTCCGAAGAAGAAGGCGTTGCAACGGTCAGCTGTGCCGGCGGCTCCAGATGTGGGCTTTTCCGTCCGATCACACGCACTGAGACAAAAGAGGGCACATTGCTCCATCTGGAAATCTCAGGACTTCTGGGCGGACATTCCGGTACTGATATTGACAAAGAACATCAGAATGCCAACTTGTTGATGGCGCGTATGGTCCATCATCTGTTTTGCAGCACTGACGCCCTTCTTGTAGATTTCAATGGAGGTACCAAGGATAACGCGATCCCTCGGGAATCCAAAGCAACTTTGCTTTATACCAACGAGGCGGCTGCCGAAGAGGCACACTCTCTTGCAGACGCACTGGCCGCAGATTTTTCAGCAGAAATCTGCCCATATGAACCAGATTTCCATTTTGAAGTGTCGAAGGAAAGCGGCAGCGCTGCACCTATGACGGCTGAAGACGGAAAAGCGCTGATCACAGCCATGTGCCTTGCGCCAAACGGGGTACAGTTCCGCAATATGAATCTAAACGGATTCACAGTAACTTCTTTGAACCTTGGTGTCGCAGCAACCGATGAAACCTCTGCAAATCTAGTATTTGCACCTCGTTCTTCTGTCGCCACACTGATGAACGCACTGAAAGAAAAACTCTGTCTTCTGGCAGAAACTTTTGGATTTGAAGTGGATTTCACCGGAGAATATCCGGGCTGGAGTTTTGCCGAAGTTTCTCCGATCCGTGACGTCTTTGTAGAAAGCTATCGGGAACTGTTCCATGACGAACTGAAGATCGAAGCGATCCATGCAGGACTGGAATGTGGTCTGTTTTCAGATGCAATCCCCGGACTAGATGCCATTGCAGTCGGTCCTACGATCCGTGGATGCCATACACCGGATGAACATCTGCCTCTGGATTCCTTTGCACATTTTTATGAATTGTTGGCTGATGTGCTGAAACGACTTGCATAGTCTGCATCGTTTGACTATTTCTTATTTTTTAGGTATTACAACATTCTCACATTCTTTACAGAGTGTGAGGATGTTATAATATAAATTATTTTGCTGTAATTTCAGATGAATTGGGAAAGAGAATTTGAGAAAAGGAAGGAAATTTTTTACATGTCAAATAATAAAAATGATTTTAAGCCGTATATTCCGGCCGATCGTGTGGTTCCGGAATTCACGGTAACCTCTCTCCTGATTGGTATTCTGCTGGCTATTGTTTTTGGCGCGGCGAATGCATATCTGGGACTTCGTGTAGGTATGACGATCTCCGCTTCTATTCCTGCAGCGGTGATCTCCATGGGAATCATCCGTGTTATCCTGCGCAGAGACTCCATTCTGGAAAATAACCTGGTTCAGACCATCGGTTCTGCCGGTGAATCTGTTGCAGCCGGAGCAATCTTTACACTTCCAGCCCTCTTTTTGTGGGCAAAAGAAGGAACCATTGATTCTCCGAGCATGATTACGATCTTTCTTGTCGCTTTAGTGGGCGGTCTTCTTGGTGTAGCATTCATGGTTCCACTGCGTCAGGCACTGATCGTAGAAGAACACGGTACACTTCCGTTCCCAGAAGGGACTGCATGTGCAGAAGTTCTTCTCGCCGGAGAAGAAGGCGGAAGCAAGGCTGGTACTGTCTTCTCTGGTCTTGGAATTGCTGCCGTTTACAAATTTATTGCAGACGGATTAAAGATCTTCCCAAGTGAGATTGGGTATGATATCAAGGCATACGCCGGTTCCTCTGTCGGAATCCAGGTCCTCCCAGCTCTGGCCGGTGTCGGTTACATCTGTGGTCCGAAGATTTCCAGCTATATGCTGGCCGGAAGTACATTGAGCTGGTTTGTCCTGATGCCAGCGATTGCACTGTTTGGTGCAGATGCACAGGCAATTTTTCCTGGATCTGATCCAATTGCTGCTATGGCACCTTCTGATTTATGGGGTACTTATATCAAATATATCGGCGCTGGTGCTGTTGCAACCGGAGGTGTGATCAGTCTGATTAAGAGTCTTCCACTGATCGTGAAGACATTCAAGCAGGCCATGCAGAGCATGAATAAAAAGAATGCTTCAGCGAATACACTCCGTACCCAGCAGGATCTTCCGATGCCGTTTCTGATCGTAATGGTCCTTGCGATCGGAGTTGCGATCTGGCTTGTACCAGCGTTCCCAGTTAATCCATTGGGTGCGCTGATCGTAATCGTATTTGGATTCTTTTTTGCAACTGTTTCCTCCCGTATGGTAGGTTTGATCGGTTCTTCGAACAACCCGGTATCCGGTATGGCGATCGCAACTCTTTTGATCGCAACTCTGCTCTTAAAAGCAACCGGAACAACCGGTGTGGAAGGTATGACAGGTGCCATCGCTATCGGCGGTATCATCTGTGTGATCGCAGCCATTGCCGGAGACTGCTCTCAGGATCTGAAAACCGGATTTATCGTGGGTGCGACTCCAAAAAAACAGCAGATCGGAGAGATGATCGGTGTTATTGCCTCAGCAGCTGCCATCGGATTCGTACTTCAGCTCTTAGACCATGCATGGGGATACGGTTCTAAAGCAATTCCTGCTCCGCAGGCTACCATGATGAAAATGTTGGTAGAAGGTATTATGAACGCGGAACTCCCATGGTCTTTGATTTTGATCGGTGTTTGTGTTGCAATCGTAATGGAAATCTTAAAAGTACCGGTTATGCCATTTGCAGTTGGTATGTACCTTCCATTCAGTTTAAATGCCGGAATTATGGCTGGTGGAATTGTCCGTATGTTTATGGAAAAACGAAAAGTTTCTGAAAAAGAGAAAAAAGCCTCTGTGGATCACGGTATTCTCTTTACATCAGGTCTGATTGCCGGTGAAGGACTGATGGGTGTCATCCTAGCAGCTTTTGCCGTTGCAAAATTAGATGAAGTTATCGATCTTTCCAAAGTATTCTCAATCGGAGAGATCGGAAGTTTAATTGTATTTATTTTGCTTTTGTTATACCTCACAAGAGTATGTATCAAAGGCGGAAAGAAAAGCGAATAATATTGATTCCATTCACTGAAACAGCAGAAAAATCAAGCTGCAGCCTGCCAGATCGGCAGGCTGTACTTCTTGCTTATTTTTATGATAACAAAGGAGAAGATATGGCAGGAAAGAAGAAATTATCCACACAAAATTATATGGACTTTATCGTAGTAAGAAACCCGGAAACCGAATTCGAAGCCGATGACAAAAAGCAAGTCACTGTGATGATCGAATGGAAAGGCTTTTATCACAAAATTGCACAGCGCTTTTTCAAACGTCCGAAAGTTAGTGAGATCAAGCTGGATGCTTACGGCAGTTTTATCTGGCTGGCGATCAATGACAAAAAAACGGTACACCAGCTCTCTTTAGAACTGCAGACACAGTTTCCCAAAATGGAACAACCACTGGCCAGGCTGATCAAGTTTCTGGAGATTTTAAAAGACCACCATCTTGTCACGCTAAAGGAGGGATATTAACATGTCCTTTCTCCAATATATTCCGTTTGTTCTATTATTTGCGGGTGCAACTGCCTTGATTTATGGATGGGGACTCTGGAGAAGCCAGCGCCAGCAGCAGGATCTTTCCAATCTGCTTTCCTCGAAAGGAGTTTCCCGGATCAAAAAGGCGCTCAGAAAGCATCAAAAGATGACCAAAACAGAACTAAAAGAGGTCGTACAGGGATTGACTGCAAGCCAGCCATTTTCCAAAGAACGGATCCAAGTCACGGATCCTTCTGCTTTTTTGGACTCTCTGCTTCCTTACATGCTCCGCCAGCATTTGATCCGTGAATGTCACGAAAATGGGCAGACTTACTACATGATCCGAAAATAGAATCCTGATATCAAAAACCCCCGGAATTTTGCGTTCCAGGGGTTTTTGTTCCGTTGTTTTCCATAATGCTGTTTTGCGCTAAATCAAAATATATTTTAGAATAAATAACACTGCCAGTACATACATAACCGGGCTGACTTTCTTTGCCTTTCCAGTCAATACATTTAAAAATACATAGGAAAGAACTCCCATAGAAATACCTTCCGAAATGCTGTAGAAGAACGGCATTGCTGCAATACAGATAAATGCCGGGATTCCCTCTGCTGCATCTGCAAAGTTGATATCGGTCACTGCACTTAACATATAAAATCCTACAACTACCAGAGCCGGCGCTGTGGCAAAAGAAGGAATTGCAAGGAAGATCGGGGATAGTAACAATGCCAGACCAAACAAAACAGCGGTTGTCACTGCTGTCAATCCGGTACGTCCGCCTTCTGCAACACCAGAAGAACTCTCTACAAATGTTGTGGTTGTAGAAGTTCCAAGTACTGCCCCTGCGGTTGTTGCTACTGCATCTGCAAGAAGCGCACCCTTGATGCGAGGAAGCTTTCCGTCTTTATCCAGCATATCTGCTTTGGCAGAAACTCCGATCAGAGTTCCCAGTGTATCAAACAGATCCACAAACAGGAATGCAAATACGATCACCACAAATTCCAGGATCGGAACTCCGTCCAAACTGAATTTTGCAAAAATAGGAGACAAACTCGGAATGCTGATTCCATTGCTGAAATCCGGAAGTAAAGAATAGAAACCAAGTTCCGGATTCGGTACATAAAATCCTGCAAACTGACAGATGATTCCAAGCAGCCATGTGATCAGAATTCCCCATAAAATATTTCCTTTTACATTTTTTACGACCAGGATTCCGGTAATGATAATTCCGATGATCGCAAGCATCACTGTGATCCCCACATCACTCATACTTGCTGCAACAAAATCTTTCCCGCCTGCTGCCGCTGCCAGATTGCTGTTGTAGCCATCCAATGTAAACAGCCCAAGCAGTGTAGAGCCTCCGATCACAATCTTCGCATTCTGCAATCCAATGAATGCAATAAAGAGACCAATTCCGACGGACACCGCCTTTTTCAAATTAAATGGAATGGCATTAAAAATAGCTTCCCGTACGTTAAATAAAGACAATACAATAAATAGAATTCCTTCTACCAGTACTGCTGTCAGTGCAACCTGCCAGGAGTATCCCATTCCCAGAACGACCGTGTATGCGAAATAAGCATTCAGTCCCATTCCGGGTGCCAGTGCGAATGGATAGTTTGCAAACAAAGCCATGCACAAAGTTCCGATAAACGCTGCCAATGCGGTCGCCGTAAAGACTGCTCCATGATCCATTCCGGCTTCTGCCAGAATGTTCGGATTCACTGCCAGAATATAGGCCATAGTCATGAAGGTCGTAACACCGGCAAGAATCTCGGTTTTTACATTGGTGTTGTTTTCTTTCAAGTGAAATAGTTTGTCAAGATTCATAAATTTCCCTCCTTATGGTGTTTGATTTTGACACAGCATTATGTATACAAATAAACTATACGTCATAGATCTCCGGGTGTCAATTTATTTTTTACAAAAATTTAACACTTTCTTTACTATTGTTGTTTAATTTATATGTTTTTCTGCATATTTATATTACTTTTTATTGCACATTTTCCAATCTTCAGCTTCTAATTCATGGCGATCTGTTCCTTTTCTTCTCTTACCGTTTCATCTGGAAATTTCATAAAGATCTGAGATCTTTGTAAATGGAACGGGATTTTCTGCATACGGATTCAATTGTTTTTCATACCAGCTTACATCTCTCCATTTTCCATTTTTATATCCTGTATTTTTCAAAACACCCAGCAAAGTAAATCCCATCGCTTCATGCAGTTTTTCACTTTTTTCATTTGGCCGGGTGATCAGACTGTAGGCATTGCAGATTCCCTGCTCCTTTAAGATTCCAAGCAGCCTTTCATACAATTCGCGGCCAATCCCCCGGGACACTGCATTGGGATGCAGATATACGGTCAGTTCTACATTCCACTGGTACGCTGCCCGCTCCAGATGCCGATGGGCATAAGCATATCCTAAAATACTTCCTTCTTCTTCGTGAACCAGATAAGGATACTCTTTGGACACCTCCCGGATCCGTTCCTGAAACTCCCGTTCTGATGGCAGTACATATTCAAAAGTAATCTCTGTATCAATATAGTGTTGATAAATAGAAAGCAGCGCTTTTGCATCTGCTTCTTTTGCAAATCGAATCATTGTGTCATCCTCTTTCTTTTTATTTGTCAAAACGAATTTATTATACCATAGATCTCCAGTCTCTTCCATGTTCCTCTTCCATGTTCCTTTTCCTTTTTTCAGTTTCTGTGGTATACTGTTTTAGAAATCATCTGTCAGATCGATCCATAAAAACGAATTTTAGGAGGAAATTTATTGATGAAAGCAATCATACTTGATGTAGACGGAACTCTCTGGGATACCACCCAAGTGGTTGCAGACGCCTGGATGCATGCCGCCAGCGAACTGCAGATTCCTTTACAACTCCCCATTACTGCCGACCGCCTGAAACAGGAATTTGGGAAACCTATGGATGAGATCGCCGCCAGCCTTTTTCCAGAATTGTCAGAAAGTCAGCGTACTCTGGTAATGGAGACCTGCTGCGATTACGAAGAATTCTATCTGGAAAATACGACCGAATGCCTTTTGTTCCCACAAGTAAAAGAAACGATCCTCTCTCTTTCCCAAAAACACCCTGTTTGTATCGTTTCCAACTGTCAAACAGGGTACATTGAACTTTTCCTGCAAAAAAGCGGGCTGACCGATGCCATCACAGATTTTGAATGTTTTGGAAACACCGGACTCTCTAAAGGAGAAAATATCCGTCTGCTGATGGAACGGTGCCAGATCACCGATGCCCTCTATGTAGGAGATACACAGGGAGATGCCGATGCCTGCGCGTTTGCCGGGATCCCATTTGTATTTGCCGGATACGGTTTCGGCTCTCCCAAAGCATACGCTCACAAAATTTCAGAGTTTTCTGAGTTAAACGAGATTCTTCTATAAATATAAACAGAAAAAAAGTACCGGGGCAAATGCTCCGATACTTTTCTTTTAATCCTGATAATCCAGACATGCCCTCTCTGTCACAAATGGACGTACATAGGTGTCTGCCACTTTGACATGTTCTGGATGAACAGAATAGGCACTGATATCCTCTGCCTTGTCAAATGTTGTCACAAGCGCCATATCATGAGTACTAGACGCAAGCGGCTCCTTCACAAAAGATGCACTGAGGAGTCCCGGAATTTTTCCCACCAGACTGCTTAGATTTTTTTCCATCTCCGCTTTTCGTCTTGCTTTATCTGCCTCTTCTACTTCTGGTCTGAATTTCCACATTACAATATGATGTACCATTGTTCCTCTCTCCTTTTTGATTTTTTCTTTTCAGCCTGTCTGCTACATTGTAAAACTGATGAGATTCATATTTTCATCATATGCTACACTGTATTTTACATTGCCTTCTTCATATTTTACCACAATGATCACTCCAGCGTACTTTTTTTCATCTTTAATTTGTCCCAGATAGGAGCATTTTCCAAATCCCTTGAATTCTCCCTGTTTTTCAATGTGTTCGATATATGACTGGTAGTTATCTTCTGTCAGATTCTCTTGAAATTCCGGTGAAAACCGTGATTTCCAACTTTCGTAATCATTTGACTGTGCCAGTTTGATATCTTCCATCGCCTGCTCTTTGATTGTTTCTTCCTCAAATCCTTCCGGAAGACCTTTCATCACTTCGCCAGCCTTCGAATCCTTGATACTGGAAGATCCGCATCCCGCCAGACACACTGCTGCCATCACTGCAATACTCATTCCGATTCCAATTTTCTTCATTATTTTTTTCATTTTCAATCTTGTGCTCCTTTCTGCCGCTCCTTTTATAATTCCGGCAGTAATTTCTCCAAAAGTCGAATGGAATGTTCGATCGCCTTTTTCTCAAATGTAGGATAGTCCACAGAAGCACTGTTATCTGCCTTATCAGAAATCGCACGCACGATCACACACGGAATCCGATTCAGATAAGCGCCATGTGCAATGGCTGCTCCTTCCATTTCGGTGCATCTGGCACCAAAAAGTGTGACGATCCGCTCCTTAACTTCTTGGGACGAGATAAACTGATCCCCGCTGGCGATCCGTCCTGTAAACGTATGGATATCCGGATTTGCCTCCTCATTTGCACGGACTGCCTTTTCTACAAGCCCTGCATCTGCCGGAAATGAAAAAGTATCCATGCGTGGGATCTGTCCAATCGGATCTCCGAAAATACTGGTATCCATATCATGCTGCACTGCATCGGTAGAGATCACCATATCCCCAATATCGATAGCTGCATCCAAAGACCCTGCAATCCCTGTATTGATCACCAGATCCACGTCAAAATGATCTGCTAAAATCTGTGTACAGATCGCAGCATTGACTTTTCCAATCCCGCTTCGCACAACAACTGCTTCTTTTCCATATAATACTCCTTTATGAAAGATCATAGAGGCGATTTCTTGTTCTTCCTGAATCTTCATGGCATGTCTCAATGCCTGTACTTCCTCTTCCATTGCTCCAATAATTCCGATCATCTTATGTCTCCTTCTTTCTTTTTCTTCTATATCTAAATCCGCTTTTTCTCTTTTTTAGACGTTTCTATTATACACGATATTGTTTTCTTTTGAAACTTCTTTTCTAAAAATCAGTTTTATGTTACACTATTTTGAGAAAATTTTTTCAAAACGAGGTTATAATATGCATACAAATGAATTTATCCAGAAACCTGTCCGGCAATTATTTTTCCATTATCTGATCCCTGCGATCTGCGGAACAATGGTAACATCTATTTATGTACTGGCGGACACCATTATCATCGGCAAACGGCTTGGTGCAACTGCACTGGCTGCGTTAAATATCGCGCTTCCCATCTATAATATCTTTTTTGGAATGGGTCTGCTTACGGGTGTGGGCGGCTCTGTACTGATGTCCATTTGCCGCGGAAAGTCCAAAAAAGAAGAAGGAAATGTTTATTTTAGCACAGCACTGATCCTGAATGCCGTGTTACTGACAATCTCGATGATCGTCTGCATTACATTTATGGAAGACATCGCCCGCCTGCTTGGTGGAACTTCAGAGACCATGCCATATATTATGGATTATATCCCTGCCATTATCTGGGGAATGGGAACCTATTTCTTTTCCTCTTTTCTCCAGACTTTTATCCGCAATGATGGTGCGCCAAAGCTGGCAATGAATGGTGTGATTGCCGGAGGGGTCACCAATATTGTGTTGGATTATATCTTTGTCTATCCTATGAATATGGGAATGAAAGGCGCTGCACTTGCAACAGTGCTTGGTTCTGCTCTGACTGTCCTGATTCTATGTACACATTTTTTCACCAAAAAGAATCAACTGCGCATTACACTGAACGGATTCCGCATTTCTTTTTTAAAGAACATCATTACAAATGGTTTTACCAGTTTTGTCATCGAAGTGGCATCCGGATTTACTATTTTTATCTTCAACCTGCAGTTGATCCGTTATCTGGGTAATACCGGTGTCAGTGTATATGGGATCATCTGTAATACGGCATTAGTTGTGATCTGTCTGTGTAAAGGAATCGAACAGGCTGCACAGCCGATTTTATCGATCAATCATGGGGCCGGACTACACAGCCGGATCTTGAAGGTACAGTCTCTTTCCCTGAAGACTTCCGTGATCATCTGTGCACTGCCGGTTCTGTTGGGGCTCTTGGTTCCGAACGTATTTACCTATATTTTTCTGGAACCCACGCAAGAATTGTTAACTCTGGCCGCCCCTGCTATCCGTATTTATTTTATCGGATTTTTATTCCTCGGGATCAACATGGTCTTTATCTGCTACTTTCAGTCTGTTGCCAGATCCATCCCTTCCTTAACGCTTTGTCTGTTAAGAGGATGTATCCTTGTTGTGATCTTTGTTTATCTTCTGCCGCCTGTTTTAGGCAGTACCGGAATCTGGCTTGCATTTCCGGCAGCAGAATTTTCTACCATGATCATCGGAATCCTGCTCTATCGACAAGACTTAAAGGCCTTCCCAACTTCCCTCTCTTAAAAAGCATGTTTACAGTAAAAAACGTGTTTCCACTATATCTTGGAAACACGTTTTTTTGCACCTGCAGCAGTTCTGTCCATACAAAAAGAAAAGACTTTGTAAAAAGCCAATGCGTACAAAGCGCCAAATGCATTATTAAAAATTCGAAAGAAAATAGCCCCTCCGACTCCCAGAAATGTCATTGCAATGGACATCGCTCCCCAGGAATTAAAGACTGCCTGCCATCCATAGGTTGCGGAAAGTCCGACTCCGATTCCTCCCAGAATGCCGATCAGAGAATACATCGATTCCGGCAGTACCAGATACAGTACGATAAACGTCAGACCACCTAAAATATTACCCGGAATCCTGCCTTTGATCCGTCCTTTCATATCCTCATGGAAAGGAACCAAAACAGACATTGCTGCAATTCCAACCCACATCGCGCGTGGAAGCCCAAACAGACCTGCCAGAAAAATCACACTGGATACTCCAAGTGTCACACAGATCTGCCATCTGGTTCTGGAAGAAGACAGATCAAATTCTTCAAAAATGTGACGTAATGTCCGCTTATACGTCTGATTTTTGTGGTTGCGGTAGAACACAATCCCGGTCAGCGCTCCTCCTAAGACCATCCCAATCACTCTCTGGATATATGCGGCTCCGGATACATCATATCCATACAACAGCAGATACCCCAAAAGTAACGTGGACTGATTGAACATGACCACATTGTGGCATCCCAGGATCATCAGCACAAAAATACATCCTACATTCACAAGAAGTTCTGTCACCAGATTTCCGGCATTGGCAAGACGCGGTCCAAATGTCATGATTCCCCAGATCACCAACAGCGAACTGACTGCGTGAGGCGCATGGATTCCAAAATCAGCAAACCGAAATGCCATCACACTAAGCAGCACCACAACACCGACAATACTGTTGTCATTCCCAAACACCTTGCTGTATACTGTAACAAATGCCACACAAAACACAAGCGTAATAAAAATCTTGAAGAAATAAATCGCGATATGACGTGCCTTTTCTCTTTTGTCTTTTGTACTTCTTATCAATTGCTTTGAACCAGCCTGATTCAGCTGTAATTCCTGATAAAGAGTCATATGTTTTCTGCCTCCTTTTTGTAACTCATCGGGAAGGCATTATATCATCCCCACATATCCTTGTCAATCACGTAGTTTTTCTTAAATTTTTATAAACTGTCCGCTGATTTTCTTTCTGCTTTCAAATTTTACCATTCTCTTGCCTGCGGATTTTTTCTGACAATATCCAGTGTATGGGCGCTTGCCCCTAAAAGTTCTGGCCGCTCACAGGTCGACAGATGGTATTCCAAAAATAGTTGATAGGTTTCCTCATCCATCCCATTTAATGTTGTCCGCATATAATTTGCCGGGCCATCTGCTGAGATCAGCTTTTCCCTGCAGACTCCTGCTCCATGGTTCACTGCATCAATATCTTCAATCCGGACATAATCATACAGGTCTTTCTCTTTTGCCTGCACATGAAATCCGGCATCCACCTTCTGATTCTGAATACTTTCTCTGATATGGCCTTCTTTAAAGCCATATGTCAGAATGCTGTATTCATTCATGCAATACGCCACCAATATCACACCGTCCTTCTTCAACACCCGTTTTGCCTCCTGCAATGCCCTTACTTTATCTTCTATCGTATACAAGTGATACATAGGACCAAATACAAGCACCATGTCAAAGGTTTCATCCGCAAACCTGGAAAGATTCAAAGCATTTCCCTGGTATGCCTTGACACTGCTTTTCTTGGATTTTAAAATTCCCAGATTATATTTCACCAGCTCTACTGCCGTTACGTCATATCCTTCTTCTGCCAGCTGCACACAATACCGCCCGGTCCCTGCTCCTACATCCAGGATCTTGACCTGTTCTTTTCGCTCCTGTGGAAGATATTCATGGATATATTTCATAGAAGTTACAAACTCTACATATCCGTGCCGTCTTGTAAGCCGTTTTTCTTCACAAAATTTATTATAATATTTTTCCAATTCTGTTGCCATATTTTGTCCCTCTGCTTTTCTGTTTGAATATTTCCTGTCGCTTAAAAAAGATGCAGTAAACACTGCATCTCACATTGCCTTTATTCCTTTCGGAATGGATGTTTGTCCTGTGGATTTTTCAAGATCCATAAAACAATAATGATTCCGATAATATATAAAATATTTACCAAAACCGTTGGATTATCTCGTAACAGGAATACAACGGATACGATTGCAGCCAGAGAGATCAGCAATTGCAGCATAGTAAATACCCGCTTTTCCCTGGACTCCTTGATGCTCTGCGTCAATTCGATCCGCTTTTGCTCCATTTCCAGATATTTCATCACATCCTCATCCCTGATCCTGGAAAGGATCTGCTCTTCTCTGGATGCCGCCGTCTTTTTCTTCGAGTGGATCCATGTCTTTTTCTGTACAGGTTCACTTTTCTCTTCGGCTACATTTGACTGCGATAAAACACGCTCCTCAGTCATTTTTTCTTTCTCCACAGATACCGGCTGTGCTGGCTCTTGTTTTATCTCTGTCTGTATGCTTTCTGTTTCCCTGGTTTCTCCTACTTCTTTTGTTTCTTCTGACACGCTTCTGCCTCCTTATCCTTCAGGTATTTCCTGTAAAACTTCTCTTTCTGTGCCTATTATACCGTGTTCTAAGTGCAGAAACAATCTATTTTTTTAATTTCAAAAGTGATTCCTGTTTCACTTTCTGATATGGCTTGATCTTCCCGTTCATAAAATGCTTCCGGCAAAGCGGCACATACAGATCATTTGCCCCCAGAGCAATCTGCTCTCCATCTTTCACCATCTGTCCGTCAATCACTCTTGCATTAAACCTTGCTTTTTTCCCACACCAGCAGATGATCGGAATTTCTTCAATGGCATCAGCCAGTTCGATCAGCCTTTTGGATCCTTCAAATAAGACACCTCTGAAATCCGTCTTTAATCCATAACATAAAACCGGAATATCATACACATCACAAATCCAGGCAAGCCATTCTACCTGTTGTGTTGTCAAAAAATTGGCTTCATCCACCAAAATCGCATCATAAAGGTCTGGCTCCATTTCAAACTCTTCAATCAGCTGGCATTGTGCCTGCAATCCAATTCTGGATTTTACAATATGAGCACCATCTCTTGTGTCTATTCGCGGTTTTAAAATAATCGGCCGTTTTCCCCGTTCCAAAAAATTGTAATGAACCATCAGGAGATTCGCTGTTTTACTACTCCCCATGGCTCCATAACGAAAATACAGTTTTCCCATTTTCAATTCCTCGTTTCTGTTTTTAGTTCAGTACCTTCTGCTTTCAAATGTTCCAATGTAGAACCTGCTCTTCAAAATGCACATATTACTATTTTAACTTTGGTTTTGGTACAAATTTTAGTTCTAACATCATATCCATACCATCAGCAAGATGCTTCCATAGATTTAAAGACGGATTTCTGGTTCCATTCTCTAATTTGCTCATGTCTGCTTAATTAATTCCTGTTCTCTCAGACAGTTCTTTTTATGTCAAATTTTAAGAAGTTCTGGCATCAACTATTGCATGTATGACATCAAGTTCTGGCTGCGAGTTTTCCCTCTGCTACAAAAATCTCCAACGGAGCTACCATACGAATTTTCAAGCCATCATCAAACACTTTCAGAAGAATTCACGATCCTCGGACTACATTTATTACTGCAGCCCAAAAGTGTTCTATGGATGAATTTGCCCTGAAACTTATGACCGGACATCAGATTGATGATGTGACAGAAAAAACATACACACATCAAGATGCCGAATGGTTGCGTAAAGATCTTGAAAAAATTGATATGGATCAACTTGTCTGAAGAAATGGCTGTGCCGAAATTCGGCACAGCCAGAAAATCTTACTTTACTGTTTATAAATATCTCGTCTATGACCTACTGACAAAGCAAGAATAACTAATTGTGCATCCTCAATTTGACATATTAACCTATAATCTCCGATCCGGTATCTCCACTGATCGCTACGGTTTGCTGTTAATCCTTTTCCGTGCACTCTTGGATCTTCACATCCGATCAGATTCTTAGTGATCCACGCTTTGAGCATACGCTGCGTATATTTATCTAATTTTCGGAATTCCCTATCAAATCTCGAACTGGTTTCTACTCGATACATCATATATCAAGCTCCTTCCAGAGATCTTCAATGGGACGGCTCTTCTTGCCTTCCTGTACATATTCCTTATAAGCTTCTTCGCCAACCGTAATATCGTACTCATCTTCGATTTTTTCAAACAAAGCTCTTTTAAATGCTTCCCCTAAAGAAATCGCATGAAGCTTTGCATAGCTATTCGCTAACATTTTTTCTTCCTCTGTCATTCGAATTGAAAATGCCATAATCTCATCCCCTTTCTTGTAATACATTGTACTACGCAAATGTGCTTTTGTCAATTTTCCTTAAATGATGTATATATCTACTATATTATCAATGCAAATTTTAAATTATACATAAGTAGCATTGTGCCGAATTTCGGCACAATAAAAATGGGAGATACCTTCTGATATCTCCCATACACTATATTGTCTCTTTTATTTTAAAAATCTCTTCTTCTGTTTTTCCTGTAATCTCACAAATTTCAGAAATCGGATAATTTTTCTTCAGCATAGAAATGA